>Ga0129316_1000079_pt1 | contig 76407 bp, 71 predicted proteins | sample Cm1ome_2_FD_94429 | JGI IMG/M metagenome (GOLD analysis project Ga0129316, IMG submission 94429) | Eastern black-and-white colobus group fecal microbial communities from Wisconsin, USA - Cm1022B metagenome | ecosystem: Host-associated > Mammals > Digestive system > Large intestine > Fecal...
TGGGAGCCGTTCATCGGACAGCTTGCATATGATACCACCCCGCGTCCCATTTGTCAAGCACTTTTTGACAAAAACTGACATTCTTTTTTAGGCAGGTTGTACAAGGACAACTGTCCGTATTTTGCGTACACACCGTGTCTTTTGCAAAGCGCCGCACCCCAGGGATGGGATGCGGCGGTTTGCTGCGCGTTATGAAAAGTATTTTACTTGATAAACCTGACCTCGGGGTAGATGGCCTGCTTGACCTTCTCCTTGCGTTCGTTGTAGATGACCTTCTGCTCCTCAAAGAGGTTCCGGCCATCGGGGTCAATGGAAACGATCAGGGGGCCAAACTCTTTGACCTGGTTGCACCACAGGGTTTCGGGCATGCCCAGCTCGTCCCAGTGATGCTCCTTGATCTTCAGTACCTCGGTAGCGGCGACTACGGCGCAGCCGGCGGGGAATACGCAGTGGATGGCGCCGAACTCCTTGCATGCCCGCTCGGTGTTGGGACCCATGCCGCCCTTGCCCACGATGACCCGGACACCGGTCTGCTTGACGAAATCATATTCAAACTTCTCCATCCGCATGGAGGTGGTGGGGCCAACGGAGACCATTTCGTAGTCATCCTCGGTACCCTCGATTTTCCGGACGATGGGTCCGGCGTGGAAAATGGCCTTGTTCCGGATGTCATAGGGCAGTTCCCGGCCATATTCGATCAGGCGGCGGTGGGCCACGTCCCGGCAGGTCATCAGGTCGCCGTCCAGCCACACAATGTCACCAACGTGAATGTCCTTCAAGTCCTCGGCAGTGACAGGGGTGATGAGAACCTTTTTATTTCCTCTGATTTCAACCATTTTTGTTACCTCCTATCAACCGTTAAAAGCCCAGGTGGAGTGGGTATCGCATGCAACGTTCAAATCCTTGTCCACCACGATGTGGCCCCGGCGGTGGGACCAGCAGCCCACGTTGACGGCCACGCCGATGGTAGAGGGATGCCGGGCGGAATTCTCTATGTTCACGCCCATGACGGAGAACTTGCCGCCCATGCCCTGGGGTCCCAGGCCAATGGCGTTGATGCCGTCTTCCAGAAGCTGTTCCATTTTGGCGGCGTTGGCGTTCTCATTGTGGGAGCCGATGGGCCGCATAAGGGCCTTTTTGGACAGCAGGGCAGCGGTCTCAATAGAGGTGGCCACACCTACGCCTACCAGCAGAGGAGGACAGGCGTTCAGGCCGTAGGAGGTCATCTGATCCAGCACGAAGTCGGTAACGCCCTCGTAGCCCGCGCCGGGCATCAGCACCATGGCCTTGCCGGGCAGGGTGCAGCCGCCGCCGGCCATATAGGCATAGATTTCACACTGGTCGGAGTTGGGAACGATGTCCCACCAGACCGTGGGAGTACCCTTGCCTACGTTGCGCTTGGTGTTGTACTCGTCAAAGGTCTCTACGGAGTTGTGCCGCAGGGGGGTCTCAAAGGTGGCCTTGACCACCGCTTCTTTCAGCAGGGCTTCCAATTCATTGATGTAGGGGAAATTGGTGCCGCACTTCAGCCAGAACTGGATGACGCCAGTATCCTGGCAGCTGGGCCGATCCAGCTTCACGGCCAGGTTCTGGTTCTTGGTCATGGTTTCGTAGAGCACCTTGGGCAGGGCGGCAGTCTCCTGACGGCCCAGCTCCTCCAGCTTGGCTACCACGTCATCGGGGAGCTTCTTACCGATGTGGCCCACAAAGCTGGCCACCATATTGGTCAGACGCTGAACGTTTTCTTCCTTGTTCATAAAGTTTACCTCCTAACAAATTATCCGTAAAACGGGAATAGAATGGGCAGCAGGACGATGCAGATCACAAAGGACACGGCGATCAGGGGCAGTCCGGCCTTTACGTAGTCCCGGAACTTGTATCCGCCCAGGCCAACCACCATGGTGTTGGCGGGCATGCCGATGGGGGTGGCGTAGGCGCAGGAACAGGCAATGACCGTGGCAATGATCATGGATCGGGGGTCAGCCCCCAGGCTTTCAGCCAGGGATGTGGCAATGGGGACCATCAGGGCGGTGGTGGCGGTGTTGGACATGAAGTTGGTCAGGGCGCAGCCTACCACAAAGATGACCACCAGAAGCACCATGGGATTGGGGGTGGTACCCAGCGCGCCTACGATCACATCTGCAATCAGGCTGCCCGCGCCGGTGGTTTCCAGCGCCTTGGCCAGAGCCAGAGAGCCGCCGAAAAGAAGCACTACTTTCAAATCAATGGACTTGAGGGCTTCCTTTTCGGAAATAACGCCGGTGAGCACCAGGATAATGGCGCCTACACAGGCGGAGACCTGGATTTTCACGCCGATCTGCTTCTCGAAAATCATGGCCAGGATCACCACCACCAGAACGGCCAGAGAGACGAACTGCTTCCACTTGGGAACGCCGGAGTAATCCTTCTGGGCTTCCACGGCCTCGCCGCCGGTGGTGCCGTCAGGCAGGAGCCGGTAGCCGATAAAGGCAAAGTAGCAGATACCGGCCAGCAGCATGGGGACACCCACAGGGGCATACATAAAGAAGCTGGTTTCCATGCCCATTTCCTGTAAGGCGTTGACACCCATCAGGTTGCCGGGGGCACCGATGATGGAGAGGTTGCCGCCCAGGGCCGCGGCAAATACCAGGGGCATCAGCAGCCGGGAGCGGGAGTAGCCGGACTCATCGGCAATGCCGCAGACCACGGGAATCAGCACGGCGGCGGTGCCGGTATTGGACAGGAAGCCGGACATGGTGCCGACGATGATCATCACCGCCACAATGAGCAGCCGCTCAGACTTGGCAAACTTTGTGACCAGGGAGCCGATTTTGTTGGCCATGCCGGTCTCAAACAAGGCCTGGCCCACAACGAACATACCCACGCACAGAATCACGTTGCTGTTGACATATCCGGCAAAAGTCTGGGAATTGTCCAGAACACCGGTCAGGTTCAGGCCGATGGCAACAATGGTGGCCGTCAGGCCCAGGGGGATTTTTTCCAGAACAAAGCTCACGATGGCAAACGCCAGGAAGAGCAGGGTAATGGCACTGGGAGACATCATTCTTCCTCCTAATTTTACTTTGGGCTTTTCCTTTGAAACGCGCAACGCAGCGAAACCGGCCGGAATGCATCTGCTTTGTGTTTTTAGTGTAACATCCGGGAAAGAAAATGTAAAATCACCGTTTGAGATGGGGGTATCAGGAGAATTTATGATGTCAAAAGAATTTACTTATGGAGGGATTTGTGATAAGATATAGCCAGATTGACAGATTGGGTTTGCAGATTGCTTTCCGAAAGGAGTTTTCCCTCATGAAACTGACACAGCTGGAATATTTCTGCGCTGCGGTGGAGTGCCAGAGCATCACTGCGGCGGCAAAAAAGCTGTATGTTACCCAGCCGGCCATTTCCGGAGCCATTCGGGAGTTGGAAAAGGAATTTTCCGTCACTCTTTTCTCCCACGCCCGGAACAAAATGGCCCTGACGGAGGATGGACGGCTGTTTTATGAGCGGGTGGAACAGCTCCTGCGGGAAGTAGAATCCACGGCGCAGGAACTGCATGATCTGGGCAGCGCCCAGCAGACCGTAAAGGTAGGCATCCCGCCTTTGTGGGGAACTACCTTCTTTCCGGATCTGCTGCATGACTTCAATGCCAGGCACCCAAACATCCGCCTGGTATTCTATGAATACGGCTCCGCCCGGGCGGCGGCGCTGGTAAAGGAAAAGGTGCTGGATATCGCCCTGGCCAACCTGGACCAGGATGACCCGGAGAGCTTCCAGTCCGTCTGCATCGGTCGGGATCACTTTGTCATTGTCGTAGCCCCATCCCATCCTCTGGCCACTCGGGAAAGCCTCTCGCTGGAGGACCTGTCAGACATTTCTCTCGTCATGTACAACACGGATTCCATACAGAACAAGGCCATTCTTTCCCGCTTTTCCTCTCTGGGAATTACGCCCAACGCACAGCTCTATTCCAGCCAGATTTACACCATGAAGAGTATGCTCCACAATTCTCCCTGCGCCGGGTTCTTCTATGCCTCCCTGTTGCAGGATCACCCGGATCTGGTAGGCATTCCCATCGAGCCTCCCATCGAGCAGCGGGTCGGCCTGCTGTGGCGCAAGCAAAAGTACACGCCTTCCTGCATTGAGGCTTTCATCTCCTTTGTAAAAGATTATCCCCTATTCCCGGAGGAACCGTAAAAAGTCCCCGTGTACCGGCAGAACATCGGTACACGGGGACTTACTGTATTCGCAACTATCTCAAAGAGGGAGTTTCCTTCGGAAACAATTCAAAATATATCGGCTCATTCCGCAGGGCCACCATAAGACAATTGTCCATTGTCAATTGTCAATTGTCAATTTCCTTCCCTTCCGCTCTCATTCACCACCCTGATCTGTACCGCCTTCATGGCGTTCAGGGCGGTGTTGTGGCTCTCCTGCGTGACGCCGGCGCAGCAGGCGGCGTCTACGGTCACGGGGGTCTCAGGGAAAGCGGATTTCAGAATCACGGCGTTGGAGATCACGCAGATATCCGTGCACAGGCCGCACAGCTCGATGGACTCCGGGGTGCCCTCCTGGGCCAGAAGCCGGGGCAGGGAGATGCTGCCAAAGCTCAGCTTATCCACCACGTTGGCGGCAAAGGGCTGCAGCTCCTCACAGATTTGCCAGCCGGGCGTCCCCTGGACGCAGTGCTTCACAGGCAGATTCCGGCCCTCCTGCGTATTCAGATAGTTGGGGCCGTGGGTGTCCCGGGTGAAGAGCACCTTGCCGTCAAAATGGGCCGCCTTTTCCACGACCTTCGGCACGATGGCCTGAGCCATAGGAGAGCCCAGCGCGCCGTCAATAAAATCCTTCTGCATATCCACAACGATCAGATATTTCATGGTTTTCCCTCCTGTTATCGGACTGCCTGCATTTCCCGGGATTCCTCCGCCCGGCAATTGACCTCCTCCGGATCCCGGAAGGTATCCACGGCAGTTTTCAAAGCCTTGCGGCAGACCACGTCGTCCTCGGTCTTCACCGCCTCGTCCAAAATGCGCAGCTTTTCAGCGATCTCCTCCGGGGCCAGCTTTTTGTCCCGTTCAATGAAAATCTGGTCGTTCTCCGTCTTGTCCAGATCCTCGGTCTTTACCAGCAGCTCCTCATAGAGCTTTTCGCCGGGCCGCAGACCGGTTTCCACAATGTCGATGTCCTTATAGGGTTCGAAACCGCTGAGCCGGATCATATTTTCCGCCAACTCCAGAATATGCACAGGTTTGCCCATATCCAGCACAAACAGCTCGCCGTTCTTGGCGAAGGCGCCGGAGGTCAGCACCAGCTGGGCCGCCTCGGGGATGGTCATGAAGTAGCGGATGATCCGCCGGTCCGTCAGCGTCACAGGCCCGCCGTAGAGGATCTGCCGCTTGAACAAGGGAATCACGCTGCCATTGCTGCCCAGAACATTGCCGAACCGGGTGGCAGAGCAGTTCATACTGCCCCGGTGGTTCAGCACCTCCATCTCGCACATGCGCTTGGTCGCGCCCATGACGTTGGTGGGGTTCACCGCCTTATCCGTGCTGACCATGATGAACTTGCCGCAGCCGGAGGCCTCCGCCACATCCAGCAGATTCCGGGTGCCGAAGACGTTGTTCTTCACCGCCTCGCAGCAGTTGGTTTCCATAAGGGGCACATGCTTGTGCGCCGCGGCATGGATGACCACGTCCGGCTTATATTCCGCGAATACCCGCTCCAGCTGGCCCTTATCCGTAATGGTCACAATCTCCACCGCCAGCTTCAGATGGGGGAATTTGATTTTCAGCTCCTGCTGGATGTCATAGGCGCCGTTTTCATAGACATCCAGAATCACCAGCTGCCGGGGGCCGATCTTGGCGATCTGCCGGGCCAGCTCACTGCCGATGGAGCCGCCGCCGCCGGAAATGAGGACGGTTTTTCCCCGGTAATAGGCCTTGGTGTCATCTGTGAGGATCTCGGAAGTCTGCCGGAACAGCAGCTCCTCCGCGTCAAAGTCACGCAGGCTCCGCTTGCCGTTCACCGCCTGGGTGGTGGGATAATCATAGGTCTTCAGCTTGCAGCCCGTGGCCTTGTAGCGGGTGTAGAGTTCCTTTTTCCGCTCGGCAGTAGCGCCGGGGATGGCAAAGACGATCTCCTGAATATTGTAGTCCCGGAAGGCCCGGTCGTCCGCCTCATCGTCGGACAGTACAGGGATGCCGTTGATGGACCGGCCGATCTTGTTCCGATCGATATCCACAAAGAACTTGGCGGTGTAGGCGGCCCGGGGATTGCTGGATAGGTCCGTCGCCAGACCCGCGCCCACCCGGCCGGCACCGATAATGGCGATATTGATCCGCCGGCCCTGGGTCTTGTCCATAGGCTCCACCCGGATGCCGGTGAGCTTCCGGGTCACGGTACGCAGGAAGTCAGCGGCCTTGGAGCCACGGCTGTTGGCATCGTACAGATACTGGTAAATCTGCCGCATGAGGATATCCCCCAGCAGATTCAGCGCAAACAGGGTCACGGCACGCAGAAATTCCACATCCCGCAGGGGAAGCAGCCGCTGCAGGATGAAATACACGCCGCCGCCCAGAACATCGTAGCAAATCAGGTTTACGTACAGATTGTTCCCGCCGTAACGCCAGACGTTGTTGTAGGAGTTTCCCAGTGCCCGGGCACCCAGCATGCAGGCCGCCGCCAGAAGATAATGCAGCAGCGCCTCCACCCTGGTAATGGGATAGTAGCTGCTGGGGTAGAATACCAGCAGCAGAACGGACACCAGCGCCAGCATCACAAGGTCATAAAACATCAGCACCAGCGCGTGAGTGCTGACAGTCGTCTTTGGTTTCTTTCGCATATTTCCCTCTCTCTTCCGTCTTTACAGTCCCAGAAAAATCCTGATATAGGGCGTCAGGCTGCTTTTTATGGCTGTGAAAAGCCCAAAATGTTTCTTGAGATAATAAAACCAGGGGCCGATCGGGTCACCCTTGACGCTCTCCTTCTTTTTCAGACGCTGCTTCAGGGACAGGCTTCTGTCATGCCAGGTTCCGGCCTGAGGATTGTCGCAGCACAGGCCCACATAGCCTTGGGATACACGGAGCGTCCCTCCCGCCTCGCGGAGCGCGAAGCCATAGTCAAAGTCCCCCAGAGAGTGGTGATAGTGCCGGTCCATGGAGCCGGTCCTTCGGAACAGGGCGTAGGGAATCAGAACGCAGTTGGCGTTCATGGTGTCCGCCGGTTCTGTTTCACCGGGATCCATAAAGCGGTAGTGGATGCCCCTTTCATATTGGATGCCGCTGTAGCTGAGCTTTCCCTCCGTGTCCTCCGTCGCCCCCACGATCACATCCTTCCCCCCGCTCTGGAGGACCATGGTCTCGATACAGCCGGGGTAAAAGTCCACATCGTCGTTCATCATGAGAAGATAATCGTAATCGGTATCTTCCCGTAAGAGCGTATCCATGCCCATACCCATGCCCCGGGAATAAAAGAGACTGCCGTCTCCCCGGAGAATGCGGACGGGGAAATTCCGTGCCCGCAGCGCCTCAGCCGTGCCGTCGGTGCTGCCGTCATCCACTACCAAAAAGGTAAAATCGATACCGGGATTGCCGGAAAGCAGGCTTTCTATGGCGTGAATGGATTTTTCTTTTCGGTTGAAACAGGTAAACAGTGCCAGAACCGTCGTCATGGACTGCCCTCCTTTGTAGTTTTCCGGGGTTCGGCCCGGTTATGCGCAGGGAACACAAACCGGGGGTTTGTGTTCCAATGGACAATTGACAATTGACAGTTGACAATTCAGGGGTTTCCTGCGGAAACAAATCAAAATAAGGATTTCAGATCCGTCCCGAAGGGACACAACAATTGTCAATTGTACATTGTCAATTGTCAATTCTCTAAAGCCCAAACATCACCTTCGTGTCCTCTTCCACGGACATTCTGGGGTAGGCGTAGGCGCCCTTGTCAAACCGGGCGCTCCAGGGTCTGCCCGCCACGGCAAAGGCCTTGCGGTAGCCCGCGAAGGCGGTGAGCTTTTGGATATTGGCGTCATACTGTCCGTGGGAATAGGCAAAAAGATCGCATTTCTGTCCCAGCAGCCTTTCCAATGTCTGCTTGCTGGCGAAAATTTCCTCTGCCTGTTCTTCCGGGGTGCACTCTGTTAAAATTCTGTGCTTCGAACCGTGGACGCCGATGGTCACCAGAGGGTCCTTCCGCATTTTCTTCAGCTGTTCCTCACTGAGATAGCCGGGCTGGCCCACCATATGGCTCAGGACGAACACCGTAAAGGGGATCTGGCGCTGGCGCAGGATGGGATAGGCCACGGTAAAGGTGTCCTCCAGTCCGTCGTCAAAGGTGATGGCCGCCTTTCTCGGATAGCTTTTGTCATCCGTCAGATCATCCAGAGGCACATACGCCCGTTTCTGATCCAGAAAGTGAACAAAATCCTCCGTATCCAGCTTGCAGCAGCTGCGCTCCACCGCAGGCGTCATGGTCACATGGTGGAACATATAGATATCGCTTGCGGGCTCCAGATGCCAGAAAGCATTCAGAATTCTCTTGATTTTTGCCTTGGTCTTCGGGGTCATAGGGTACTCCTTTTTTACATACTTCCCTCGTGCTTGAGGACTACCAGCACGGTTTTCACCAGAATTTTCAAATCCAGTCCCAAAGACCACTGATCGATATACTGGGTGTCCAGACGGACGATCTCCTCAAAATCCGTGATGTTGCTGCGGCCGGAGACCTGCCACATGCCCGTAATACCCGGCCGCATGGCCATTCTGGCCCGATGGTGATCCTCATACAGCGCCCACTCGTCCTTCGTGGGGGGGCGGGTGCCTACCAGACTCATGTCCCCCTTCAGAACGTTCAGAAACTGGGGGAACTCGTCCAGGCTGGTCTTGCGGATGAACTCGCCGATGCCGGTCTTTTTCGTGCCGTCCGGCAGAATCCTGTTGCCGATGATCCGGGGATCCCAGTCCAGCTTGAACATGAACCCGCCGGAGACCCGGTTCTCCTTCATATACTGCTGCTTGATCTCATCGGCGTTGGTGACCATGCTGCGGAACTTATACATCTTGAAGACCTTGCCGTTGCGGCCGATGCGCTCCTGGGTGTAGAAAATGGGGCCGGGGGAGGCAGCGCAGATGGCGGGGCCGATAAACAGAGTCAGCACCGCCGTAATCAGGCAGCCCACCAGGCCGCCGACGATATCCAGCATCCGCTTCACCGCCGCGGCGCCGAAGCCGATGCGGTTGCGGTACACCGTCAGAACGTCGTAGCCCCCCAGATCCTCCACGGTCTTCATGCCGCTGCCCATGAGGTTTCGTACATAGTCCAGACCGAGATGCACCGTGATGCCCATGGAGGTCACGGCGTTGGCCAGCTTCAGAACAGGCTCGTCCGGAGCAAGCAATATCAGCACCTCGTCCACCCAGTTTTTCCGGATCCAGTCCTCCGCCCGGGCCCGGTCCGCCACAACGGGAAGCCTGCACGCCGCCCCCTCGGGCAGAGGCGCGGACAGGATCAGCCCCGCCATACGGTAAGTGCTGTACATGCCCTTTTCGATCTTTTCGTTCAGCTCGGGAATGTTCTCCGGCCCGGCAATGACCAGCAGAGAGCGGCCGTTTCTGGGGACGATGTGCTTTTCATAGTACCACTTGTACAGGCAACGGGTGCTGTAGCTGATGACAAAATAAAAGGCCACCGTATAGAAGAAATTCTTTCTGGAATAGAAGCCGCCCATCTTCACCGCAAAGAAGATCAGCGCCTCCACCGCGAAGACCACGGCGGTATTGCGCACCGTCGCGCGGAATTCGGCGAAAAGTCCCCGCTTCTGTACATCGTTCATGGTGTTGCCCAGCACAATGGCCACAAAGTCCACCAGCGGCATGCCCAGCAGCAGCATCATATACTCCGGACTTCTCGTCAGATTGAAATCCGTGGGGATATATACATAGTAAGCCGCCACCATGGCCAGCACCATGGAGAGCATATCCAGCAGAATAAAATCCCAGTACTTGGTCCAGGGCAGCCCCGATCGCTGATACATCTCTTTTCCTCCCGGCAAAAGGGCACAAAATCCCATAATCAGGGTTATTATACCAAAGCCGGAACGCAATTGCAACCGCTAAAGACGCCATGCATAACTTTCCGCCGTCTGGAAATACTGTAGCCAAGGAAAAGGCGGTGCTTGGATGGAAGAATTTCAGTTGGATACCAAAATCATCTCCGGGGCCGGGGCGCTGGCGGCGCTGGGAGAGCAGAAGGCGAAGCGGGTGTTTCTGGTGACGGACCCTTTCTTCGTGAAAAACGGCATGGCGGACAGGGTCATTCAGGCGTCCCGGGCGTCAGTCTGGGAGATCTTTGACGGCGTGCGGCCGGACCCCAGCGTGGAGCTGGCGGCGGAGGGCACGGCGAAGCTCAGGGCCTTTGATCCGGATCTGCTGGTGGCCCTGGGAGGCGGCAGCGCCATGGACTGCGCCAAGGCCATGGCCTATTTCAGCGGAACCAAGGCCCCTCTGGTTGCCATCCCCACCACCTCCGGATCCGGTTCCGAGGTGACGGACTTCGCCGTGCTGACCCACGGGCAGACCAAATACCCCCTGGTGGATAAACGATTGCGGCCGGATCTTGCCATTCTGGACAGCGATTTTCTGGAAGGACTCCCCCCGGCGCTCATCGCGGACACGGGCTTTGATGTGCTGACCCACGCCATAGAAGCCTACACCTCCTCCAACGCCGGGACCATCCCGGACCTGCTTGCCCAGGAGGCATTCCGCACGGCCTACGCCTGTCTGCCCGCCTCCTACGCGGGAAACACAGAGGTCCGGCTTCGGCTGCACATGGCCTCCACTCTGGCGGGAATGGCCTTCTCCCAGTCCGGTCTGGGGCTGTGCCACGCCATGGCCCATGTGCTGGGAGCAAGATTCCACATTCCCCACGGACGGCTGAACGCCATTCTCCTGCCCGCCGTGATCTCCAGCAACGCCCCGGCGGCCCAGCAGAAGTACGCAAGGCTGGCCCGGGCGGCGGGATTGGGAGGCAGCGCCGACACCATCGCCCTGCGGAACCTGAAAAACGGTCTGATCCGTCTGCGGAAGGATTTGAGCCTGCCCCAGACCCTTTCCCAGGCAGGGGCAGCGCCGGCTCAGGTCTGGGCCGCCACCGGAGAGATCGTAGAGGCGGTGCTGGCAGATCCCTGCTGCAAAACCAATCCCGTAAGCGTTGAGGATTTCCAGATTCGCCGGGTGCTGGAGGAGGTGACCGGGCATTTCTGAGCTGACCAGCGTAGGTCTGGACGTGGGGACCACCTCCACCCAGATGATCGTATCCCGCCTCCGGGTGGAAAACAGGGCCTCGGAATTCGCGGTGCCGGAAATGGTCATTGCGGACCGGAAAATCGTCTATGAAAGCCCCGTGCATTTCACGCCCCTGCGCTCCGAAACTCTGGTGGATGGGGATGCCCTCCGGGAACTGGTGCTGGCGGAATACCGCAGTGCCGGGCTGACCCGGGAAACGGTGGACACCGGGGCCATCATTGTCACCGGGGAGACCAGCCGCAAGGAAAACGCCCGGCAGGTGACGCAGGCCCTGTCCGGTCTGGCCGGAGACTTCGTGGTGGCCACGGCAGGGCCGGATCTGGAAAGCGAGCTGGCCGCCCGGGGGTCCGGGGCCGTGGAGTACAGCGCCCGCACCGGGAAGACCATTCTGCACATGGATATCGGCGGCGGCACCGCCAACCTGTGCCTGATCCGGGCCGGGGAGATTGCCGCCACAGGCTGCATGAACGCAGGCGGCCGTCTGCTGAAGCTGGACGGGCAGGGAACGCTTACCTACGTCTCCCCGGTGCTGCGGGGGCTCTGGTCCCTTCCCGTGGGAAGCCATCCGGCGCAGGCGGAGATCGACGCCCTGTGCGCCCGGCTGGCCCGGGCGCTGGAGGCGGCGGCCGGGCTTACAAAGGACGACGAGCTGCTTCAGAGGCTCACAACCGCCGGCACCCGTCCCCTGCCCCTGAACGCGCCGGGAGAGGACATTACGGTTTCCTTCTCCGGCGGGGTCGCGGACTGCATTGGGCGCGATTTCCCGGAGAACGCCTTCGGCGACATCGGCCCCGCCCTGGGCAGAGCCATCCGGCAAAGCGCTCTGTGCCGGGGAGATTACCGGCTGGGCGCGCAGACCATCCGGGCCACGGTCATCGGCGCGGGCTGCCACACCACGGCCCTTTCCGGCAGCACGGTTTTCTGTCGGGACGTTGCTCTCCCCTTGCAGAATTTAAGCGTGGTTCCGGTATCGGCCCGGGAGCAGGAGGCCCTCTCCCGGTATCTCCCGGAAAAACTCCGTGCCCAGGAAGACAAAGCCATTCTGGCCCTGCCGGGGTTCGCCGCCCCCGGCTATGCCCAGATACAGACGCTGGCCCGGGACATTCTGGACGCGGTGCCCACGGGGCCGCTGCTGCTGTGTCTGGAAGAGGACCAGGCCAAGGCTCTGGGACAGGCCCTGGCCTGCCGGACGGACCGGCCCATTCTCTGTCTGGACCGGGTACGGCTGCCCCGGGGCAGCTATCTGGACGTGGGAAAACAGGCAGGCCCCGCCTACCCCGTTGTGGTGAAGACTCTTGTATTTGGAAAGGAAGCGCAGCAATGAACAAGCAGGAGCTGGCCGCTCTGGTGGCCGACATTCTGAAAACCATGGAGCCGCCGGTAAAGGGCTCCGACTACCGCCCGGCGGTTCCCGGCCCCGCCCAGAAGGAGACCGCGGAGGATGGGAGCTTTGTGCCGGATATCACCAGGCTGGATCTTCGCAAACTCTACCTGACGGAGGACCCGGCGGAGGGCCCCAGGTACCTGGCCATGAAGGCCAAAACCCCCGCCCGGCTGGGCTGCGGCAAGGCCGGGGCACGGTACAAAACCCTGACCATGCTCCGCTTCCGGGCGGACCACGCGGCGGCCCAGGACACGGTGTTCAGTCAGGTGCCGGAGGACTATGCCGAAAAGCACGGCTTTGTGGCCGTACAGACCAGATGCAAAAGCAAGGACCAGTACCTGACCCGTCCGGATCTGGGCCGGTGCTTTGACGAGAAGAATCTGGAGATTCTGGGAAGAGAGCTGCCGAAAAATCCCCAGGTGCAGCTCGTCATCGGTGACGGCCTGTCCTCAGCGGCCATTCTGGCCAACGCCGCCGACTGTCTGGCGGCCATTCAGGAAGGGCTGAAGCTGCGGCACATTGCATACGGCAAGACCGTCTTCGTCCGGTACTGCCGGGTTGGGGCGGGAGACGCCATTGGAGACGTGACCGGGGCGAAGGTGGTCTGCATGCTGGTGGGGGAACGGCCCGGGCTGGTGACGGACAAGAGCATGTCCGCCTATATCACCTATGAGGCCCGCGCCGGGGTTCTGGAGTCCAGGCGCACCGTGGTCAGCAACATCCACGCCCAGGGCACCCCCGCCGTGGAGGCCGGGGCCCACATTGCGGGGCTGCTGGAAACCATTCTGAAAAAGGGCGTATCCGGCGTCGCCCTCTATGGGGAGGCCGTGGGATGATCCCCGTAAAGGTTCTGGCCGTCCGCTATCTGCAAAACGCCGCCCTTAGTCAGGCTCTGGGTACAGACAGGAAGTGCCTTGCCATGGTGACGACGGACTGCGACGACGCGACCTTCATCGCCCTGGACGCCGCCACCAAGGCGGCGGACGCGGAGGTGGTCTACGCCAAAAGCTTCTATGCCGGGGCCGCCAACGCCACCCAGCCCTACGCCGGAGAGGTCATCGGCATTCTGGGAGCGGACACTCCGGGGGACGCCCGCAGCGCCATGGAGGCGGCTCTGGGTGCGCTGAAAACCATAGGCTTTGCAGAATCCGGCGGGGTCAATTATCTTGCCCATACGGTCAGCAGCGCAGGCAGCTTTCTGTCTGCCGAGGCAGGCGTGCCCCCGGGCAGCGCCCTGGCCTATCTGATCGCCCCGCCTCTGGAAAGCCTTTACGGGCTGGACGCGGCGCTGAAAGCGGCGGATGTAAAGCTGTGCTGCTTCTACGGCCCGCCCAGCCAGACCAATTTCGGCGGCGGCCTTCTGACCGGCACCCAATCCGCCTGCGACGCCGCCTGCCAGGCATTCCGCCAGTCCGTGGAGGAAGTGGCGAGATTCCCGAAATAGGAAATGGCTTCCCCTGGGGGAAGCTGGCAGGGCGCAGCCCTGACTGATGAGGGGCGGCAAGCAGAACCGGCACAGAACCAGCCTAAGCAGTCACCTTTCCAGTTACCGGAACCAAACTGCAAAGGTTCCTCCGCATCGGTTCTGCGTCCCGCCCCTCATCCGACCCGCCTGCGGCGGGCCACCTTCCCCCAGGGGAAGGCATTTACAACTTTGAAAGGACGAACAAACTATGGACACCAATTCTCTTGGAATGATCGAAACGAAGGGCCTGGTCGGGGCTATTGAGGCGGCGGACGCCATGGTGAAATCCGCCAATGTGCAGCTGGTAGGCAAGGAGCAGGTAGGCGGCGGTCTGGTGACCGTTATGGTCCGGGGGGACGTGGGCGCCGTAAAGGCCGCCACGGACGCCGGGGCGGCAGCCGCGGAAAAGGTGGGAGAACTGATCTCCGTCCACGTTATTGCCCGGCCCCACGCGGAGGTGGACAACATTCTGCCCAAGGCCCGCACGGAACGGCCCGCCGCTCAGGGAAAGTAAGCCTTGCTCTACACTCTGGAAAACGTTCGGGATAATCTGCGCACCCGGGAAGGGAGACGGGTCTTCTTCCTGGGGGCCGCGGACACCCTGACCAGCGCCGCCCGGGACTTTCTGGCGGAGCAGCGCATCCCCATTCTCCCGGCGGCGGAAGCGAAGATCACCCGTTACGAAACCGGGGACGGCGGATTTTTTGAGGAAAAGCCCGAGCATATGACCCAGCTCACGGGAAATCTTCTGGTGCCCAAGACCCACCCCAGAATTCTTTTCCGGGGCAGGCTGGATTCGCTGGAGGCAGCGCTGCTGCTTGCCATCCGGGAGCTGCCGGAACTGGCACGGCCTCTCACGGAAATTCTGGGCTGTGTCCGGAAAATTCTCCGGTGCGAGGTGCTGGGAGAGCCCTTTGTGCCGGAAAAGCTCTGCGGTCTGACGGAGGACGAGCAGCGGCAGCGCAGCCAATTTCCCCAGAAATACTACGGCTGTCCCCATTTCATGCCCCAGCCCACGGACAGCCCCACCATTCTGCGGCTGAACCGTCTGCGGACTCAGATCCGGGAAACGGAGCTGGCAGCGGCAGCGGCCTTCGGCCGGGAACGGCCGGATCTTCTCCGGGCGCTGAACCGGCTGAGCAGCCTTGCCTATATTCTCATGCTCCAATGCAAAGGAGACAAAAGCCCATGATACTGAAAACCACCCTGTTGGGGAAGACATATGTTTTTCGGGACTTAAAGGAAGTCCTTGCCAAGGCAAACGAAGAGAAGTCCGGCGACCGTCTGGCGGGTCTCGCCGCGGAAAGCGCCCAGGAACGGGTCGCCGCCAAGGTGGTGCTCTCCGGCGTGACCCTGGAGGCACTGCGGGAAAACCCGGCGGTACCCTACGAAAAGGACGAAGTCACCCGGATTATTCAGGACGATCTGAACCTGCCGGAATACGAAAAAATCAAAGGCTGGACGGTTTCCCAGCTGCGGGAGTGGATTCTGGACGAGGGCACCGCCTCGGCAGACATCCGCCGGCGCAGCCGGGGGCTCACCGCCGAAATGGCGGCTGCGGTATGCAAGCTCATGAGCAACCTGGACCTGATCTACGCCGCCCGGAAAATCACCGTCACCGCCCACTGCAACACCACCATCGGCCTGCCCGGCACTCTGAGCTGCCGTTTGCAGCCCAACCACACCACCGACGACCCGGAGGGCATTACCGCCTCGGTTCTGGAGGGGCTGAGCTTTGGGGCGGGAGACGCGGTCATCGGCCTGAACCCGGTGACGGACTCTCCGGAACAGGCGGGGAAAATACTGCGCCGGTTCCAGGAGATCAAAGAGCACTGGGCCATCCCCACCCAGATCTGCGTGCTGGCCCACGTGACCGCCCAGATGAAGGCTGTGGAGGCGGGCGCCCCCTGTGATCTGATCTTCCAGTCCATTGCGGGCAGCCAGAAGGGCAACGAGGCCTTTGGCTTTGACGCCAGAACCATTGCCGACGCCCGGGCGCTGATGCTGCAAAAGGGCACGGCAGAGGGGCCAAACGTCCTGTATTTTGAAACCGGCCAGGGGTCCGAGCTTTCCAGCGAGGCCCACTTCGGCACGGACCAGGTGACGATGGAGGCCCGGTGCTACGGCTTCGCCCGGCACTTCTCCCCCTTTCTGGTGAACACCGTGGTGGGGTTTATCGGACCGGAATACCTGTATGACGCCCGGCAGGTCACACGGGCGGGCCTGGAGGACCACTTTATGGGAAAGCTCTTGGGGATCAGCATGGGCTGCGACTGCTGCTACACCAACCACATGAAAGCGGACCAGAACGACATTGAAAATCTGGCTTCCCTGTTGACTCTGGCGGGCTGCAACTACTTCATGGGCATTCCCCACGGAGACGACATCATGCTCTCCTACCAGACCACCGGCTTCCGGGACACCGCTGCCCTCCGGGAGATCACCGGCAAAACCGCCATCCCGGAATTTCAGCGCTGGCTGGAAAAAATGGGCTTCGTGGAAAACGGCCGCCTGACCAAAAAGGCCGGCGACGGGTCCAGTCTGCTGTACTAAAAAGCCTTCCCCTGGGGGAAGCCTTTGTGCGGCAAAGCTCCATCCGTTTAACCGTAGGGGGCGATGCCCACATCGCCCCGCAGCGGGCGTTGACAGAGCGGTCAGATAAAACGAACGGGTCCCGCCCGCAGGCTTTCGGGCCGATGTGGGCATCGGCCCCTACAGAATTTTCCGCAAATAAGCCTGTATCGCCCCTCATCAGTCTCGGCTAAGCCAGCGAAAGGAGAATCCTATGGAACTTGATATCGATTTATCCGCCCGGCAGGAGGCGCGGGAATTGGCCCGGCGGGCGGGGACGGCCCAGCAGGCGCTGGAAAAAATGGATCAGGCCGCTCTGGACGCCATTGTCCGCGCCATGGCAGCGGCCTTCGAGCCGGAGTGCGCCCCATTGGCAAAAATGGCCGTGGAGGAGACGGGCTTCGGCAATACCCAGGACAAAACCGTGAAAAACCGCTTCGCCTGTAAGACCGTACACGCCGCCATCGCGGATATGAAGACCCGGGGCATCCTGCGGGAGATCCCGGAAAAGCGGCTGTGGGAGATCGGCGTGCCCGCGGGGGTCATCGCCGCCATCGTCCCCAGCACCAATCCCACCTCCACGGTGTGCTATAAGGCCCTGATCGCCCTGAAAGCGGGCTGCGCCATCATCTTCTCCCCCCACCCCAAGGCGGCCGGATGTACCCGGGCCGCGGCGGAGCTGCTGGCCCGGGCGGCGGAAAAAGCCGGTGCCCCGTCAGGGTCCATCTGCTGCCTGACGGCAAACCAGTTGGCCGGCACCCAGGAGCTGATGAGCGCCCCGGAGGTAAAGCTGATTCTGGCCACCGGCGGCCCCGGCATGGTCCGGGCAGCCTATTCCTCCGGCAAGCCCGCCATCGGCGTGGGGGCGGGCAACGGCCCCGCCTATATCCACACCTCCGCGGACGTCCCGGCGGCAATTTCCGCCATAGTCCGCTCCAAGACCTTTGACAACGGCACGGTCTGCGCCTCGGAGCAGAGCATCATCGTGGAAAAGAGCATGGAATCCGCCGTTTTGGAGGAAGCACGGCGGCAGGGCATCTACCTGATGCCCACATCCGAGGCCCAGCGGCTTGCGAAGCTGCTCTTCAAGCCCACCGGAGGGCTGAATCCCGAAATCGTGGGCAAATCCGCCATTTATCTGGCGGAAAAGGCGGGCTTCTCCGTGCCCAAGGACACGAAGGTCCTCATGGCACGGGAGCAGGAGGCAGGCCCCACCCGGCCCTACTCCATGGAAAAGCTATGCCCCGTGCTGGCCTTCTTCGTCATGGACAGCGAGGACGCGGTGCTTGCCAAGGCCGTGGAGGTCCTGCGCCATGAGGGCAGCGGCCACACCTTCGCCATCCACGCCCGGGACGAGGGCGTGATCCGGCGCTTCGCCCTGGAAATCCCCGTATCCCGGTTTCTGGTCAACGCCCCGGCGGCCCTGGGGGGCATCGGCGCGGCTACGGGACTGTTCCCGGCCCTGACATTGGGCTGCGGAGCGGCAGGCGGCAGCAGCTCCTCCAACAATATTTCCCCTCTGGACCTGATCAACATCCGCCGGGTCGCCTGGAGCACCGGAGAAGCCCGCCCCGCCCAAAGTCCGGACAGCGAGCTGGTGGAGATGCTGACACAGAAGATTCTGGAGCGGCTGGGATGATAGAAAATTGACAATTGACAATGGACAATTGACAATTTTGATGTCTTCAACCGGGCAAATCGGCATTTTTTGATTTGTTTCCGAAGGAAACACCTTAATTGTCAACTGTCAATTGTACATTGTCAATTGATAACAGGAGGAATGATTATGGACATTTCCTGCCTGACCGAGGCGGTTCTCGGGCGGCTGTTTATTGAATTGGAGGCCTCCGGGCGGCATGTGCATGTGACCCGGGAGCAGGCCGTGACGCTGTTCGGCCATCCGCTGACGCCGGAGCGGCCGCTCAGCCAGCCGGGGCAGTTTCTGTCCCGGGAGCGGGTGACGGTAAAGGGGCCCAAGGGGGAATTTCAGAACGTGGCCGTACTGGGCCCCGAACGGAAAGCGGCGCAGGTAGAGATTTCCCTGACGGACGGCCGCCAGCTGGGCCTCTCTGCCCCGGTGCGGCTTTCCGGGGACGTGGCCGGGACTCCCGGCACGCTGCTGATTGGGCCAAAAGGCACCGTCCAGCTGAATCAGGGGGTCATCGTGGCCCAGCGCCATGTCCACCTGACGCCCCAGGCGGCGGAAGGTTTCGGGGTAAAGCACGGGCAGACCGTCCGGCTGCGCACCTTTACAGAGCGGCCGCTGGTCTTTGAGAATGTGGCCGTCCGGGTAAGCCCGGACTTCGCGCCCTATGCCCACCTGGACTATGACGAGGCCAACGCCTGCGGCTTTCAGAAGGGCGACCTGGGGAGGATCGAGCCATGCGGGCGCTGCTGATCGGCCGGGAGCCGGAGGCATCCCTGGGCTGCACCTATGTGCGGGAACCGCCCTATGACGCGGTGGTCATCGGCTCTCTGGGCCTTTCCCAGCTGCTGCGGTTCCGGGAGGAGGCCGTGCTGGAAGCGCTTGCCCAGGGGAAAAGCGTCTATCTCTATACCCCCGGTCTGCCGGAAAGCCCCAAAAACCGGGCACTGTCCGGCTCCCTCGCCGCCGCCCAGCGGGAGTTGAAAAACTGGGGCGTTCTGTTTACAGACGGAGGCCGGAAGCGGCTCATCACCGCCGAGGAGGCCAGACTGCTGCTGGCCCAGGGGAAACGCCCGGGGCCGGAAGCGGTACTCACACCTTTGGCCCGGGAAATACTTTCCTGATGCCGCATTATCCGGGGGATTCTCACACCAGTGACATCAGTCACTGGTTCAGCGTGTCAAAAAAGCCCAAAGGATAGCATGTCATTCCGAACCAGTCCTCAGACTGGTGTGGGAATCCCCCGGTTAGGCGTAAAAACTGACGGTTTAGGGTCTAAAATGTTTGAAAATTCGGGGGATTGTGCCCGAAGGAAATCCCCTTGGGGGACCACGGCAGTGTGCGCACTGCCTCGCAATGACATTCTATTCAAATTTCACGGAGGGAAAGCAATGAAAATCGGATCTGTTGTTGGCTCCATCTGGGCTACCCGAAAGGCACCCTGCTTACAGGGGCAGACCTTTCTGGTGGTCCGGGCCGGGGCCGAGGAGCTGGTGGCCGCGGATCAGGTAGGAGCAGGCCCGGGGGACCAGGTGCTGCTTGCCACCGGAACCGTGGCCTCCCGGTACTGCATGGACGCCCCGGTGGACGCGGCAGTTGTGGCGATTCTGGACAGCAAGGAGCGGAAGCCTTAGATGTCTTTTCACGAGGTTTTGATCGCCGTTATGGCGGTTTTCGCATTGCTTGGCGCTCTGGATCGGATTCTGGGCAATCGGTTTGGCCTAGGCCCCCGGTTTGAGGAGGGCATTCTCTCCATGGGGACTCTGGCCCTGGCCATGATCGGCATCGTTTGTCTGGCCCCGGTGCTGGCGAAGCTCCTGAAGCCCGTTGTGGTACCCATTTATGGGGCGCTGGGAGCGGACCCCGCCATGTTTGCCGGAACCATTCTGGCCTGCGACATGGGCGGCGGGGCCCTGGCCCGGGAACTGGCCCTGAGTGAGGACGCGGCGGGGCTGGGCGGCATCATCACCGGCTCCATGCTGGGCGCTACCATTGTCTTCACCATCCCCGTGGCCATGGGTCTGCTGCGGGAGGAGGACCGGCCCGCCATGGCCAAGGGCATTCTCTGCGGCATTGTGGCAATTCCTTTGGGGGTGCTGGCGGGAGGACTGACGGCGGGGTATCCCATTGCAATGGTCCTGCGCAATCTGGTGCCCATTGTGCTGATTGCGCTGCTCATCGCTTTCGGCCTCTGGCGGGCGGAGAAGGCCATGGTAACGGCCTTTACGGTGTTCGGCAAATTGGTGGTGGCTGTTGTTACGGTGGGACTGGCCGCCGCCATTGCGGAAACCCTGACGGGCTTTGTGCTGATTCCGGGGCTGGCTCCCATTTCTGAGGGCTTTGAAACCGTGGGGGCCATTGCCATTGTACTGGCGGGGGCCTTTCCTCTGGTCTATGTGATCACAAAGCTTCTGCGAAAGCCCCTGCTGTCCCTGGGAAAGCTGCTGGGAATCAATGACGCCGCGGCGGCAGGACTTGTGGCCACTCTGGCCAACTCCATTGCCACCTTTGATTCCGTAAAGGACATGGACGCCCGGGGCAAGGTAGTAAACATCGCCTTTGCCGTCCCCGCCGCCTTTGTCTTCGGTGACCACCTTGGCTTCACCGCCGGCTTCGCCCCGGAGCTGTTGGGGGCCATGATTGCAGGCAAGCTGGCAGGCGGCGCGGCCGCCGTGGGCGTGGCGCTGGCGCTGACGAGGAAGGGAAAATAAAAGCCTTCCCCTCCGGGGAAGGTGGCACGGCCAAAGGCCGTGACGAAAGAGGGACGGTACCAACTCCAAATCGGCACGGCCCCGGGCGAATTCGTATAACTCCAATACGACAAGGGTACACGAATTCGCCGAAATTGGCAGAAACAAACAGCCTCTACTGTCCCTCTTCAGTCTCGGCTTCGCCGAGCCAGCTTCCCCGGAGGGGAAGCCTTTGTTCCCTGCCCCCAATCTGTGGTGCTTCTCCGAAAAACTCCTTGACAAAGCCTCTTATTACAGGCTATAATGAAAAATCATATTGGCTGTGAAGAGAAGAGTACGCTGCGGATGCGGTCAGAGAGCCTCTGGGTGGTGAAAAGGGGTGCGCGGAACCGGCGGAACATGGTCTCGGAGCCGAGGGGTCGATAGGTAGGCCTCTCCGGGTGCGCCCGTTATCGCGTCAATGAGGCAGAGAATCTCTGCAAATCAAGGTGGTACCGCGTCAATTCTTGTCGCCCTTGGGTCATGCCCGGGGCGATTTTCTATTTTGAAGGAGGTTATTCTATGTGTAATGCCTGCAAGGGAAAATTCTACATTACCACACCCATCTACTATCCGTCCGCCAAGCTCCACATTGGCCACACCTACTGCACCGTGGCGACTGACGCCATGGCCCGGTACAAGCGGCTTCAGGGCTACGATGTCATGTTCCTGACCGGCACCGATGAGCACGGCCAGAAGATCGAGGACAAGGCCAAAGAGGCCGGGGTCACCCCCCAGCAGTTTGTGGACAACATCGTGGAGGGTCCCGGCGGTGTGCTGGATCTGTGGAAGCTGATGAACATCTCCTACGACCGGTTCATCCGCACCACCGACGACTACCATGTGGCCGCCATCCAGAAGATTTTCAAGAAGATGCACGACAACGGCGACATCTACAAGGGCACCTACAAGGGCAAATACTGCAAGCCCTGCGAAAGCTTCTGGACCGAAAGCCAGCTGGTAGACGGCAAATGCCCGGACTGCGGCCGGGAGGTGCAGGACGCGGAGGAGGAAGCCTATTTCTTCCGGCTCTCCAAGTATGCCGACCGGGTGCGGGATCTGCTGGAAAACACGGATTTTCTGGAACCCCGGAGCCGGGTCAACGAAATGGTGAACAACTTCATCAAGCCCGGCCTGGAGGACCTGTGCGTTTCCCGGACCAGCTTCACCTGGGGCGTGCCCGTGGACTTTGACCCGGGCCATGTGGTCTATGTGTGGATCGATGCCCTCTTTAACTACATGACCGCCCTGGGCTTTGAAAATGACCGGTATCACGATTTGGAGAAGTTCTGGCCCGCCGACGTCCACTTTGTGGGCAAGGAGATCGTCCGGTTCCACTCCATCATCTGGCCCGCCATGCTCATGAGCCTGAATCTGCCCCTGCCCAAGAAGGTCTTCGGCCACGGCTGGCTTCTGCTGGACGGCGGCAAGATGTCGAAGTCCAAGGGCAACGTGGTTGACCCCTACGTGCTGGCCCAGCGCTTCGGCGTGGATGCCCTGCGGTTCTTCCTGCTGCGGACCTTCCCCTTTGGCTCCGACGGCAACTTCTCCAATGAGGCATTGATCTCCACCATCAACGTGGATCTGGCCAACGATCTGGGCAACCTGGTGAGCCGTACCGTGGCCATGGCCCAGAAGTATTTTGGGGAACACCTGCCCGCCCAGCAGACCGAGGACGCGGAAAAGGACGCGGAACTGCTGAGTATGGTCTCCACCCTCCGGGACCGCTATGAGGAGCAGATGGAAAAGTACGCGTTCCAGAACGCTCTGAACGAGGTCTTCAAGGTCATTTCCCGGGCCAACAAATACATTGACGGAAACGCCCCCTGGGTGCTGGCCAAGGACGAGGCCCAGAAGCCCCGGCTGGCAAGAGTGCTGTATAACCTGCTGGAGACTGTTCGCATCTGCGCGGGTCTGCTGCAGCCCTTTATGCCCGATACCGCCGGGGAGATCGCCAAGCGGCTGGGCGGCGCCGATCTGAGCTGGGACACGCTGAACACCTTCGGCACCCTGAACCGGGAAGCCGCCACCGTGGCCGGTCCCGCCCTGTTCCCCAGAATCGACATGGAAAAGGAGCTGGCCGAGCTGGAGGCCCTGAACAAGCCCGCCGTTCCCCCGCTGGAAATCGAGCCTTATACTCAGGAGAACGTGGACTTTGACACCTTCTGCAAGAACGAACTCCGGGCCGTCAAGGTCAAAGCCTGCCAGAATGTGAAAAAGAGCGACAAGCTGCTGCAATTCACCCTGGATGACGGCACCGGCACCGACCGCCAGATTCTCTCCGGCATTGCCAAATTCTACAAGCCTGAGGAACTGGTAGGCAAGACGCTGGTTGCCATCACCAACCTGCCCCCGAGAAAGATGATGGGCCGGGAATCCGCCGGTATGCTGCTCAGCGCCGTCCACAAGGAAAACGGCGAGGAAAAGCTGAATCTGGTCATGCTCTCCGACGCCATCCCCGCAGGCGCGAAACTCTGCTGATTTTTGGCCCCGCCGCACATCCGCGGCGGGGCCTTTCCATCCTGCGCACACCGCGCCTGCAGAAACTGCCTGTATTATAAGATGCGTTGTCTATTATAACGGGAAACAGAATGCCGGTTGATAATTACTTCCCAGTTTGCTATGATTAGGGAAACCTCTGTTCAATTGGCAGGATTGGCGCTTCAGCCGAAGACGATTAATTCAGAGGCTCCTAAGGAAAGGCAAAAGGAGGACGCCTATATGGAACTGCGACAGCTGGAATATTTTGCGGAGCTGTGCCGGGTACGGAACTTTACGAAGGCGGCGGAAAATCTCCATGTGGCACAGCCGGCGGTGACAAGAGCGATCCAGAAGCTGGAGGATGAACTTGGGGTCCAGCTCATTGACAGATCCCGGAAGCCCCTGGGACTGACCCAGAGCGGAGAACGATTTTGCAATCGGACGGATAAGATTCTCCGGGAGCTGGAGGACGCCTGCGCGGAGGCGGCGGGGCAGACCAGCATTCATCGGGCGCTGTCCATTTGCATTTCGCCCATGGCCGGCGTGCTGCTGAATGACATGCTGATGGACGGAAGGCTTGTAGATGAGGGGTTCCTCTATAATGTCATTTACCGAAGCAGTATTGAGACCGTAGCCAAGCTGCTGTGCGGAGAACTGGATCTGGGCTTCGTTATTGGGGAAGATCTTCCGCCAGAGCTGGAGTTTCTCCCCTTGGAGGAACAGGAAGCACTCTGCATGATGCCGGAAGGATATCACCTGCTGGAATTGGAGAAGTTTACATTCGGAGATCTGCGGGGAGAGCGGTTTTCCGGAGAGCAAAACGGCAGTCGGTCGGCTCTGTCCCGGCTGGTGATGCGGCGGTGTCGGGAAGCAGGATTTTCGCCGTCCTTTTTCTTTACCCAGGATTATCACCCGGATATGCAGCTGACGGCAGCCTGGGTCCGCCGGGGCTACGGTATCGGCTTTATCCCGGAGCATGCGGCAAAGCGGCTGAAGGGCGTAGCCTACCGGTCTGTCTCTCCTCCGCTGCGATTTCAGGTGGGACTTGCCTACAGAAAAGGCCCACCCCCCGCTGTCCAGCTTCAGCGCCTGATCGACTATATCCAGCAGCGTTATCCAGAATATGTGCACAATGAACAAATTCATTAGGTTTTTAATATGCATTTTGTTCAAGTCAATAATAATATGGTATAGTAGAATACCGAAACGGCATTTTACAGCAGGATGGTGCCGCAGTAGAATAAAGGGGTAAGAAGAGCAAAACGCTCGAAAAATAGAAGGAGGATTTTCTATGTCACCCCTGGTAATGACCCTGCTGATTCTGCTGATTGTCTTTGTTGCGCTGCTCAGCGGAAAGGTCGGTTACGGTACCGTCGGCGGCGGCGTGATCGTCGCGCTGATCGTGCTGAACATTCTTACCCCTGCGGAAGCCCTGGCCGGATTAGCCAATACAAATGTGGTGATCATGTTCGCAATGACCATCATCAGCGCGGGACTTATGAAAACCCGGCTCATTGAGAATATTATGGGCCTCGTGAATAAGATTGGCAAAAGTGAAATTGCGCTTGTCGCCGGTTTTGGCCTGATTGCCGGCGTTTTAGCGCAGTTTATGAATGCCTTCCTGGCAGTCGCCTGTCTGCTTCCACTAATCAATGGAACATGCAAAGAACTGAAGGTACCCAAAACCAGAGTCATCTACCCGGTGATGATTATTGCCTTGACTTTTATCTTCTGGCTTCCCATCGGCCCCGGTGCGGCCACCTATGCCCAGATGAACGGTTATCTGGAGAGCTACGGCAGTGAATTTACTTTCGGCATATTTGACATGACGCTGGTGCGTCTGCCCGGCGTAATCCTTACAACTCTGTTCAACATTTTTATCCTGCCGAAGCTGTGCCCGACGAGTTCCTCTCTGGATGTGAAAGAGGATCTGGGCCGGGAAGTGCAGAAAAGCAAGCTGGCGCCCTGGAAGGAAGCAGCAGCTTATATCATTACCGCCGGCACTGTCATTCTGATGATCCTGGCCTCAGCATTGAAACTGCAGACATTCCTGATTGCCTCCTGCGGCGCGCTGCTGATGGTGCTGTTCGGTATTCTGTCTGAACGGGAAGCCTTCAACTCCACCAACTGGGGCATGCTCTTCCTTTTTGCGGGCATTCTGCCCCTGGCGACCGCGCTGACCAAAACCGGAGCCAGTGATGTGGTTGCGGACGCAATCATTGCCATTATCGGCGGCAGCACCAATCCCTGGGTGATCTCCATTGTCTTTACGCTTGTTTGTTTCATCTCCACCCAGTTTCTGTCCAATACGGCTTGCGTACAGGTATTTACCCCGTTGGCACTGATGGTCTGCGTCCGGCTGAATATGAATCCTGTCGGCATTATGGGCTGCGTAAATATCGCCTGCACGGCGTCCTACCTGACGCCCATGGCGAATCCGGGGATTCCGCTGTGCATGGACGCCGGCGGCTACAGCCTGAAGGACTGCGTAAAAATTGGGATTCTGCCAGGACTTCTGATCTGCGCTGTGGGTGTCGTATGGTGCGCTCTGTTCTTCCCCCCCTACTGATCAAAGGCTTTTGCGGTGACAAAAAGGAGAATTTTGTATGGAAGCATTGAAAATTCAGCATTTCCCGGAAGAAATGGAACAGTTTCCCGTTGACCCCATGCACCTGAACCGGGTGCCGGTGAGCGGTTTGTTTGAGGAGCGTGCCAGAACGGCCGCCGGGGAACGGCCGTTTTATACCTACATCCCCAAGGATTTGGAGTATGACCAGCAGTGTCTGGTAATTGCGCCCCCCGCGGAGACGGAGCCGGTGGAATTTCTGCGGAACTCCGGCCTGAAATCCTTTGCGGATGAAAAGCAGGTCTTCCTGTTTCTGCTGAAAGCGGAGAACGGGAAATGGGATCTGGGCGGCAGAGACGCTGCTTACATGAACGCGGTGTATGTAGCAGGCCAGGCCAGAGACCACTATATCACCATGCAGGACAATTTTTACGCGCTTGGTTTTGGCAGCGGCGCGGATGTGGCCCATCAGGCTGTCATGACCATGAGCAGCGAATGGAGCGGACTGCTGACCGTCGGCGACCTGACTGCGGACCTGAGCCGGATCGTACTGCGCTCCGAGGAAGCCGGCCTGGGGGAAAATGGCGAGCTTCAAATCGCCGCGGAGCAATCCCAGGTGCCGGTATGGATGGGTGTTTCCAGACTGGAGGGTGCCAACGCGGGGACGGCGGCTTATTGGAGGACGCAGAACAGCAGCCGGGAGACACCGCTTTCCGGCGAGGGTGCGGACTATATCTGGATGCCGCCCTACGTCCATACCCTGTGCGATGTGAATGAGGAGACTATAGCCCAGATGCGGGTAACGGAGGGGCAGGAAAAGCTGACCACGGCATTCCTGGAGACCGCCTGGAAATACATCGGTCTGGCCCGCCGTCACAGGGGCCAGGGCAAAAAAAATCTGCGTTACTATAAGGATCCTGTGTCCCTTGGCGGCAGCCGCCATACCATGGTGGTGGACGGTCTTGAGCGGGTCTGGGTGGAATACGTGCCGCCCTGCTGCACGCCGGATAAGGAATGGCCCGTGGTCGTTACCATGCATGGCAGAGGCGGAACGGCGGATACCTTCCTCGATATCAGCAACCTGTACCAGGTTGCCAACGCCCGCCGTTTCATCGTCGTGAGCCCCCAGGCCGGTGTCTACCAGCAGAAGCCCAAGGGGCTGCGGAACGTGCTTCTGTGGGAAGGGACTCTGGACGGTAAAGCCATCGATGATGTGAAATTCATTCGAAATCTTCTGGAGGATCTGCGCAGCCGCGTCAAGGTGGACAGACATCGCATCTACGCCTGCGGGCAGAGCAGCGGCGGCATGATGACGGATACGCTGGGGCAGTACGCCAGCGATATTTTCGCCGCCTGTGTGGCCTGGTCCGGCATAAACTGTCCTGCCATGGAATATCTGCACAGAGATCCCCTGCCCTATAAAATGCCCACAATCGTCCTCTATGGAGACCGGGACACACTGTTCGGCGGCGCGGACCGGGTGCCGGGACTGCCCTTCCCGGTTGCCACCGCATTTGTACCTGTCGTGGAGGAACGGTTCCGCCGGGACGGTCTGGACAAGAACAATGTGGATACTTGGGAGACATACCCCATCACCTGGTACTCTTATCCCAACAGCCAGGGCGTTCCCATGTTTGTTGCCGGTGTTGTGGACAATATGGTCCATGCCAACTATCCCGCGGAGAGCTGGATCAGCTATGACCAGTATATGGCAAAGTTCACCCGTGGAGACAACGGTGAGCTGTATTACTGTGGCAAGCTGGTAGAATAAACGAAAACAGCCACAGGGCCGCCTTCAGGCGGCCCTGTGCGGATATGAAGAATCCGCCCCACGGCATGCCGTGGGGCGGAAAAATTTCAGAAAGCTCAGGCTTCCAGGTTGATGCCGGTCTCCTTGTTGAAGACGTGGCAGACATGGCCGCCGAAGGTGAACTTCACGGAGGTGCCAGCGGTCAGGGCGGCAACCTCGGCGCCGGTCATGTTCATGGTGGAAACCACCAGAACCACGTCGCGGCCCATGGCGGTGACGTGCAGGTGCACGGTGGAGCCCATCATTTCGGAGACGTCGACCTTGGCGTCGATGCCTTCCTTGGCCAGCTCAATATGCTCGGGACGGACACCCAGAACGATATCCTGCTCGGCAACGTTGTTCTTGACCAGCTTGGCCTGCTTCTCCTCGGACAGCTCTACGGTGATGCCGCCGACCTGAACAGCATACTTGCCATTGACCTTAACCAGCTTGGCGTCAAACAGGTTCATCTGAGGAGTGCCGATGAAGCCGGCGACGAACAGGTTGTAGGGATGGTTGAACACTTCCTGAGGCGTGCCGATCTGCTGGATGAAGCCGTCCTTCATGATGACAATGCGGTCGCCCAGAGTCATGGCCTCAGTCTGGTCGTGGGTAACGTAAATAAAGGTGGTGTTGATGCGCTGACGCAGCTTGATGATCTCAGCACGCATCTGGTTACGCAGCTTGGCGTCCAGGTTGGACAGGGGCTCGTCCATCAGCATGACCTGGGGGTTACGCACGATGGCGCGGCCGATGGCCACACGCTGGCGCTGACCGCCGGACATAGCCTTGGGCTTCCGGCCCAGATACTGGGTGATGTCCAGAATCTCAGCGGCTTCCTTGACCTTGCGGTCAATCTCTTCCTTGGACTCATGGCGCAGCTTCAGAGCAAAGGCCATGTTATCATAAACGGTCATGTGGGGGTACAGAGCATAGTTCTGGAAAACCATGGCGATATCGCGGTCCTTGGGAGCCACGTCGTTGACCAGGCGGTCACCGATGTACAGCTCGCCGTCGGTGATGTCTTCCAGACCGGCGATCATACGCAGGGTGGTGGACTTACCGCAGCCGGAGGGGCCGACCAGGACGATGAATTCCTTGTCCTTGATGTCCAGATTGAATGCCTGCACAGCCACAACGCCTTCGTCGGTGATCTGAAGATTGGTCTTCTTAGCGGGTTCTTCGCCTTTCTTCTTCTTTTTCTTCTTGGCGTCGTCGCCGTTAAAGGGGTAGACTTTCTTGATGTTCTTCAGGGTTAAGCTTGCCATTGTTTTCTGACTCCGGACATACTGAATCCTCAATGTATGCCCTCGCAATCTGCCGAGCAAAACAGCAGACGCATTACGACAGGTCTCCACACTGCCGCACCGTGAGTCTGACGGGGGTTTCCTCCTTTATTTTAGCGGAATTGGCACTATTTTGTGGAGTAGCGCCACTCTGCCGGGATGATATCATGATATCACACTTCCCCCGCCGACGCAATGGTACAAAACGCCAGTTTTTGCCCTGCGCAATTGTCTATTTTGACAATACAGTGGTAAAGGAAATGCTTATTCCTCAGCCCCCTTGCCGGTTTTCAGAACAGGGCCTCCCACAGCCCGGAACCGCACCCAGCCCCGGTTCCACCCCAAAGGGACCACAAAAAGGGGGCTGTCTCACTAGGCACTTTAATGGGCCAAAATAGCAAAATTTAACACGCCGCAGTGCTATTCTATGGTTATTGACATTATAGACCGAACGGTCTATAATGAAAAATCATGTGCATGGGGGTATTTCTATGGGTGAGAGATTTTCAAACTATGAAAAAATGAAAAACGAAATGGCAGGCGTGTTTCTGCGCTATGACCAGGAACAGATGATCCGCAGATTCTCGCTGGAATCCGATGCTGGATACCTGTATATTCCTTTTGTTGGGCGTAACTATCGCATTGACCGACATACCGGGATGGTTCAGCAAGTGGATGGAGCAGCGACGCAGGAAGCCGATTATAATGAGGCCATGACCATCTACGATGTGCTTTGCTACGCAAAAGCCAATTGCCGCCCTGCCGGGGTATTCGTTAATATGAATGGCCTATCCTCTGTTCAAACTGGTTCCCTTTCCAGAGGCGGGAGTTTCTTCCAGAAAACCATTGACTTTTTTCAGGGCAAAACCGCTCTGCTTGCCGGGGCTTGTAAGGCGCTTGGCGGTACGGAGGAAAAAGGGGGAGACGTAGCATTCCGTATAGAGATGTTTCCCTTCCTTTCTATGATTCTGCGCTTTTGGGATGCGGATGACGAGTTCCCCGCCAGCTTGCAGATTTTGGTTGATAAAAATATTCTGGAATATATGCACTATGAAACCATGATGTTTGTGCTCAGTCATGTGATGGGCCGGTTAAAGGAGGCAGCGGGTAATGACAAAGGGTGAGCAGTCCAGGCAGCGTTTGATTGATTGCGCCGCAGAGTTATTCTGGAAAAATGGCTATGCCGCAACCGGTATCAGCGAAATACTGAATGCTTCCGGGCTGCCCAAAGGATCATTCTACTTCTACTTCAAAAGCAAAGAGGAACTGGCCGTGGCCGTAGTTTCCTACTATCAGGCAGCGCTTCTGGATAAAATGCGGGTATTTGCCGCCAATCGTACTTGGGAAGAATTTGTGAAGGATGTTTTTGCGTATTTGGAGAATCTGTCCGCTGGTTCGGCGCTTCGTGGGTGCCCTTTTGCAGTTATGGGGATGGAGCTGGCATTTCAGCGGCCAGAAATCGCAAAAAGTTACCTGAATGGCTTAACACAATTCCAGGCGCTGTTTCGCGGTGTGCTGCTGCAATCCGGGCTTTCTCAGCCTCATGCGGATGTCCTGTCCGAGAGGCTGATTGCGGTCTACCAGGGAAATTTGCTTCTGGGCCGAATCAGTCAGGAACGCGGTTATTTGGGCTGCGCAAAGGAAAGTATGCTTCAGATGTACAAAGAATACCGTGCCGTTTATGGCATCGCGTCCAGTGAGGAGTGAAACGATGAACAGTGTAGTTCTTGCCTGCACCACGCTCCGAAAGGCCGTTCAATGCGCCCAGGAATTTTCCAAAACAAACTATCCTGTATATGAATTGGATAGAGCCTACCATGATGACCCGGCCAAAATGAGACAGCACATTTTGGAAACACTTGCGGCGCTTCCGGAGGAAGTGGATACGGTGCTGGTTGCCATGGGATTTTGCGGCGGCTCCTGGCAAGATGTTTCCTGCGGCAAGCGGCTTGTCATTCCGAAAGTTGCCGACTGCGTTGCTCTGACCTTAACTACGGAGGATACCTATTCCCCAGACCTGAAACAGCCCGGACATATGTACTTGTTTGGGGACAAGCAGAGTGGATTTTCGATCCGTGCCATCTATGACAGCTTGATGGAAAAGTATGACAAAGAGATGGCAGAAGCCGTGTTTCAGATGTACTTTGAGCATTACTACTACCTGGATATTGTGGACAACGGGCTGTATGACTGCTATGATCCTAACTATGTCGAGCAGGCACAGCGGGACGCGGATCAGATTCACGCGGAACTGGACTTTGTTCCGGGCAGCAATATTCTGCTGGAAAAGCTGGTCTCCGGGCAATGGGATACACGCTTTGTCATTCTCTCACCAAAGGATGTTGTAAAGCAGGGGAACTTCTACGAATAACAAATACCAGCCCTCACAGCAGCTTAAAAAGCGTACTGTGAGGGCTGGACTGGCCTCTTATCCGTAGACGAGTTCTTGCAAAATGACTTCCTCCGCACGGCTACGAATGGAGTTGCACCATTCCATTTGGTCAGCGGCCTTGAGTGCTTCTGTGACGCCCTCTTGGGCCATCATGGCCTTTTCCATCACTTCAAGCTGTGCCTGACAGGCAGTTTCGACTTCCTCAAGATGGGGCATAAGCCGATCTGTGGCCAAAAGTAGGTTATACATGGCAGGCCGCTGCTTTTTCAGATACGTCCTCCGCAACCAGCCATATTTCCCGATGTTGTATTCCTTCGTGTCGCCCAGTGTAAGATTCGGGATGTAATAATCCCCGCATTTTCTGTAAGTCAGTTCCATAGCGTACTCCTTTGTGTGAATGTGTGTTGACAGCTACAAATCAGGTCCGGAAGCATCTCTCCCATATCATAACTGTTTTCCATTCACCACAAATGAGCCGCAGTCATGATGTAATTCTTGGTGGAAACCACCCTTTATAAATTACATCATGACAGAAAATACAGCTCAGGATGCGGAGTGTGCGAATTGTTCGCCTACGGCAAACAATTCGTGCGCGCAGCAGACTGCAAAGGAACGTCGGGAAAGCCCGCCAGGGGTTTCACGACAGTCAAACCGCCCGGGCCAAAGCCCGGGCGGGGAGGGAAATTACATATCGAAGGGCTCCATGCTGAGAACGGGGTGGCCCTTTTCGGCCAGGAAGTTCATCAGCTCTTCAGGATCCTCGGTGCAGACGGTTTCATCGGCGATCATGTCGGTGAAGTTGTCAACGCCGTACATCTCCTTGGCAGTGGCATCCAGGCGCTCGCGGACCTGATCCTTCAGCTCCTTGGGCATCCAGACGATACGGCCGGGGCCGCCTTCGGCGGCGATGAACTTCTTGGAGGAGATGAACTGCTTGCCGTGGCCCATGAAGCCGGGGGTCTGAACGCCGCCGCCGGTCATAGAGGCCATTTCGGAGAAGGTCATGCCCAGAGGAGTCATGCCGGCATGCTCACGGCAGGTGATGACAACGCCCATGGAAACAGGCTCAACACCGCAGATACACTCGAAGCAGCCGCAGGAGGTCATGGGATCCTGGAACAGGGAGTACAGGGTCACATGCTCCAGAGCGCCGTGAGAGTACTTGGCAACGGCCTCGTCCACGTCCTCGTAACGGCCCAGGTGCTCATCGATGCAGTGTTCCTTGGGAACGATCTGGCAGGGACCGGTGGGATCCAGCTCATTGGTGGCCTTGGCATCCAGCCAGGACACGGCACCGCACAGGCCCAGACGCTCGGGGGTAACGATACAGACGTGGCTGGGGGAGAAGGCCTGGCACATGATGCAGGTGTAGTACACGGGCACGGACTCGTCGGTCATGGACTTCAGACGGTCGTCACGCTTGTTGAACACGGCGTTGGCGGCAGCACGCAGCTCCTTGTTCTTCTCGGCATCCACAACGATGGTGACCTGGCACTTGTCAACAACGGCCTCGAACTCGCTCTTGACCTTGGCGTACAGAACCTCACCGATGTGACGGAACTTGAAGCCAGCCTCGAAGTCGGCCTTGCTGATACGGATACGGATCATGTCACGCTGACCGGTGTGCATGACGCCCTCGATGCAGTTCAGGTAGGAGTGGAACTTCCGCTCCATAACGGACTCGAAGTCAGGCTGCATGTTCTTGCCGGCCACGTCCACGGTGTAGGACATGGAGATCTTGGAACCCACGGGGATGTCGTCGATTTCCGGTCCGATAACGGTGATCTTGTGGTCCTCCACCTCGGCAGCTTCCTTGGTGTGTACCAGCTCGAAGCAGTCCACACGGGAGCCGTCCACTTCCACCTGCATGTCGGGACGGCGGATGATCTCGCCCTCGAAAGCGGAAGCGAAGGAAACGGGGATATCGATGTTGGTGATCTTGATCTTGATGTCCCGGGCCTCCAGAGAGGTGGCGTTGAACTTCTCAACATCGGGCTGCACGATCAGGCTCTTGGGAACACGGAAGATGTTCTCCTGCTCGTTGGTGATAACGGGGAAGCCCAGAGCAATGGCGCCGGCGCCGCAGGCAACGATCACATCGTCCAGAGGAGCGAAGGCGTTGACGAAAGCGGGAACACGCTCCATGGTGTACTTCATCAGGCCAGCGGCATCGCCGGGCTGAATGTTACCGAAGATCAGAGCCGCACGGACAGCAACGGACACAACGTGGATCACGGAGGTCACGTCCTTGCCCAGGGGGATCACACGGACGTTATCGCCGGTCTTGTAGCCCTTCTCCTGGAGCTGATCGATGATGCCGCCCACCAGAGTGACCAGCATACCCTGAGACTGATAGCTCTTGACCAGAGCCACGGCCTCGTCAGCGGTAGGAGCGGTGCCCAGGATAACGGGAACACCGGGGATGTCGCCGGTAACCAGGGGAACACCCAGAGAACGAACCACGGCATCGGGCAGATGGCCGTAGCAGGGAGCCTCGTAGGGAGCGTCGTTGCCGATGTACTTCAGAACTTCGATGAATTCCGCGCACAGGGCAGTGGCGACGCCGGACATAAAGGCATCATTCAGACGGTTGTTGCGGGTCATCAGGGTCTTGACCACGCCCAGGGCTTCTTTCAGCTGGCCCAGGGTCTCGACCTTGACACCGGTGACGCCGTAGTAGCAGGGCAGGGAATAAGCGGTGCCGGGGAAGGACACGGCCTGGCCCTCACCGTACTGTGCGATGGCATTGTTGATGGCTGCCTCGGTGAGGCCGTAAACAGCATCGTTGCCGCCGAAAACTCTTTCAAATAAAGTCACGGTATTTCCTCCTAATTTTCTTCACGATCCAGAATCGCTTTGATTTGGCGGATCTCATCAATGGCCTTGGGGCTGAAATCGTAGGGGGATTTGCCCTGACGGTCGGCGTTGATAACATCCGGGTTATAGTGAATGCAGCCCAGCAGGTCCTCTGCCGGGATGGTCTCGCGGACAAAAGCCTCATCACTTTCGTCCCGGACCTTATTGGCCACCACACGAACCTGCTTGACACCCAGGTCCTTGGCCAGCCGCTTGACGTTGCGGTAGGTCTGGACACTGCGGGCCCCCGGCTCAATGACCACGATAAACTGGTCCATATTGGAAGCGGTACCCCGGCCCAGATGCTCCAGTCCTGCCTCCATATCCATAATGACCACATCGTTTTTCCGATAGGTCAGGGCGGAGAGGATGGATTTGAGCATCACATGCTCCGGACAAACACAGCCGGAGCCGCCTACATCCACCGTACCCATGACCAGCAGCTTGACGCCGTTGATGTCCTTGGAGTACTTTTCGGGGATGTCGGCCACGTAGGGGTTCAGCTTATAGAACCGGTTGGCATCGGTAGCGCCGGTACGCTCCTCCACCAGGGTGCGCATTTTGCTGATGGGGACGATGGCATCTACTTCTTCCTGGCTCAGGCCCAGGGCCAGACCCAGATTGGCATCCGGGTCTACGTCGGCGGCGAGGACGGTGCGTCCCTCGTCGGCATAGAGCCGGGCCAGGGTGGAGGCAAGGGTGGTTTTACCCACGCCACCCTTGCCGGTGATCGCTAGTTTCATAGATTAGATGCCCAGAGCCGCGCGCTTCTCTTCGATGCGGGCGATCATCATGTCACCCATCTTGTCGATGTCCTTCTCCACAACGTACTTGGCCTCAACCCACTTGTTGATGCCGTCTTCGCCGCAGAGCAGGTCGCAGATCTCGGAGGAACCGGAAACGTAGGGATCCACGCCCAGGAAGGTATCCAGGCCGGTGGAGACAACGTAGTTGCCGATGGAAACGGCCTTCTCAGACATCCATTCGGGAGCGCAGCCCACAACAGGCAGCTGAGAAATGTTCAGGCCGGAGTCCTTGGCCAGCGCGGAAGCCAGCATCAGCATACGGGTGATGTCCACGCAGGAGCCCATGTGCAGAACGGGAGGAATGCCAGCCAGCTCGCAGACACGCTTCAGACCCGCGCCGCAGTATTCCTTGGCCTGTACGGGATCCATCAGGCCGGCCTTGGCGGCAGCCTGAGCGGAGCAGCCGGAAACGATGCAGACGATGTCGTTCTCCAGCATCTTCTTCATCAGCTCGATGTGTGCGGTGTCAGGACGGACCTTGGGGTTGTTGCAGCCGACCAGAGCCACAGCGCCGCGGAGAACACCGGAGGTGATGCACTCCAGCAGGGGCTTGGTGGTGCCGAACTCGTCAACCTGGGAGTTGGCAACGCCGTCCAGAACCTTGACGATGGCTTCCAGGGAGTAGCCCACACGGGTCTTCTGGACCTGATTGGGGATGTTCACCAGCTCGGGCTTCCGGTTCTTGAAGTTCTCAATGGCCATCTTCACGATCGCCTTGGCGTTGTCACCGGCGGTCTCGGCATTGAACTGAATGAACTCGGAGTCGGGCATCCGGCAGATGGGAGAGGTAGTGATGAACTTGGTGTGGAAGCACTTGGACAGGGGTCCCAGTGCGGGGAAGATGCACTGTACGTCTACAACAATGGCTTCGCAGGCGCCGGTGAGAACCACGTTCTCCTGGCTCAGGAAGTTACCGGCCATGGGAATGCCGTGACGCATGGCCACTTCGTTGGCGGTGCAGCACACGCCGGAAATGGTGATGCCCTTGGCACCAACGCTCTTGGCCAGAGCGAGCATCTCAGGATCGTTGGCGTAGTAAACGATCATTTCGGACAGGGAGGGATCGTGGCCGTGAACAACGATGTTCACGTTGTCCTTCTCCATAACGCCGATGTTGGCGGTGGAGTCCACGGGCTTGGGAGTGCCGAACAGAACGTCGGAGAACTCGGTGCCCATCATGGAGCCGCCCCAGCCGTCAGACAGGCCGCAGCGCAGGGCCTGACGGACCAGAGCCTCAGGCAGGGAGCTGTTGCCCATGTGGGTCATGTGCAGAGCGGTGGCGACTTCCCGGTCAATGGCCCGGGGCTCGATACCGGCCTCATGCCACAGCTGCTGGGTATGCTCAGGAGCCCGCTTCAGGAACTTCTGAACGCCGAAGGGCTTGCCGTATTCCATCAGGCCGATCTCAGCCATTTCGTGGGCCAGATCATAGATGTCCTTGCCCTCGGTCTCAACGCCCCATTCCTTGGCGATGCGGATCAGCTTCTCAGGATCCTTGACCTGATAGTTGCCGCCTTCCTTGGCCTGGTACAGGGTGTGCATGATCTCACGGCCATGGTCGGAGTGGGTAGCGGAGCCGCCGGCGGTGAAGCGCAGGAAGTTACGGCCAACAATACCGTGAACGTCGCAGCCGCAGATACCGCGGGGAGCCTTGGGAGTGATGCGGCAGGGGCCCATGGAGCAGATACGGCAGCAGGTACCCTTCTCGCCGAAGCCGCAGTGGGGGGTCTGGTTTTTGACACGCTGCTGCCAGGAGTCAGCGCCAACCTTCTTGCCGGTTTCCAGCAAGGAATTGGTGGCTTCTTCCATTTCTTCGACAGTGGTCAGATATGCCCAATCCTTCAATGTGATTTCCTCCTAATTAAGTAATTCTTTCCTGTTGATACACCTGGTATTGCCGAACCCATACTGTATCGATAATATTCTACCAATAGAAAACAAGATTGTCAATCGTCGATTCCGCCACATTTCACATGGGTTTCCCCATCCCCCCCGGGGGGTTTTTTGTTCATTTTCTACGGAAGAAGGCAGAAACCAGCCGTTTCAGGTTCAAAAAACCGTCTTTCCACGTTTTTGAGGAAAATTTAGAAATTGCAAAATTTTTTCCGCGTGCTATGATATAGGTATTTCTAAAAGAGGAGCAATATGTCTCATGACGAACCACCTGACCGCCCGGTATGGGCTGATCCACGGCACATACTGGATGGCTTACGCGGCCATTTCCGGCTATGCCAGCCTGTATCTGCTGGAGATGGGCTTTTCCAGCGGGGCTATCGGCCTTCTGATCGCTTTATCCGGCCTGCTTTCCGCCCTGCTGCAGCCCCTGACCGCAAGCTACGCCGACAGGGAAAGCAGTCCCTCTCTGAAGGTCATCAACTTTGCCGTCGCCGCGCTGCAGCTGCTCTGCGCTCTGGGCCTGCTGGCTTTCCACAAAAATAAGGTAACCTCCCTTTTGTTCTACGGAAGCTGCCTTGCTCTGCTGCAATTGCAGACCCCTCTGGTCAACAGTCTGGGGGTCACCAGCATCAACTGCGGCTGCCGGCTCAACTACGGTGTATCCAAAAGCGCCAGCTCCGTGACCTTCGCTCTGGTGTGCTTTGTGCTGGGACGAATTACGGCAGCTCAGGGCGGACGGCCCGTCCCCTGGGCCATTCTGCTGTTCACCGGACTATTCATGGCGGCTTTGGCTCTCTACCCCGCCCAGAAAGCGCCGAGAGCCGCGGGGACGGCCAGGGGTGTTGACGGCATGGCCTTTTTCAGAAAATACCCCCGGTTCACAGGGGTGCTCTTCGGGTGCATCCTGCTCTACATCAGCCATGTGTTTTTGAACAGCTTCACCCTGCAGATCATCCGCGCCAAGGGCGGCGACAGCAGCCACATGGGCCTGTCCATGGCTCTGGCGGCCCTTTCCGAGCTGCCCACCATGCTGCTGTTCACCCGGATGCTCCGCAAAAAGAGCAGCAGCTTCTACATGAAGCTCACCGGCTTTTTCTTCCTGCTCAAGGCGGTCGGCTCCTGGCTGGCCCCCAACGTCACGGTCTACTACCTTTTCCAATTGACCCAGGTGGGCGCCTGGGCGCTGATCGCCATCGCCTCCGTGTATTATGTAAATGCAATCATGGAGCCCCAGGATGCCGTCAAGGGGCAGGCATACTTTACCTCCGCCTACACGCTCGCCAACGTCTTCGGCGCCCTGCTGGGCGGACGGCTTATTGACACGCTGGGGATCACCGCCATGCTGCTCCTGGGCACCGTCTTCGCGGCTCTGGGCACAGCGGTCAATCTGGTATTCGCGGAGAAGACCGTGGACAGGGGAATCTGAAGACTGTCCCCGAGACAGCCGGTTCTATCTTGGAAAAATCGGAGCTGCCGGGCATTGTCCGCGAACGGCCTTGACATTTTCTCATCTCAAGGCTATAATAATAGCACGAGGAGATGTCTGCGGTAACAGACACCTCCCCGTGGTGGAAACCCGACGGTTGCCACAAACATATAAGCTATCTGGTCGAGAGCTTAGCCCTCAAACCGTAGGCCGTCTGCTGGTGACAGACGGCCTACTTCTTTTTATCGTGCAGATACAGCACGAGAGACACGATGCTGGCGATGGAGCCCAAAACCCCAAGGACAGTTAACAGCGTCGAAGTTATATGTATCGCCTCCCTCGGAAAAGATTTCCCGTGAGAGCCGCCTACACGCCTCCATTCCGCTCTCACGGGATGGCAGGCAGCCGTCTTTTACCGCGCACCGTCTACAAGGAGGACAAAACTCAACCGTGGACGGTGGGCTTCCACGCTGTCTATTATACAAGTGATTGCTCGAATGTCAAACAAATTTGCGGGGCCCTCATTCCGCGTCCATGTACCGGATCCCGCGCAATTGTCCACCTGCGAAGCGAAGTACAAACACGCTTGGCGCCGCTATTTTTCCATCCGGCACAACGGTTTCGCTGTGCTGGATTTTTCGTACTTTTCTCTGTTTCTTCCGTTCAATACAGGCCGTATTTCCGTTCCTCCTTTGGCCAATATTCCATGCAATGTTATTTTAGCCAAGGCAATTTCCTCCGTTAAGGCGATTATTCGATTCCATCGCATTTGGGCCGACAGCACAAAAAATACAACGAACTTTTGCGGTTGAACCACATTTTTTACGCCGAAAAATGCAGCCGCACATCGAACAATACAAAAGCCGCCCTTGGGCATACCTCCTGACAGAGGTGCCCAAGGGCGGCTGTATTGTTATTTGGGCTTACTTGCCTTCCATTTCCTTCAGGGCGTCCTTGCGGCTGAAGTTGGCGCGGCCCTTTTCATCGAAGCCCATGAACTTGACCCAGGTCATGTCGCCCAGATTCAGCACGTCCTCGACCTTCTCCACGCGGCGGTTCTCCAGCTTGGAGATGTGGACCATGCCGTCGTGGCCCGGGGCGATCTCAACGAAGGCGCCGATGGGCAGGATGCGGACCACCTTGCCGTAGTACAGCTTGCCCACTTCAGGGACGAAGCAGATGTCGTCCACCATCTTCTTGGCGGCGTAGGCGGCGGCGGAGTCCACAGCGGAGATGAAGACGGAGCCGTCGTCATCAATGTCCACCTTGGCACCGGTGTCGGCGCAGATCTTCTGGATGGTCTTTCCGCCGGAGCCGATGACCTCACGGATCTTGTCCACGGGAATCTTCAGGCTCAGCATCTTGGGTGCGTACTCGGAAACCTCGGCACGGGGTGCGGGGATGCAGGGCAGCATGATCTCATTGAGGATCTCCAGACGGGCCTTGCGGCAGCGCTCCAGAGCGTCGGCAATGATCTCCATGGTCAGCCCACGGTTCTTCAGGTCCATCTGAATGGCGGTAATGCCCTCGGTGGTACCGGCCACCTTGAAGTCCATTTCGCCGTGGAAGTCCTCTACGCCCTGAATGTCGGTAAAGGTTCTCCATTCGCCGGTCTCCTGGTCGGAGATCAGGCCGCAGGAAATACCGGCCACAGGCCGCTTGATGGGCACACCGGCATCCATCAGAGCCAGAGTAGAGCCGCAGATGGAGCCCTGAGAGGTGGAGCCGTTGGAGGACAGCACCTCGGAAACCACCCGGATGGCATAGGGGAACTCCTCCACGCTGGGAATCACAGGCAGCAGGGCCTTTTCAGCCAGAGCGCCGTGGCCGATCTCCCGGCGGGAGGTGGAACGGGCGGCACGGGCCTCGCCAGTGGAGTAGGCGGGGAAGTTATAGTGGTGGATATAACGCTTGGTATCCTCGGGGTAGATGGTGTCCAGCTTCTGGGCGGCGGACAGGGTGTTCAGGGTGCAGACGGACAGCACCTGGGTCTGGCCGCGGGTGAACAGGCCGCTGCCGTGAACTCTGGGCAGCACGCCGACTTCGGCGGCCAGGGGACGGATCTCGTCCATGCCGCGGCCGTCCACGCGCTTGCCCTGGAGCAGCCACTTCTTGACGACCTTCTTCTGCATCTTGTAGAGGCACACCTCAATATGGGTATCGAAGTCCTCGTACTTGTCGGCGAACTTCTCGGCGAAGTCCAGCCGGGCGGCGGTCAGGCGCTCTTCCCGGACGTTCTTGTCGGGAGTGTCCAGGGCGTACTCGATCTGGTCCAGACCGTAGTTCATCAGGTCGTCCAGCAGCTCATGGTTGACGGCAGCCTTTTCAAAGGTGAACTTGGGCTTGCCGATCTCGGCCACGATGCCGTTGATGAACTTGACGATCTCCATGTTGGTCTCATGGGCGATGCGGATGGCCTCCAGCACCACGCCCTCGGGGGCCTCGTTGGCCTCGGTCTCGATCATGACCACCTTCTCGAAGGTGGAGGAGATGCAGACGAAGCAGTCGCAGGCATTGCGCTGATCTGCGGAGGGGTTGATGATATACTCGCCGTTCAGGTGGCACACATTGGTGGTGGCAACAGGCCCGTTCCAGGGCACATCGGAGGAAGCGATGGCGATGGAAGCGCCCAGAGAGGCCACGATCTCTACGGGGTTATCGTAGTCGTTGGCCAGAACGGTGCAGGTCACAACGGTGTCGTTGCGCAGCTCCTCGTCAAAGAGGGGACGCATGGGCCGGTCAATGATCCGGCTGTTCAGGATGCCCCGCTCAGAGGGCTTGCCCTCCCGGCGGTTGAAGGAGCCGGGAATGCGGCCTACGGAATACATACGCTCCTCAAACTCGATGGTCAGAGGAAAGTAGTCAATACCGGCCTTGGGGATGGGGTTGGAAGTGCAGGTCGTCAGCACCACGGTGTCGCCATAGCGGCAGATGCACTCGGCATTGGCCAGCTCAGCCACCTTACCGGTCTCCACGGTAAAGGGACGGCCGCCGATTTCCATTTCGTACACCTTGTGGTTGGGGAACTGCTTGTGAGTAATCATTGGTGAACCTCCTGTTGTGATTTTTTATTTTCTCGGGAGGTTTAGCACTTGAAACTGATGGTTTTGATACGGTCACTGCCTCGCAATGACAGCGAAAACTTCAAAAACACCACTTTCAAACGCTAAAGGGACTCCCGAAAAACGCTTTTGAAAAAAGGGGCGACGGATTCCGTCGCCCCGGGGAATATTACTTACGGATACCCAGCTTGGCGATCAGAGCACGGTAGCGGTTGATGTCCTTCTTTGCCAGATAGTCCAGCATCTTGCGGCGCTTACCAACCATCATCAGCAGGCCACGGCGGGAGTGGTTGTCATGCTTGTGTACACGCAGGTGATCGGTCAGCTCGTTGATGCGGGCGGTCAGGATGGCGATCTGGACCTCGGGAGAACCGGTGTCGCCCTCGTGGGTAGCGTTGTCCAGGATAACCTGGGTCTTCTTTTCCTTCTGGATCATTGTGTTTTCCACCTTTTTATTGTATTTTCTCAGGGGCTAAGTATGGGGTCTGGTGAAATACCCGTAGGTTTTCTCCCGCAACTGAGCCCGGGGAATATGCCGACCCATAGTCAGCAGTCGCATTGTATCACAAGTATTTCCAAAAGTAAAGAGTTTCTTTCGCGCAATGCTATTTTTGTGCGTTACACGCCCCACTCTTTTGCTTGCAATTTGTCAAATCCTGTGCTATGCTGTCCGTGGTGCTACCAGTACCCCGGTAGGCGGTTCCCTCGGATCTTTTTTCGGGGGTGATACTTCTTGCCCCCAATCGAAAGAGAGGGGGTGACAGGCATGGACGTTACATGGGAAGGAATTTTTCAATTCTGCATGGTCATTATTGCTGTCATTACCCTGGTTCGCCAGGATAACAACAAGAAGAGATAATCGCCAGCTCTCCAAAGTTACGATTATCTCTTCGTGACATATACAGGGAGCCGGCCTACTGGCAGCACCCTTTGTATCTACAGTATACCCCAGTTTTATTTTTTTGTCAACTGCCTCGCTGCTTTGCGGGGCAGTTTATTCTCTTATAACCGGAACATTGCGGATTTGTTGTGCAGCCCCGCCTGTGACCTCATGGGAGCGACATCCGGGATGGTCCCGCCATGGATTTACAGAAGGGTGGGACGGTCGAATTTCATTTTGCCTCCCCCTCCGTCAGAATATCCCGCGCGATGCCGACGCCCAGAGCGCCGTAGCCCACATGGCAGCAGACGCTGATGGGCAGGGGGTCCAGACCGATCTCATATTCCGGGAATGCCTCCCGCAGAGCAGCCTGCCAGTTTTCTCCCGCCTGCCGGTCCCCGGCATAGGCGGCCCGGATGAAAAGACGCTCTCCCTCCAGACGCCGGCTGTCCTCCCGCAAGCCCTCGATCATGGCCTGCATGGCGGAGCGCATGCCCCTTACCTTCCGGTAGGCGTCCAGCTTTCCGCTCCGGATGCGCAGCACGGGCTTGATGCTCAGCATACTGCCCAGAGCCGCCCCCGCCGCCGTCACCCGGCCGCTCTTTTTCAGCAGATCCAGGGTGTTGACCGCAATGAAGATATCGGAGTTTCCCCCGTCCCGTTCCAGATATTCGCGAATTTCCGCCCCGGTTTTTCCCTGCCGGGCCAGAAAGGCCCCGTCCAGGGCCGCCTGCCGCTGGGTGACGGAGATCCGGCGGGTATCCGCCACCAGAACCCGGCCGTCATAGTCGCCCGCCAGCATGGCGGCGGTCTGGTAGCCGCCGGAGAGCCCCGCGGACATGGGGATATAGACCACCTGGTCATAGTCTTCCAGCAGCCGCTCCCAGCAGTCCGTCAGCACGCCGGGGGCTGGCTGGGACGTGGAAACCTCCGCCCCGGCGCGCAGGCAGGAGAAGAATTCCGCCTGGGTAATGGTGTCGTATTCAAAAAAGCACTCCCCATCCAGATTCACGGGCATGGGGATCAAGCCAATACCCAGCCCCGCCGCCTCTTCCGGGCGCAGGCCGCTGTTGGTATCCGTGACAATGGCTGTTTGTTTGCGCATGGGTTGTTCTCCTATCTGTCATGGCGGCTGAAAAACGGGCCGTCCGGGGTATGGGACGGTCCGTTGGAGCGATCAAAACCGGGCTTGAAGATCAGTTCTTGGGCTTCCAGTCCTTGTAGTTTTCGTAGTTGTGTACGGGATGCTTTTCCTCCGCCCAGAGCTTTTCGGCGCAGGGCTTCCAGTTCTCGGCGTACTCCCGGCACTTGCCGCACAGGTGCTCGGCAGACTCCGGGGATTGCAGGTCCGTGGACTTGGCCCCGGTCTCCCTGACCATCTGCTGCAAAATCTCGGGATTCTCCAGCATGGGGCAGGGCCGCAGGTGATTCTCGTTGAAGGGCTGGTTGTCCCGGTAGGCCATGAACAGGGGGCTCTTGAGGATTTCCAGCAGGGTGTGGGTGCGGATGTTGGCATTGGAGTAGTGGATGAACACACAGGGCTCCGCGTCGCCGTTGGCGTTGATGTGGAAGTAGTTCCGGCCACCGGCAATGCAGCCGCCTACAAACTCGCCGTCGTTCTGGAAGTCCATGGTGAACAGGCCCTCGCCGTCCTGGAGCTTCCGGATCTGGCGGATGCGGTCTTTCAGGTACATCCGCTGCTCCGGGGTGGGCAGCAGATCCACGGAAGCCTCATTGCCAACAGGCATATAGTGGAAATACATGGCGTAGCGGCAGCCCTTGTCTACCATGAGCTTTACAAACTCCGGGCTGGTAACGGACATGCAGTTTTTAGAGGTGTAGCAGATGGAGGTGCCGAAAATCAGGCCGTTGGCTTTCAGCAAATCCATGGCGTGCATGACCTTGCCGTAAACGCCCTGGCCCCGGCGCAGATCGTTGACCTCCGGGTCGCCCTCCAAGGAGATGGCCAGCATCAGGTTGCCCACCCGCTTCATGTCGGCGCAGAAGGCCTCGTCTACCAGGGTTCCGTTGGTGAAAGCCAGAAACTGGCAGTCATTGAACTCGCCGCACAGGCGGATGATGTCCTTTTTCCGGACCAGAGGCTCGCCGCCGGTGAACATGTAGAAGTACACGCCCAGCTCCCGGCCCTGGCGGACCACGCTTGCCAGCTCGTCATAGCTCAGGTTCAGCTTGTTGCCATACTCCGCGGCCCAGCAGCCGGTGCAGTGCAGGTTGCAGGCGGAGGTGGGGTCCATGAGGATCAGCCAGGGAATGTTGCACTGGTGTACTTCCCGCATTTTGCGGATGGTCATGGTGCCGTTCAGCATGGCCTCAAAGCCGAAGTTCAGCACAGTGGTCCGCAGTACATTGTGGTCCACCTCATCCAGAGCCCGGTTGATGTAGCGGCTCAGGGCACTGTTTTCGTCTTTGATCAGATTCCGGTAGGCGTCTCCATTGACCTGAATGCTGCTTCCGGCGACATACTTTTCCATCAGGTCGATGAGCTTCAGCAGCTCCGTCTCCCGGTCACCCCGGCTCACCTTTTTCAGGGTCTGGTCAATGCCGATGCCCGCGGCGGTTCTGGCCGCGATGTGCGTCAAACTTCCCATTCTTTTTTCCTCCTAATTGTATTTACGGTACTTTGGGTAACATACAGGTTGAGCACGCCGTCAGCGGCCAGATTGGCCCCGATCAGGCGGCTGACTATATGAAAGTCCTGAAACTCCGTCAGAACCACCAGCACGCCAATGGCCACCGCCACCAGCGCCATGCCCAGAATCAGTCGCCAGCGCTCCATGCCGACGCGTCTGGCGTCAATGGCCGTCTGCACCTTGGACAGGGCATCGATCAGAAAAAACACGCCCAGCACCATGACGATATGTCCCGCCGCCTGGGGATTCCAGATCATATAGCAGCCCAGCACAGCGGAAGCAATGCCCAGAATCAGATCGAACTGAAAGGCCAGTTGCAGGATGTCTCTGGAAAAATACCCCAGAATCCGCACAATGCCGAAGCCGATCATCAGCAGTCCCCCCGCAAGCATAAACGCGTGCTCCGGCACCCGGGCCCGGATCAGCACCGTCAGCCCGAAGGCAATCAGCGCGCAGGCGAAAACGCTGTAGGCGTACTTCACAGCTTTCAGTTTCTTCAACTGCCTGCCCCCTTTCCTGTTTCGGATGTCTGGATTCTATCCTTTTGGGGGGCGGTTTTCTACGGGCAAAAAAGCGGAACCGTCCGAATTCGGATGGTTCCGCGATTTTGTCTGGATTTCTGAGGTTCCTTAAGGATGCTCTTTGGAAAACTGAATGTAATTCTGAATGACATCATCCACAGAGGCGTAGAAGGAGCCCTCGATCCGCTCTGCCAGATTCTGATCCTCGGTCGGGATATTCTCCCGGATTCTGTGCATGGTCAGACCCACCACGGCGTAGCTGTAGAAATGGGTCACATAGTGAATGCCCTCCTCGCTGAGGCCGTAGGGCGCCGCGGCCTTTCGGACGAACCGCTCCACAAACAGCTCCGCGCCGGTCTCCATATACCGGGAAATCCGCTCCCGGTCCTCGGACTGGTAGATATGGTAAATGGCCCGGCGGTTGTTCCGCACCACGGCGCTGAGCCGCCGGTACTCCTCCACAAAGGAATCGCTTCTCTCCGTGCTCTCCGAAAAGTTCCGGATCTCCTGAGCAAAAAGTGCGTCCAGCAGAGCAGGGATATTCTCATAGTAATAGTAAAACGTATTCCGGTTGATATCCGCTTCCTCTATGACATCCTTCACCGTGATCTTGTCCAGAGGCTTCCGGGTCAGCAGATCCATAAATGCCTGCATAATGACCGCCTGCGTCCGTCTTGCCATGGGAAATCTCCTTATCGAAATAATAGGCGGGTAACGAGAATGTCCGCTTCCAAAGTCAGTCCATTCTTTCGCTATAATTATATCGTTTTTCCCCTTTTATTTCAAGAAGATTCTCGTCTTCTCCGTGGCAATCACATGTGTTTCCCCTACCGCAGCCCCTTCACGATCTCCCGCAGCTCCGAAAAAGCGGACATATTGAACTCCCCCGCCTTCGCTTTGGCGGCGTCCCCTACGCAGGCTACCCGAAAACCGCCGGCGTGACCGGCCTGGGCTCCGGAGACTGCATCCTCCACCACCAGGCATACCTCCGGGTCTTCTCCCAGATACTCCGCCGCCTTCAGAAATACCTCCGGGTCCGGCTTGCTTCGGGTAATATTGTTGCCGTCCGAAAGGGCGTCGAAATAGTCCTTCAGGCCGATGCGCTCCAGAATATAGGGCGTATTTTTGCTGGAGGAGCCAATGGCCAGTTTCAGCCCCGAAGCCCGGAGGGCATTCAGGGTGGAGCGGACCTCCGGCGTCAGATCCTTGGGCCCCATGTTTGCCAGAAGCGCACGGTAGGCGTCGTTTTTCATGGCGGCCAACTGCTGCTTCCGCTCACCGCTCAGGGGTTCGCCGGTGTATTTCTCCAGAATGATATTCAGACTGTCCATGCGGCTGACGCCCCGGAGGCGGTTGTTGATTTCCCGGTCAAAGGGGACGCCCAGGGCGTCCGCCATTTTCTTCCAGGCGAGATAGTGGTATTCATCTGTGGAGCAGATGACGCCGTCCAAATCAAAAATAATCGCTTTCAGCATTTTTCTCTCTTCTTTCTTTGCGGTCTTTCAGCCAAATGGGGATACCCCAAATTTTTCCCCCGAGGTCAGGCGGCGGGCAATACGGGCTTCTTTGAGGAACAACGCAGGCGATTCTCTCCGTAGGGGCCGATGCCCACATCGGCCCGAGACCTTACAGGAGAGATTTGTTCGTTTCCTGCGGCCGCTCTGTCAACGTACCCGCGGGGCGATGCGGGCATCGCCCCCTACGATTTTGTCACAGTCCAATTGCAGAATTGCGCAGCTGTCCCACAGACTGATTGGTACCAACCCTCATCCGGCAGGGGAAGGCTATTTTACCGCAGGACCTGTGTGAAATTCACGCAGATCCCCTGACGGATCTCTTTTTTGCGGTTCACAAAATACAGAATATAATCCGCCAGCACCATGGCTTCGTTCAGAAGGTAAAAATACACCGCCCCGTCTACGGAAACCAGCAGCTTATTCAGGATGCCGAAAATATAGGCCAGGACAATGAAGCTCATGAACAGCAGATTCTTTCCCTTTGTGGTCCCGTTTTTCCAGCTGTTATACAGGTTGATGGGCCAGGCCAGGCCGAAGCATACAATCATCAGCACTTCCAGAATTGACATGCCGTGCCCCCCTTACAGCCGGGTATCCCACAGCCCCGCGAAGGGATCCACAGGGCTGATGCCCTTGAATTCGCTGCGGCCCATGAGCTTTTCCACCACCGCGCGGACCGTGTCGGCGTTGCAGTAATAGGCGTTGACGTATGTACGGATCATGGGCACATCCACCAGATGGTAGGGATTGGAGAAGGACAGGAACAGGGACGGGAAGTCGCGGACATATTTGGGAGAGCTTTCCCCAAGAAAATCATCCCAGATAATCCGGATGGTGGTCTGGTTGCTGCCGACCTTCATATTGGCAAAATAAATCACCAGATCCGTCTCCTTCTGATAGTCCGCCAGACTGAAATCCACATCCGGGTAGCGGCCGTCTTTGAAATAGGTAACGTGGAAGCCCTCTTTTTCCAGCAGGGCTTTCAGCAGCTCCAGCTCCGGCAAATAGCCGCTCTCCGGGAGGTTTTCGTTGGTGATCTGGATCAGCTTGACATTCGGGGTTTTCGCCGGGGAGAGCGGGAGCAGGTTTTCTTTGTTCTTGACCAGCGTGACGCAGCGGTCCGCCACGTCCGCGGCAATGGCCCGATGCTCCGGGCAGCGGAGGCAGGACAGGGCCGACGCCTCCGGCACGGCGGGCTTTCTGTCCAGATGGATACTGGCCTTCAGGGCAAGAATCCGGGTAACGGCCTCGTCCAGCCGCTTGTGGCTGAGCAGGCCCTTTTCCAGCCCCTCCAGCATGAAGCCCACGTCCTCCTTCTGGTTGATGGTGAACAGGAACATATCCGCGCCGTTTTCAATGGCGGCGGGAACCGCCAGATGCCGGGGCATGCTGCAGGTAAAGCCCACCATCTGGGTGGCATCCGTGACGATTACGCCATTAAAGCCCATTTTCTCCCGGAGGACACCCTGCATCAGCTCCCGGCTCAGGGAGCCGGGAAGGATGTCCTCATCCCGGATATCCGGGTTGATTTCCCGGCACAGAGCGGGCTGCCGGATGTGGGCGCACATGACCGTAGGCGCGCCGTAGTCGATGAGGGTCTGGTAGATGTGGCCGTAGGTGGCGTACCACTCCTCCGCCGACAGGCTGTTGACGCTGCTCATCAGGTGCTGATCCCGGTAGTCCACGCCGTCGCCGGGGAAGTGCTTGATGGTGGTGACCACCTCATACTTCCGGCAGGCATCCATATAGCCCTTGGCCATGGCAATGATCCGCTCCGGGTCGCTGCCGTAGGTCCGGACATTGGTAATGGGGTTTTCCGGATTTCTGTCAATGTCCACAATGGGCTCAAAGGTCCAGTTGACGCCCCCGGCGCCGCCCTCCCGGCAGGCAACCTGAGCAAGCTGATAGGCAGTTTGGGGGTCGTCCGTCGCGGCGCAGCCCATGGGGCTGGCAATGTAGGTGCCGTCCGTCAGGCCGCCGTTGCCGCCGGAGCCGCCCCGTTCCAAGTTGCAGGCCACCAGCAGAGGAATCTTCGCCTTTGCCTGAAGCCGCCGGGAAAAGGCGTGCATCTTCTCCCCGGGGAAGGGCCGGTACATAACGCCGCCGGGCTCGATGAAGTCGAAGAGTTTTTCCGGCGCGGAGCCGGGGCGGTCCCACAGAATTTCGCAGAACAGCTGCCCGACCTTTTCCCTGTCGGTCATTCCCGCCAGGGTCTTTTCCACCCATTCGCAGCCCGCGTCGTCCAGACAGAAGGGCTTCTTTCTCAAATCAATCATGAATTACTCCTTATTCCGCATCCGGTCGTAAATGCGCTCGCTGTACACGTCCAGGATCACGGCGACCAGAATAATAACGCCCTTGGAGACCATCTGCCAATAGCTGGAGACGTGCAGCAGGTTCAGGCCGTTGCTGATCAGACCGATGACCAGGCAGCCGAACAGGGTGCCCACCACAGTGCCGGAGCCGCCGCCCATAGGCGTGCCGCCGATGACCACCGCGGCGATAATATCCATAACGGTGTCGCCGCCCAGAGTCGTCTGGGCAGAGGCCACACGGCCGCAGCTGACCAGCGCCATAATGGCAATGGTAAAGCCCAGCAGCGCCGCCACATAGATCCGGGTGCGCTTCACGTCAATGCCGGAGACCCGGGCCGCGTCGGGGTTGCCGCCGATGGCGATCACATTCCGGCCGAACTGGGTGCGGCTGAAAATCACATGGCCGATCAGAATGAACACCAGCATCAGCAGCACCGAGAAGGGAATGGGCCCCAGGAAGCCCTGACCCATGAAGATGATGCCGGAATTCAGGTTGCTGATGGGAGAGCCGTTGGACAGCAGCATCAGCGCGCCCCGGAAAATCTGCTGCATAGCCAGGGTGACCAGGAAGGGCGGCAGGCCGAATTTGTTCTCGATTACGGCGTTCACACTGGAGCAGGCCATGGCGACCACAACGCAGATCAGCAAAATCACCGGGAAAGGCAGTCCCGTCTGGCTCAGCAGACCGGAGACAATGCCTGTCATGCACATCAGATAGCCCGCGGAAAGGTCAACGCTGTCCGAGGCCAGCAGGAAGGTATAGCCCACACCGATGATGCCGTTGGCGGCGATCTGCCTTGCCAGACTCATCAGGTTGCCGGAGGTGGCAAAGGTTCTGGTCGTCAGCGTCAGCAAAGTGGAGAAAACCAGCACCAGCAGCAGCGCCCGGTTTTTCAGAAAAAATATCAGGATGCTGTCTCTGGACAGCTTTTTCTTGTTTGCTTTGGTTTCCATCGTTTATGTCCTCCGATCTCCTACTGGGCAATGCCGAACATTTCGCCCATGATCTGTTCCGCCGTCGCCCCATTGCGTTTGTGCTCCGCGACGATCTCTCCGCCCCGGACCACCATGACCCGATCACTCATTCCCATGACCTCAGGCAGGTCGCTGGAGATCAGGATAATTGCCATTCCCTGGGCCGCAAGCATATTGCAGTATTCGTAAATTTCACTTTTCGCGCCCACATCCACGCCCCGGGTGGGCTCATCCAGAATCAGGATTCTGGGCTCGTTCAGCAGTGCCCGGCCAACCATAACCTTCTGCTGATTTCCGCCGGACAGGGACCAGATGGGCGCGTCGCTGCCCGCCGTCTTCACATGGAGCTTGCGGATCATATCCTCCGTGTCCGCCCGCTCCCGGGCGAAATTCACAACGCCGAATTTGCAAATTTTGTAGAAATAGGCCAGCGTCATATTCAGCCGGACGTTCATCTTCTTCACAACGCCCTGCCGCAGCCGGTCCTCCGTGACCATGGCGATGCCGTGGCTCAGGCCCTGCCGGGGCGTCCGGTTTTCCACCTTTTTTCCGTCAATATAGATTTCGCCGGTATCCGCCGGGACGATGCCATAGATGCCCTGCATGATCTCCGTTCTTCCCGCGCCGACCAGCCCCGCGAAGCCCAGCACCTCTCCGGCCCGGACCCGGAAGCTGACGCCGTCGTACACGCCGCTCTTGCCCAGATTCTTTACCTCCAGAACGACCTCCCCCGGCGCCTGCTGGATTTTGGGGTAGAGGTTCTCCACCTTTCTTCCGGCAATGCCGTTGATGAGATCGTCCATGGTCAGCTCACTGACCTTGTGCAGGCCCACCATATGGCCGTCCCGGAAAATCGTGACCCGGTCCGCCAGATCGAAGACCTCCTCCAGCTTATGGCTGATGAAGAGCACCGAAACGCCGTTTTTCGTCAGCTGCCGGATGATCTTATAGAGCACCTTCACCTCTTTATCGGAAAGGGCGCTGGTGGGCTCGTCCATAATGACGATCTGGGAACCATAGGAAATGGCGCGGGCGATCTCCACCATCTGCATCTGGGCGGTACTCAGGTTCTTCACCTGCTCTTTGGGGTTCAGCTCAATGCCGTATTCGTCAAAAAGCCGCTGGGTCTCCTCCTCGCAGAGCCTGGGGAAGTAGATGCCGCCCTTGGAAAACCGGCCGCACCGGCCGATCCATACATTATCCGCCACCGTCATGCTGGGAACAAGGCACAGCTCCTGATGGATCATGGAAATGCCTTTTTTCAGGGCGTCGCTGGGACTTTTGGGCTCATAGGGCTCCCCGTTCAGAAGCATGGAGCCCCTGCTGGGCGGAAAGCTGCCCAACAGGATATTCATCATGGTGGACTTGCCCGCGCCGTTTTCACCTGCCAGCGCCAGTACCTCGCCCTTCTCCAGGTCAAAGCTCACGCCGGAGAGCGCGTGGGTCGAGTAGAAATTCTTGCTGACGTCTTTAACTTCCAGTACCTTCATTGTATCTCTCACCTTATCTCGTTTCCCGGCCTGTCCTCCGGGGGAATAAAAGGCAGCACCGCACAATTCGGCAAGAAGGCTCAGACAGGATTTTGCCTCAATTCAAGGTTCCGAAAATGGAGGAATACTGTATGTATTTCCCATTTTGGGAACTGCAGAAGTGGGGCAAAAAGACAGCTGAGACTCGCAGACGCAATTATGCGGTGCTGCCTTAGGATCTCACGCGCCATTTTCCGTATTTCCGGCGCGTGAGATTCTTTGACATATTACGCGGCGGGCTCCATACCGGCGGCCTTCATGACCTCCACATAGGTTTCCGGAGTGACCAGCTGGTAGTAGCCGACCACCTGATTGGTCTTCTCAACGGTCTCGCCGTTCAGGGCAGCCTCCACATAGTCCGCAGAGGAGACGGCCAGCTGCCGCATGGCCATCAGCACTGTGGCATCCAGCTCACCGCTCTTCAGATAGCTCTGGCCCGTGGTGGAGCAGTCGATGGAGACCACGATATAGTCGTCCAGGCTACCGCCCTTGGCCTTGATGGCGTTGATGATGCCGGAGGCCTGCTCGTCGGACTGGGTCACAAAGCAGTTGATATTCTCATAGGAGGTCAGCATATCAGTGGTGATGTCGTAGGCCTTCTGGGTATCGAACTCGGCGTACTGGCTGGCGATCAGATGCACCCGGTCCGCGTACTGGCCATTCAGGCAGTCGCTCTCAAAGCCCTCGTAGCGCTGCTGCACGGAGGAGGAACCGGACTGGCCGTAGATGAACGCCACATTCAGCTCCAGCGCCGGATCCTTTTCCAGCAGGCCGTTCAGATAACCGGCCTGAGCCTTTCCGGCCTCGTGGTGGTCGCCCGCAACATAGGTGTAGTAGCTGTCTTCCCTGGCCTCGATCTTTCTGCCGGCAATGATCACAGGGATGCCCGCGGCGCCCAGCTCCTCAATGGCGGCGGCGGAACCGGCGGTGTCGCAGCCCATGATGACCACGGCCTCGCAGCCCATATTCATCAGAGATTCCATATTGTTCAGCTCGGTGGCCACGTCGCCGTTGGCGTTCAGCAGAACAGGCTCCCAGCCATGCTCTCTGGCAACGCTCTCAAAGTAGTCCGCCATGGTCTTCATGGTGGAGTCCATGGAGTTCAGGGAGTAGCCGATGAGGTGGGTCTGGGAAGCTTCGGCGGTTTCTGTGGCCTCGGTCTTGTTTTCGGCCTGGGCGGCCTGGGTGGTGGAGGCCGTATTGGAATTGCCGCAGGCGGCCAGGCTCAGCACCAGGATGGCCGTCAGCAGGAGCGCTGTCAGCACCCGCCGGGAAGAATGGATCGCTTTCATAAAATGTTCTCTCCTTTTTGTCTTTTTTGTTTGTCTGTTTCGGCAGATCTGCGTCGGCTTATTTCTATAAATCACTTATGCAAATCTGTTTTGTAAATCTATTTTACTAAATGAGCGGCAATTGTCAATAGCCCCCGGGGATTTTCAGCGTTTATCACACAAGCGGCTTTCGGCTTTTGGCGATATTGGATATTGCGCGCGAGATTTTTGCAAAAGTTTTACCTTCTCCAAAGCGTTTTGGCCTTGGTTTTCAGCTTGGGGAGCAGGTCTTTCTGAATTTCCGCTGTGCGGACCAAGACCTGCTTCTCAACCGGCAGCGCCTCCGGCGCCTCCGCTTCCAGACTCAGCTGGGCCAGCGCCAGCAGGGCCGCCCGGGCCGAATCCGGCCATTTTTTCAACAGAGCGCCCCGATACCATTTCCCGAGCGTATCCTCCAGCTTCTCCGGCCTGGTCTGGGCATAGAGTCCCTTCACCACCAGCAGCTGGTACAGCTTCTCATTTTCATTCACCGGCGCCTGAACGCAGGTCTTCAGAAGCCCCTGTTCCAGCTGCTTCTGGGCTTCCCCAAAGGGGAACACCGTTTGGAGGTACGCCTCCTCCCGCTCCTTCCGTTCCTCCGGGGAGGAAAAGGAAAACCATCTTCCAATATTCAGCATTGCTCTTCCCTGCCTTTCCGTATAAACTCCGTTACAGATCGTCAAAATGCCGGCCCTCCAGGTTGTCATCCAGAAAGGACGACACCAGAGTCAGCGCCACGCCCTCCGCGATTGGACTCAGGGAGGCCGTGTCCGTTCGAATGCTCAGTTCCTCCTCGGACAGCACAGGATAATCCGCCACCCGGCGCTTCAGGTCCTCCATATAAGGCTCCAGCCAGGGAGCCAGCTTACCGCCGATGACAATCCCCGTGTCAAAGCTCAGGCTGATGTTCGCCAGAGCCTGGGCAAACCGATTCAGATAGTCCTCCCAGCGGCGGATATGGGCCTGACTTCCGGCCCGCAATTCTGTGAAAAACCGCTCCAGATCCGGCTCCTCGCTCTGGGTCAGATTCCGCAGAGAGCAGTAGGCGGACCAGCAGCCCCGGCCGCCGCAGAAGCAGGGCAGGCCGTTGGGGTCCAGCACGATATGGCCAAAGGCCCCCGGCTTATTGGAGGTGCCCCGGTAGATCCGGTTGTCCACAATGACGGAGCCCGCCACGCCGCTGTTGGTCACAACGATGTACACCGCGTTTTGCAGGCTTGGCTCCCGCCAGACCACGCCGAAGCCCGCCGCGCTGGCGCCATACTCCACGCTCAGCACATTTTCCACATTTTCCCGGGCGATGTTCAGCGGGATGTTCCTGCAGGCCAGAACCGTAGACCGGGACACCATGTTTTTGGATACGGATATTTCGCCGGGGAAAGCGATGCCCACCCCCAGCAGAGGCCGGGGGACCGGAGCGGCGGCGACGGTCTGCTTGATCAGCGCGTTGACCCGCTGCCAATATTCCGCGGTGTTTTCAAAGACCAGACGGTACACCTTTCCCACAACCACGGTCCCCCGCAGGTCGATCACCTGGATATCCACATGGTGGTGCCGAATCTCCACGCCCGCGGAATAAAACGCGTCGTAGCGGAACTCAATGAGCCGGGGCCTTCTGCCGCCGGAGGAGGGCATCTCGTCTCCCTCCCGCAGCAGCCCAAGGCCGGTAAAAAACTGCAATGCCTGGGTTACCGTTGGGCCGCTGAGCCCCAGCTGGTTTTTGATATCCATCTGTGTCAGACTCCCGGCACGAAACAGCAGCTTCAGCACCCGCACCCGATTGATCCTGCGGACAGACATATTGCTGACCGCCTGTTCCTGATAATTATCGTTCACAACAGACACCTCTCTTTTCCTTTACAGGCCTACTATATCATACTCTTCCACGTTTTGCAAAACTATTTTACAAAAGATTTTACAAAATGCGGCGGCAGCCCCATCGATTTGGACGGCCAAGGCGGCGGCGGAGCGCTGACCGGGCAATTATACAAAAAGTTTACAAAAGAATCCGCCGGAGGCGCGGCCGGCTTCTTGCGGAAGCACTTTCTCCATGTTACAATGGGATATCCTGCATTCGGCTGCGAACCCAGGAAATCCATACCAAAACGGAGGAAACCGACATGAACGAAGAAATCATGGAGCAGGTAGAAGAAACTGAAAAAGCCGAAACCCGTTCGGCCTCTTCCGCCACGCCTGCAAGGCCCACCATCAACAGCAAACTCCGGCACAATATCCTGCGGATGCCGGAGGTCATCCGGGAAGCCAGCGGCATTGTGATTTATGGAAAACGCATTAAAAGTCTGGCCTTTACCACAGACCTTGCCATTATCAAAAACTGTGACGCGGACGCGGTGTTCGCGGTATACCCCTTTACCCCCCAGCAGTCCATCAGCGATGCCATTATCAAGCATTCCTCCATGCCCGTCTTCTGCGGCATCGGCGGCGGCACCACCAAGGGCCTGCGGACGGTGACCCTGGCCAAGGATGTGGAGAGTCAGGGTGCCCTGGGGGCGGTGCTGAATGCCCCGGTGTCCAACCTGAATCTCAAAATGGTGGCGGAGTCCATTGACATTCCCACGGTGATCACCGTGGTGAACATGGATACGGACGTTGCCGAGCGCATCCGCTACGGCGCGGCCATCATCAATGTGGCCGGCGGCGCCCAAACCCCGGAAATCGTGAAAATGGTCCGGGATACGGCGCCGGACATTCCCATTATTGCCAGCGGCGGCAAGACCGAGGAATCCATTCGCCGGACCATTCAGGCGGGGGCCAACGCCATTACCTACACTCCGCCCACCACCCAGGAGCTGTTCAAATCCATGATGGAAAACTACCGGGACAACGCCGTGACCAATACGGACTTCCTGCCCCTGGACGGGGACTATCGGGAGTATCTGCGGTCTCTGGGCAAGGCCCTGATTCAGAAGGCAGAGGAATAAGCATACGTTAACGCCTTTTGACTGTACCGCCGGGCGGGTTGATCGTCCACAGCGAATTTGTTTTTATTTCGGAGCGCCGGTTTCAAACGGCGCTCCATTGTCTTCTTCTGTTCATTGCACAGCGATTCTCTCCCAAAAGGCGGGTGTCCGTAACACAGTAATTCTATGAATTATTTATTACGGCATCTGTCTTGCAGGGTTGGTAACACGAAAATAGGCGATACCTGGTTGTTTTGACCAGGTATCGCTTATTTTTTTGCCCGCATTAGAAAGAATGGACATATTCCGACTTTTCGGTTACAATAGATGCGAAGGGTGGCGTAAAACACGACATCCCCGGTAACTGGTCAAACTACTCCGGCGACTTTCCTCTTTGGCAGCTGTCCTATGAAATCATCAAGTATTTCCGGCAGAAGTTTGAAACGGAGATGGAGTGGAGCTTCCAACGGTTGTTCCTGATGGATAAGGATTCGGAGCTGCCATGGCTCAGCTATCAGCACTTCGGAAATCTGGTTGGCAATCTGACCGATATGATCGTGGAGGAACAGAACTGGCAGCCAATGATCGACGAAATCTGGAACAACCGGCAAGAACATCAACAATCGGGACTTCTTGCGGTCATGGAACCACAGCCGTACCGCAGAGCACATTTCTCTGGAGGATATGCTGGAAAACGGCGCAAGCATCAACGGAGAGCAGCTTTATGACATTGCCGATCCCCGGGGCGAGTTTGAATCCACGGTACTTACCGAGCAGAGCATGAAGCAGTTCAAGGACAAGCTGACCGAACAGGACAGAAAGATTTTGCAGTTACGCTATGAGGGTTACTCCCTAAAGGAAATTGCCGAGAAAACCGGGTTCAAATCACCCAGCGCAGTCAGCAAGCGCATTGAGAAGCTGGCTGGGGCTTATGAAGATTTTGTTTCCGGGGAATACAGCGATTTCCTGGACAAGCACACAACTTAAAACAAGGCACTTTAGGCAGTCACGATTTTTCGTGGCTGCTTTTTTATGCTGGGAAGGAGATTTATGAGCAGAGAACCATTGGAAACCATGCCCGATGTGATGGATGCAAAGCAGCTTGCGGATGTGCTTCGCATTTCCAAAGCCGGGGCATACAACCTGCTGAACAGCCCAGATTTTCCCACTTTGCGGATCGGCGGACGGAAGCTGGTTATGAAGCATGATTTGTTGGAATGGTTGCGGAGCCACACCAACGGAAAGGGGTAAAACTGCGGTCATGAGCCGGGAAAATCGTAAATTTGACGATAGTGGGAGTCAGAACATATCCTGCATCGTCCAGACAAATTCTATCGGAAAATTGCCACACTTTCCCGGCTCTTGAGCCGGGAAAAATCTTTGAATACAGGAGGATTCTTATGAAAACAGGACTTACGAAGAAGCAAAAGGTCACAGAGGTATTCTACAATGCCAAAGACCCCGCCGCAGAAATCTACACCCACGATACCAAGCTGAAAAAGCAGCTGCTGTCCTATGCTGCCAAGTATCCAGAGTTATGTAAATAAGCAGATGATGACGGGCAGGGTGGTCTGTGGTTTGAGATTGCAAAAGAGCGAATCAGTATCCGGCTGACCGCTCCCTACTCCCAGGAACGCCGGGAGGTTGCAAGTAAGCTCGCTAAGGAAAACAACACGTTTCGGGATTTGCACTAAGGAGGCTATCATGAAAAAAGTTGTAAGCTGTGCATTCAATATCGATACTACCAGCGTTGAAGTGAAGTGTGCCGACACATGCAAATAAACCATTGAAGTAAGATGCACTGCGGCAAAGATACTATTCTCTTTGCCGCAGCGTAAGAATACTTCATCTCAGGCTATCTTTTTGCCGCTCTGCTTCGTTATACTAATTGAAAGCGCTTTTAATCCACAGGAGAGGAGGGGAAACATGGACGGCGATTTCCTGCTCCTGCACAGAATGCAAAATGGCGATGATCAGGCCATCGAATCCTTTGTGCGGAAGTATTACCCAAAGATAATGCGTTACTGCCACCTACATATCAAGGACTCCGGTTTCACAGAAGACTTGACCCAGGAAACCTTTGCCCGGTTCTTCCGCACGCTCCATCAGTACCAGCACTATGGGAAGGCTGCAAATTATCTGTATGTGATTGCAGGCAATCTGTGCCGGGATTATTACAGAAAGCCGGAAGAACTGCCGATGGAGGAACTGCCGGAGCATCCAGTCTGCCTGATGGAGTCCCTGGATTTACGGATGGATGTCCATATGGCTCTGGAACATCTTCCACAGGAACTGCGGGAAGTAACCATCCTGTATTTCTTTCAGGAAGTCAGACAAAAGGAAATTGCCAGAATTTTGGGAATCAGTCTGCCGCTGGTGAAGTACCGAATCAAACGCGCAAAAGAATTATTGACGATCTATTTAGGGAAGGAGAATTTTGAATGAAGGCGCTCTTTCGTTTCGATGTGATCTGCGATGAATCCAAAATACAGAAAACCATTGCTGTTTCCAAGGAAGCATTTCTTTCTGAGGAATCGGAACAAACCGTATCCCACATAGAATTTCTGTATCAGCAGTGTAAGTTCATCAAAAAACGCTGGTGGCTGATGCAAGGACTGCTGCTTGCCTTTGTATGTTTCTTGATTAACAACTCAGAAACCGACTTCACCGTGCGCCGTATTCTGGGGCTTACCGGACCGCTGTTTGTAATTCTGATTTATCCGGAAATCTGGAAAAACCGAAGTTACGATGCCTTGGAAATCGAATGTACAACATTTTATACCCTTCGTTCCATCTATGCAGCACGACTCACCCTCTTTGCCTGGGTAGATATGGCGCTGCTGTCAGCATTCTATACGGTCGCAACCCTGCTTAGCAGAGTGACTCTCTGGGAAATGCTTACACAGTTTATGCTCCCCTTCAATGTGACCTGCTGTATCTGCTTCAGAACCCTTTACAGCAAGCGGATCAATTCTCAGGCACTTTCCCTGCTTCTGTGTGTCCTTTGGGCTGGAGCCTGGTCAGTGCTCGTTCTGAATGATGCTGTTTTCCGTGCCATCTCTGTTCCTGCGTGGGTATCTTTGCTGGCTGCATCTGTTTTCTTCATGGGATATACCCTCTATCGCGGACAGAGGAAATGGCAAACGATTATGGAGGTGAAACCTTTATGGATTTGAGAATTAGAGACTTAACAAAAGAATTTGGCGACTTCAAAGCTGTCGATCATTTCAGCTATGATTTACGCTGCGGCGTCTATGGCTTGCTTGGCGTCAACGGCGCTGGTAAAACCACCCTGATGCGGATGCTTACTACCTTGATGAAACCCACATCCGGGCAAATTATCTGGGATGGAGAAGACATTTTCGCCATGGACGGCAGATACCGGAATCTGTTGGGATATCTGCCTCAGGATTTTGGGTACTATCCAGACTTTTCCATCTACGACTACCTGATGTACATTGCCGCCCTCAAAGGTATACGCCCTGCGGTGGCAAAGCAGCGGGTCAAGGAACTGCTGAAGCAAGTTGGTCTGGTGAAAGCCCGGTACAAGAAAATGAAAACCCTCTCCGGCGGCATGAAGCGCCGGGCAGGTATTGCCCAAGCCATGCTGAACGACCCCAAGATTCTCATTCTGGACGAGCCTACCGCCGGTCTGGATCCCAGTGAGCGGATTCGGTTTCGGAATCTGATCAGCGAGCTTTCAGAGGATCGAATCGTGCTGCTGTCCACACATATCGTTTCGGACATTGAGTATATCGCGGGTGACATTCTGCTGATGAAGGACGGCTGCCTTTCCGTTTCCGGCACTGCTGAGGAACTCATTAACTCCATGCCAGAACCGGTTTGGAGCTGTACTGTGCCCAAAAGCAGGATCGATGCTTGTCTGAAGGCTTACAAAGTGGCAAACGTAAAGACAATTCCAGTAGGCGCGGAGCTGCGAATCGTTTCCAGGGGACGACCCACGGAAGATGCCGTCAGGGTGGTGCCAACTTTGGAGGATGTTTTCCTCTGTTATTTTGGAGAAAGGACCGGTGACAGCGATGGTACGGTATGAACTGAAAAAGGTGTTTGGCTGCGTTGGTGGTAAAATCGCCCTTGTATTGTACATTGCCGTCCTGGCTCTGTCCTGTTGGCTTTCATCGACCGGCGCATTGAATGCCGAGGTAAAGTGGGTGAATGAGCAGGGGAAAAGTGAATATGGCCCAGCTGCTGTCAGGAAACTGCGGGAAGCCCAGACCGAATGGGAAGGCTGGGTGGATCAGGATAAGTTGGGCAGAGTGATTCAGGAAAATCAAAGGATCAATGCAACACCCGAAGCAAAGTCAGATATTGTGCAGCAGAGTGAAATCGCGTATAGCTGGAAACAGGGTTTCGCACCCATCCGGAAAATTCTGAATGAGTCCTATTCAAATGGTTTCCGGGAGTACGATTACTACACCGCTGACAGGATCACTGCTATCGATGAAGATACGTTTTACGCCAACCGTGAGAAATTAGTGAAAAACTGGCTTTATGATGAAACCGATGGTGCTTACTTCAAGTATTCCGAATCGGAGAAGCAGTACATCATTGAGCAGTACAAGGAATTGCAGACTCCCTTCTACTTTACATACTACGAAGGTTGGCATCAGCTTCTGGAAAACGCCGGATATATTCCCTCACTGGGAATTCTGATTCTGTGTTTCCTGCTGGCTGGCATCTTCTCTAACGAATTCAAATGGAAAGCGGATGCGGTGTATTTTTCCACCCTTTGTGGCAGGAATAAAGCTACCTCTGCCAAGATTAAGGCAGGTTTTCTGCTGGTAACAGTCCTGTACTGGGGAGCCATGCTTATTTATAGCCTGTTCACCTTGTGCTATCTCGGCTTCGAGGGCGCAAGCTGCGTCATCCAGTGGCAGTTCTGGAAAAGTATCTATAATCTTAATATGTGGCAAGCTTGGATGCTGGCTCTCATATCCGGCTACATCGGCAACCTTTTCTTGTCGTTCCTGACCATGTGGATCTCCGCCAAGACAAAGTCTACTGTCTTTGCGGTGACAACCCCATTTATTCTGATATTCCTCCCCTCTTTCCTGGAGGGAATGGCAAACTGGTTGGATAAAATTCTGAGCCTCATGCCGTCTCATTTGCTGGAATTCTATCAGAATCTGGGTTCCTTCAATATTCTCACCATCTTTGGTAAGGTTTTCCGTACTTTAGATGTCAGTATTCCGCTATATCTTACGCTGTCTGTCATATTGATCCCCATGATGTATCTGGAATATCACAGGAAGAGAGCATAATCATTACCGTTCCATGTGTGATAAGCGCGAAATCAAAAAGGAGGTTTTACACCATGTATCGAAAAGTCCTTGCCTTTCTTCTGACCGTCCTTGTTGTGATCGCCATTGCAGGATGCTGGATTTTGTAAAAACAGTATGATGTTCAGGCACCAGCAACTCTTCATTCCTTCGCTTGAGTCCCTTAGTAATTATACTAAGGGCGCACTTCTATACGGGGTATTCCCCGTATGTGCGCTCTGTGAGACTGAACGCCCCGGGCACCTGAATGTCCGGGGTGTTTTGCGTCACTGCGTTCCGAACAGGGGACTGCGCTCCCTTGCGCCGCTATGCGGCTATCCTTGCAGACCGTCAGTAACGCTGCCGGTTTTCTGTATGATCCAATAAGCAGTACGGTATTCTCATTCTCAGGAAGTTTCCGCGGTGTGTTCCTCCGGATTTTCGTCCGGACATCGATTCACGCGCGTTGTTTATATAAGGTTTAGTTTTTCGTATCATAATATCCCTGTGAAGAAAGAAGAAAAAGAGGATTTTACATGAGAATTACCATTGTCTGTGACGTGCTGGGAGAGGAGAACAACGGTACCACCCTGGCGGCTATAAATCTCATCCGCAGTCTGAAAGCAAAGGGACACACGCTTACGATTCTGTGCCCCGACGAACAGAAGCGGGGCGTACCCGGCTATGCCGTGGTGCCCACCCGGAATCTTGGCATCTTCAACGGCTATGTGAAGAGCAACGGCGTACAGCTGGCAAAGCCGGACGACAATATCATCCGGCAGGCCATCGAAGGGGCCGACATCGTCCACGTCATGCTGCCCTTCATTCTGGGCCGCCGGGCGGCAAAGCTGGCAAAGCAGATGGGCATTCCCGTCAGCGCGGGCTTTCACGCCATGGCGGAGAACTTTACCAGCCATATCTTTCTGGAAAACTGCGTCCTCGCCAACCGGCTGACCTATTTCGCCTTTTCCAGAACCTACAAAATGGTGGACGCCATCCACTATCCCACCCGGTTTCTCCGGGATCTGTACGAAAAGATGTATGGCCCCACCAACGGCTATGTGATCTCCAACGGCGTCAACGCCGAGTTCAAGCCCCGGCGTGCGGAAAAACCCGCGGAATATCAGGGCAGCTATGTCATCGTCGCCACAGGCCGGTATTCCAAGGAGAAAAACCAGGCCGTGCTGATTCAGGCCGTGAACATGTCCAAATACCGGGCCAGAATCCAGCTGATCCTGGCAGGCTCCGGCCCCAAGGAGAAATCCCTGCGGAAGCTCGCGAGGCCTCTGCCCATACAGCCCCGGTTCGGCTTCTTCCCTCACGAGGACATGGTGAAGCTCTTAAACTACGCGGATCTGTACGTTCACAGCGCCGCCATGGAGGCCGAGGGCATCTCCTGTCTGGAGGCCATCTCCTGCGGTCTGGTGCCCATTATCTCCGATTCCCCCCGGTGCGCCACCCAAGCCTATGCCCTGACAGACAGGAGCAAGTTCCGGTTCAACTCCCCCGCCGATCTGGCGGCGAAAATCGACTGGTGGCTGGACCACCCGGAAGAGCGGGCTGACTGGAGCCGAAAATACGCGGAAAACGCCGCCGGGCAGTTTGATCAGGAAAAGTGCATGGACGCCATGGAGCGGATGCTCCTGGAAACGGCAGGAAAAGCATGACACCGAAGAAGATCTTTACCTATCAGGACCCGGTGCATGACGACTTTGCCGGAACCAACATCCATACCAAGCCATTGCCCGACTGGTTTCTCTACCGCCACACAAACCCCATCTGGCGCTCTTTGGCCTGCTTTGTCTACCGGGGGCTGGCAAGACCCATCGCCTTCTGCTTCCGGAAGCTCTGGTGCCTGCACCGGTTCGAAAACCGGCAGGTGCTGGAGAAGACCGCCGGGCAGGGCGTTTACGTCTACGCCAACCATACCCAGCGGGTCATGGACGCCTTTCTGCCCTGCCAACTGCGGCGAAAGGGGCGCAGCTACATTGTGGTTGGGCCGGACGCACTGTCCATCCCTTTGATCCACAATTTTATCCAGATGCTCGGGGCCATTCCCCTTGGTTCTACCATGAAGCAAAGCCGGGAAATGGCGGAAAGCGTCCACAGCCATATTGCCCGGGGGGATCTCATCACCATTTACCCCGAGGCCCACATCTGGCTGTTCTATACCGGCATCCGTCCCTTCCCCGCCGCCTCTTTCGGCTACCCCGCCCGGGACGGCGCCCCGGTCTACGCCATGACCAGCTGCTACCGGAAGCGGCGGTTCGGAGCCTTCCCGAAGGTCGTCACCTATCTGGACGGCCCGTACTTCCCGGATATGTCCCTGCCCCTGCCGGAGCGGAAGCAAAAGCTCCGGGACCAGTGCCACACCGCCATGGTCCGGCGGGCAGAGGAGAACTCCACCTATGTGTACTACGAGTACCGGGAAGAGGCGTAGGGTAATTCTTCCAAAACACCCCCGGCGGTTTTCGCCGGGGGTGTTCAGCGTATCAGAAAGCCTTGCGGAGTTTGCCGGCGGAAGTCCGGTATTTTTGCTGCTGCTCAATCCGCGGAACACTTCTCTGTCCGTTTCTGTTCCAATTCCGCTCTCAGAATAATGCCGAGGGTCAGGCAGTAATCCGGGTCTTTGAGGTCGCTGCCCAGCATGGCGGTGATGTGGGCCAGACGGTCCAGCAGCGTGGAGCGGTGCAGAAACAGTGCCGAGGCGGTTTTTGCCACGGAGAGGTTGTTATCCAGATAGAGCCGGAGGGTATGCAAATAGGACACCTGAGAGTGGTCGTCATGTTCTTTCAGTCGCTTCAGCCCCTCCGTGTAAAAAACCCAGGTGGGACGTCCGGACAGCGCGCCGCTGAGAAGCTGGGGAAGCAGATAATTCTGGAAGTAGAAGATGGACGCGCCGTTTCCCTGACAAAGGCCGTTTTGCAGGGCCGCGGATGCCTGAAACCAGGCGTGATTCGCATCGTACAGATTGGAAAAGGAAGAGGAAATGCCGCAGACGACCCCCAGCTTTTCCAGAACCGGGCGCAGAGCGTCTATGGACTCTTTTTTGGCCTGATCCACAGGGAGAAATTCCGCCACGGCATCCTCAAATTCAAAGGCCAACGCGCCCGGATGCCGCTCCTCCAGAGCGGCTGAGAGATAGGCCCCCGGAAGGTGTGTACTGCCGGATTCCGGAATCAGCTTGACACAGACCCAGTCCTGCTTTCCGCTTTCCGCGCTCAGGGCCCGGCGGTATTCAAAATCGATGCTTTGCCCGGAGATGACGCTGCGCAGCGCCCGGCGCACAGCGGTCCGGGTACCGGCCAGCACCGGATTGAGCTGGATGGCCTGCCGCAGAAGCTTGGAGAAGAAAACAGCCAGGGCCTTGTCGGAATCCCGGAAAAGCCGGGTGCCTTCAAAAACGGTCAGGCAGCCCAGATACTCCTCCTGATCGAAGATATTCACGGAGAGGGTACGCTTCCCCTGCAATTCCAGCAGCAGCGGCTCCCGCACGTGGTTGGACATGTCATGCAGAGACAGGAATGTGGCCATTTTCTCCACGTCAAAGGACTGGGTATCCAGCTGTAACCCCAGCTCGTTTTGCAGATACCCCTCCTCCGTGACCCCCAGATAGCGGAAGTCCGAGCCGATGAGCAGCATGGGGTTTTCAAAAATGCTCCGGCTGGCATCCAGCATTTGCGGCAGAGCCGCGCCATGACGCAGGATGGACCAGAGCCGTTCCTCCCAGGCATCGTACAGGTTGAACACCTCCTGCACCAGATTGAACACCCGGAAAATATCCCATTGGCCCTCTACCAGAATCACGCTGCACCGGTCGTAACCGGCGTTGAGTTCCCGGCGCTGTCCCAGGCACACCAGGCATACGTTTTCCCCGAAGCGGGGACTTTGGGGCAAATGGTCCGCGGAGCAGACATACACCCTGTTTTTTTCAAAGGACTGGGTGCGGTCCAGATAAAACTCCGGCCGGTTCAGCGTCAGTTCGCTGCCGGTTTTGCCCCGCAGCGTGACCGTTGTCAGTTTTTCTTTCAGCCGCCAATAGAGAATATCCGCGCACAGCTTCATAAGGCCGCCTCCCAAGGAAGATTGGGTTTATTATAGTTTTTCTCCGGAACGCTGTCAAGGTACCTCCCGTACATTTTGTATGGGAGGTGCCTTGCTTTATAGGGATTATTCACAAATTTTGCCCCTATAAATTGTATGGTTTGGCGGAATACAAATTGTACGGTGCAGGGTGGGCAAAAACACCGTTTTTGTAGAATACCCTCTTCGGTGTTTTTTCACTATAATGGAGCTACAGCTAAGGAAACTCTGAATAAATCGTCTGCGGCTGAGCGGCGAATCTTTTGCTCCCAGTCTGCGGTTTGAAAAATGGGAAATACATACAGTATTCCCTCATTTTCCAAACCTTGCCTGGAACCAAAATCTTTCGCCGTCAGCTCTTGTCGATTTAATCAGAGCTTCCCTAAAGAAGTTAGGAGGCACACCATGCTGAAAGAAAAACTGGATACCAGAAAATGCTTCGCCACCGCCTGGGGCAAGCTTATTACGGAAGAAGAGGCCTACCGGCAGCTGAACCGGCAAATCGCCGCCATGACCGCCAACCTCTTCCAGGTCATGCGGATCTTTGAGCCAAGCTGGGAAAAGCGCACCGCCGCCATCTGCGACATTGCCAATATGATGAATATGGCAGTGGCCGGTTCCCCGGAGGACCAAAAGGCTTATGTAAACCAAGCCCTTTATGAAGCCTTCAACATCCCGGAGCTTTGCGAAAAGTCCAGCTGGCTGGGGGGCATCACCGGCGACTCCGGTGACGAATGGGAGAATATGGCCGGTCGTGTGGTACAATTCACCCGGAACCGGGTGGAAAAGGAGCTGGATACCTGCCCCTGGGACATTGTAGGCAGCGAGCTTTGCAACATGACCACCAGCATGTTCACCGCCAACTTTGACCTGGCCTCCTCCAACGGAACGGAGAACGAGGTGGCTCTGAACATGTGTCAGGCCCGGGGCTGCGGAAACAAGCATTGCCGGGTGGTGGCGGAGCGCCGGGATGTTTATAACCTGCCCAAGCAGGATTGGCTGGAGCATATGCAGCAGCCGGTAGAACCCATCCACGATACCCCCCGGGAGCGGATGGTCAAAGAGGGACAGTGTCTGCGCAACGGCCAGTACACCCAGAATTTTGGGGAGGAAACCTCTCTGGAAACCGCCTACCACTGGGTCGCCCAGATGGGATGGGTCTGGTCCATCCAGTTCCCCATGATGGCCATTAAGGACATGGCCCCTGACGAAGACGAGTTCCTGCGGGTATTCCGCATTGTGTTTGCCACGGCGGGCAAGAATCAGTTTATTGACCCCTTTGCCAAGGAGGGCCTGCGGAGCTTCCTGGGCGTTCCCCACGAGATGGATGAAAACGATGGACGGCTTCTGGGCGGCTATATCCGCTATATGCTGGATGTACAGCAGGTCCCCTACGAAATGGTCCGCTGGACCAGGGACGAGACCTGGATCAAGGTCAAGAGTGAAGACTTCACCGCCCGCTATGAAATGGCCCCGCTGGATGAACTGATTGATGCCTACGAGGCCCAGTGGAACGGTGCCGCCAAGACCCTGGTCAGCCCCGAGTGGTCCTGCGTCATCGAGGACCGGGAGGAAGAAGAAATGTACATCAAGGTCATCCGCAAGGAAGACCTGCGGATGCTGTAAGGAGGTGCCGGAATATGCTGTTTCGAGAAGATACCGTTGCCCGCGCCGATGCCATGGCCATCCGTCAAGGCGTTGGCTTCTATCGATGGACCCACGATCTGGTGGAGATCACCGGTAAGGATGCCCTGGAGGTGCTGCAAAAAATCTACATCAGCGACCTGTCCAAGGTGCCTGTCGGAAAGTCCAAGTACACCGCCTCTCTGGATGAACAGGGAGAGATCATCGATGATGTGATCGTCATGCACATGGCTGACGGCCTGTACTGGGTCTCTGACCTGTACGGCCCCCGGCTGCTGCCTTGGATCGAAAAGCACAAGGGGAACGCCGACATTCAGGCGAAAATCATCACCTATGACTATGACATGTACGCCGTGCAGGGCCCGGACAGCCTGAAGGCCATGAATGCCCTGCTGGACGCACCGGTGGACGAGCTGAAACGCTTTGCCATCTGTGAAAGAAAAATCGGGGATATTCCCGTTTATATCCACCGCTCCGGCTTCACCGGGGAAAACGGCTATGAGATTTACGCCGCCTTTGATCAGAGTCAGGCCATCCGCGATGCCGCTTTGAAAGCCGTGGAAAGTGTTGGCGGCCGGGAACTGCAAACTCTGGAGGTCTATGTCCGCTCCATTCCCATGGAGAAGGGCTTCGCCCTGAAGCAGGACTTCAAGCACCTGAGTCCCTGCGAATGCGGCCTGGGCTGGGCCATGGCCGCGGAGAAGGACTTCATCGGCAAGGAAGCCGCTCTGGAGCGGAAAGCCAACCCCAAATACCGGATGGTGGGTCTGGAATTCTCCCGGGAATCCACAGAGGACATTTCCATCTGGGAGCGGGTGTACTGGTATGGCGTGGAGGTGGGCCGCTGCGCCCAGACCATCTACGGCTACACCGTGGAAAAGAATATCGGCTTCGCCACAGTCCGGGCAGACGTCCCTGACGGTGCGGAACTGACCGTGGGCTGCAATGATTCGCCCGCTGTTGTCGTAAACAAGGTTTTCTGCTGAGGAGGACATTATGGGAAGATTAGATGGTAAAGTCTGCATCGTGACCGGCGCTTCCGCCGGGATCGGGCGCGCCACGGCGGAGCTGTTCTGCCGCGAGGGCGCGAAGGTCGTGGCGGTCGCCCGCCGCGAAGAATGCCTGAAGGAGTTGGCCGAGGAATGCAAGGATGCTCCCGGTGAAATGACGTGGTACGCGGGCGACGTCGGCGACCCGGCGGTAGCCGTGGGCATGGTGAAAAAAGCAGTCGAGACGTTTGGACGGCTGGACGTTGCCGTCAACTGCGCGGGCGTGATGGACGACAATACCGCCATTGCCGATATGTCGGATGAAATGCTGAAAAAGACGTTCCGCATCAACACGTTCGGCCTGATGTACGGCCTGCGCGAGGAATGCAAACAGTATCTGGCACAGGGCGACGGCGGTGTAATCGTCAACATCTGCTCCGTCGGCGCAACGCACCAGACCGCGGGCGCGGCCTACTGCGCGAGCAAGGGCGCGGTGCTGGCGGCGACGAAGAACACGGCGTTCATGTACATGGAGGAGGGCATCCGCTGCAACGCGCTCTCGCCCGGCGGCGTCGTGACCGATATTCCGCTGGTCATGCCGCCCGCCGACGAGTTCGGCTTCGGCAGGACCAGCAAGCTGCTGGACTTCTCCGGGGAGCTTGCCATGCCGGAGGATCTGGCAGATGCCATTTTGTTCCTGGCCAGTGACCAGTCCCGCTACGTCAACGGAGAAGAACTCAAGTGTGACGGCGGCTGGACCTGCTTCTAAGAGAATATCAATAAAAGCACAGCACAGGCGGCCCTTTCAGAGCCGCCTGTGCCGTATCCAAATCAGGGAGGTCACACATGAAGAAAACAATTTTGGAGCTGATCCCCGCCGGGCGCTGGGGGCATCCGTATGAGATGGGCGCACTGACGGCGTTCCTCTGCTCTCCCGGTGCCGGATACATCAACGGCGTGGACATTCTCGCCGACGGCGGTCAGAACGCCGGCGTTTTTGTCCCGCAGATTTGACAGGCACATAAAACGGGCGGCGCTCCAATCGGAGTGCCGCCCATTTTGAAGGGATGAACCGGGCAAAATCAGTTGGGTGCGGCGTCCAGCGCATCTGTTTCCCAGACGCTGCTCATGCCGTAGTCAAAATAAATGATCTGACCACTCATATAAGAGAAGATCTGACTGCCGATGGCGACCAGAGGATAGCCCATTTCCTCCGCGGTTGCCCAGCGACCGTTCCAGCTGTCCAGAAAAATCGCCTCAATGACGGCCTTTCCCTCGGCTGCGTCGCCGTTTGGCGAGGTGTTCCGGTTAAACTCATCGGTCAGTCCCGTGATCGTATTGCCGGGATTGATGGCATTCAGGCGAATTTTGCGGTCGATGTATTCCGGCGCGTGGACTTTCATTTTGACATACGTGCACAGGCACTGCTTGGAGAAGACATAGCCGTTCTGAATGACATCAGGGTGCGCGGCATACCAGTCGAGCGCAGCCTCATAGCTCGGGGCATTTACGACTGCTGCGCAGTCTGCAAAGGCATCCTGCCAGCCAAAGCCGCCGGTCGAGGCGATGATATTGACAGAGCCGTTCTCCGCAATTTTTGGCAGCGTCTTTTCCAGCAGATATTTGTGACCGAGGAAATTGACCTTCTGCACCTCCAGCGCATTGGAGGCATCCGCTTTCAGCGCGATACCGTGGCAGAGGAACATGGCATCGATCGTTTCCGGCAGCGCATCTGCAAGCGCATCCAGATCCGCCTTGACGCCGAAGTCGGCGTACAGCTCGCCTGCGACTGGAAAATCCAGCTTACTGTGCCGCCCGTTGCGGCGGCAGATCGTATAAACGTTTGCCCCGAGCTCCTGCAGCAGCCGTGCCGCAGCCAGTCCCATGCCGGAGTATGCTCCGGAAACGACAACCGTTTTTCCCTCATATCCAAACAGGTTTTTCAGATCCATATTGTTTTCCTTTCATGCAGCATACAAAAAGGAGCCTGTGGTCAGGCTCCTTTTTGGCTTCGGTAATTACTCGATCGCCTGAAGCTCCTTGTCCAGTTCCTCCAGATGGGGCTTGAGGAACGCCGACTGCGGGAAGCTGGCGAGCTTCCGCAGGGTCAGGCCGCCAACCAGCTTCATCTGGGGATTCTTGGAAGCATCGGGGCTGTACTTATCCAGAACCGCTGCCGCCGCCGGATTCTTCAGAATGTCCTTTACCTTGCTGTCGAGAGAAAATGCCATAATTGTTTACCTCCTGTTTCTGATTATGGTCATATTATACAAAACATTCTCCCAAAGTGACAGCCTGCAAAGTGCAGGATTTACAAACACCCTGCCCCAACAATCTGACGGGTATCCCGCGGCATAAAAGCGCCGGGGCTGTACTTTATTCCGTCAGATCGAATTCCTTCCAGAACTCCCGCATGGCTCTGCCGCAGGCTTCCGGGTTTACATAAAAACTCATGGCGTGCCCCGCGCCGGGGACCACCACCAGCCGCTTCCGGGCGGCGCAGGCCCGGTAGTTCCGGTAGGTCATCTCAATGGGCACAAAATGGTCCTCCGTGCCGTGGATGAAGAGAACAGGGATGCCGGTCTGCTTCATGGCCGTCAGGGTGGAATAGCTGCTGGTGGTCATATGAATCTTCTTCCGGAAATTCCGGTCGATCATATAGCTGCGCAGCCATGTGTAATTCAGGTGCAGATTCTTTTGGGCCACATGGCCCACAATGTCTCTCGGAGAGGTAAAGCCGCAGTCGGCAATGATGCCGCGGACGCTTTCCGGCATGGACAGTCCCGCCGCCATGAGCACCGTGGTGGAACCCATGGAGATGCCGGCCAGGTAAATGGGCAGGCCGAAATTCTGCCTGTCGGCCCAGATGGCCCACTGCTGGCAGTCGCTGCGCTCCAGAAGGCCGAAGCCCAGATAATCCCCCTGACTGTCCCCATGGGCCCGCTGCTCTACCAGCAGCACATTGCAGTGGTTTTCCAGCCAGAAGGGGGCTACCAGGCCAAAATCCCGGCTCCAGGAGGAACGCCAGCCGTGGAAGGCGATAATCAGCCGCCGGGGGTATTTGCAGGTCAGCAGATGGCCCTTCAGGGTCAGGCCGTCCGCGGAGCGGATGGTCACATCCTGCCGGGGCAGAGCCTCCAGAGCCTCCATGGCCTTTTTCCGGGCCGCGGAGAATCCGCCGTCCGATTTTTTCTTGCCGGAGACATTGAAGAATCGGCTGTAGCCGGGTATCTTCCGGTCCATGGCCAGATCCGTCATGGCCTTGCTGGCCCCGCAGCTCACCGCCGCCGCGCCCACGCCGATCCCGGCCAGAGCTCCCAGAGCGATGGCCGCCGCTGTCTTTTTCTGCATGGTAGTACCGCCTTTCCGATTTTTCTTCAGCATACCGTTTCTTTCTAAACTGAGAAGAAAGTTTCGCATCGTGCTCTTTAAATCTATTATAAACGAAAAAGGTCAAAAAGGGAATCCCATTCTCTACCGGGAAGTGACAATTTCTTCGTCCTCTGATAAAATGGTGACTGTTGCAAAATAGAAAACCTGTAGGGGCGGCTACCAGCCGCCCGCTGTCTTTCGGAACAGAACGCTAGAATTAAGTGCGTAATTCCGTGAGATAGCGGGCGGCAGGTTGCCGCCCCTACAGAAAACCCTATTTTGCAACAGCCCCAAGGGCATTGCCATAATACGGATAAGGCGGTCTGCTACATCTCCTGAAAAAGGGGGTGAGCTCCATGCCAATTACTTTGACTGTACATATTGGTATTTTTACCATTACGATCACTGTAAAACGCAGAAACCGCCACTCTGCCAAGTGACGGTTTCTAGACTAGTCTTGCAAACTGTTATCTGAGCTAACCGCTTATCGGCAATGCTCTTTTCACATTTACTATACCACACCCCGCCTGAAACGTCAAGGCGGGGTGCTTGCTTTTTACGGTCTCAGTGCCAGCGCCCGGGCCAGCTTGCTTTTGGGTTCGGGCGTCAGGCCGTAGGTCTCCGCCAGGGACGCGCCAAAGGCAAGGGTATCTTCCTTACTCCCCCGCTTCAGCTCGGCCTCCACCTCACACAGAGACTCTTCCCGTCCGCCGCCGAGCAGCGCGCCCTCGTCCAGCGCCAGCTCCATTTCCGAAGCGCCGTAGGCAACCCGGCAGGCGAGCCGGGTAAATCTTGCCCCACAGGTCGGGGTGACGCCGCCGGACACCAGTGCCTCCAGCTCTTTGGGCGCGCCGGCGGCGATCAGTGCCGGGACAGCCGACAGGATATCCCCGCAGGCGACCTCCCATTCGCCCCGCTCCAGTCCCCCGCCGGGGGTTTTCAGAGTGCAGACGCTTTTTCCGTTTTCCAGACGCCGCCGCAGCGTCCACCGGCGGGCGGACAGAGCGCCGTCAGCCGCGTCATAATAGGTGGTTTCCATGGTGATGGTCTCAAAGGGGCCGCAGGCCGCCTTCAGCGCCGCCATTGCTCTGGGGGAAGAACGGTATTTTACCTCAAATTCGCTTGCCATAAGACCTCCTGAAGGGAAAAATATGCTTTTCCCGTATTATACCTCGGAGAATTTCCCATTGCAAGCATCTTGTTCCGACGGTTTTTCGATTCCCGGAATGCTACATTGGACCTGTACGAAATCTATGAGAGGAGCGCTGTACTTATGACGGTAGCGGGATATCTTCGCAGGAAGAAACGGGATCTGGATCTGCTGGCGGCGTCCCCCTGGGCGGAGCGGCTCTGCAAGGGGATCGTGCTGGGCGGCGGGGCCATGCTGCTGGCAGCCATTCCGGGAAGGGGGCAGAGCCTCCCTTTCGGGGCGGCTCTGGCGGCGGCAAGCCCGGGGCCATGGTCCCTGCTGGCCGCTCTGGGCGCGGCGGCGGGCTACCGGCTCTTCTGGCAAAGCCAATGGCTGCCGGGGCTGTGCTGGACATTGCTGGCACTGGCCCTGCATTCCCTGCCGCGTGTGCTCAGGCAGGAAAATCTGCTGCTTCTGGGCGGCGGATTCGGTCTTTTCTGCGGACTGTCCGTCCCTTTCTTCCATGGGGACGCCCTTTCGGGCCTGTTCCGGGCCGCAAGCGGATGCCTGGGGGTCTGGATTCCGGGTTTCGCCCTGAAAACCGGCCACCCCACCGCGCTGCTGCTGAGCTTTGCCCTTGGGGTCCGGGCTCTGGCCGCGGCGGGCCTGACCGGGCTGGCCTGCGCCGCCGCGGGGGCGGCCACGGCGACCGGGCCCCTCCCGGCGGCGGTGCTCTCCGGGGCGGCGCTGGAATGGTCCGGCCTGCCGGGGCTGACCTTCGGGCTCTGCGCCGCCTGGATGCTGCGGCAGCTGCCTGTAAAAGAACCCTGGCGGCGGGGCCTCGGCCCCTGGGCGGGCTGCATTCTGGGCATGGCCCTGGGCCGCAGCTGGAATATCGGAGCCTGGCTGGGGGTGAGTACCGGCGGGCTGCTGGGCGCACTGATCCCCTGGAATTTATTACTGCCCCCGGCCGTCCGGGGCACCGCCGGGGCCCAGGTGCAGCTGGAGCAGGAGGCACGGGTGCTGGCCAGAATGCAGGGACTGCTTTTGGAGATCCCCGGCCCCGGAGACGCTTTTCCGGACCGGGCGGAACGGCTGAAAACCGCAGCCTGCGCCGACTGTCCCCGAACGGACAGCTGCCCTCAGAAGCTGTCCATGGACGACAGCGTTTTCACGGACCCGCTCTCCTTTTCCTGCCCCCATACGTCCCGGGTGCTGCGGGAGGCGGCACGGCTCCGGGACCAGCAGCGGCTTCTGGAGGGGCAGCACAGGCGCCTGACGGAATACCGCATGGCGGTGGCCCAGCAATACGGGATGCTCTCCCGCTACCTGCAGCGGCTGGCGGACAGCCTGCCCCTGCGGCTCACCATGGGCCAGATCCGCTATCGGGTCTCCGTCAGCGTCCGCAGCCGGGAAAAGCTCCGGACGGACGGCGACCGCTGCGCCGCCTTCCCCGGCGTCGGCCCCCGGTTCTATATTCTTCTGTGTGACGGCATGGGCACCGGTCTTCCCGCCGCCGCGGAGGCGGGGAAAGCCCTGAAGCTCCTGCAGGGAATGCTGACGGCGGGACTTCCCCCGGGCAGCGCCCTGAAAAGCCTGAACAGTCACCTGCTCCTGACCGGCGGTGCCGGGGCCGTCACCGCGGACCTGTGCGAAATTCGGCTGGACACCGGCTATGCCAGCCTCTACAAATGGGGGGCCGCCCCCAGCCTGCTGCTGGGCAGCAAAACCGTTCGCGTCATCGGCACGCCGGGACTGCCCCCGGGCATGGAGATTGGGGCCTCCGGGGAACGGATCGCAAGGCTTTCCCTGCAAAAGGGGGAAACGCTGGTGCTTGCCAGCGACGGAGTGACCTTTGACGATCCCCCTGTGCCCCAGAGCACCATCGAGCCCACAGGCCCCCTGGCCGAACGCCTGCTGCGCGCCTACGCCAGCGGCGAGGACGACGCCACCCTGGCCGTCATCCGCCTGGGGCCGCTGAATGTTCCTTAAATTATCCGGCGCGCCGCGAAAGCTAAGCGGCGCGCCTCTTCTCTGCCCACGGCGGATTTCCCTTTACTTTCTTCCGGCTTTCGGGTATGATAGGGGACACAAGCACCGCGCAAAGGAGGAACCGGAATGTTTGACAATCCCAAGAAAGAATTGGAGCGCTTACAGCAGGAGCTGCTGGACGCGGAGAAAACGCCGGAGGAATACTATACGGATGAGGAGCTGGAAGCGGATCTGGAGGATCCCGGAGAGTGGGAGGGCGACGACCGTGCGCCCCTTTCCCAGAGCTACACCGGCGTTCCGGACGACACCCTGCTCTGGAACACGGAGCCGGAGCAGGAACCGGAGTCTTCAGAACCGGAAAAGCCGGAGAAGCCCCGGTTTGTGGGCCTGAAGTTCGCCATTGCCCTGGAGCTGCTGGGCATCGCGGCGCTGTTCTGGTGGTGGTATCTATGGATCCGATAACCCCTGTAGGCCGCTTCGCCCCCACGCCCTCCGGGCGGATGCATCTGGGCAATGTCTTTTCCGCCCTGCTGGCCTGGCTGTCCGTCAAGTCCCGGGACGGGGAAATGGTTCTGCGGATGGAAGACCTGGACACCCAGCGCACCAGCGCGGAATATGCCCGGATCCTCCGGGAGGACCTCACCTGGCTGGGCCTGACCTGGGACCGGGAAACGCCGCCCCAGAGCACCCTGCGCAAGAACTATAACCGCTATTTTGACCGTCTGCGGGAGGCGGGGCTGCTCTACCCCTGCTACTGCACCCGCAGCCAGCTTCACAGCGTCAACGCCCCCCACTTAAGCGACGGCACCTACGTCTACCCCGGCACCTGCCGGGATCTGACGGAAGAACAGCGCTCCGCCTTTCACCGCGCCCCCGCCTGGCGGGTGCGGGTGCCGGACAGGCTCTGGCAGGTGGAGGACAGGATTCAGGGCCATTTTGAAATGAACCTGGCAACGGACTGCGGAGATATGGTGGTCCGCCGGGCAGACGGAATCTACGTCTACCAGCTGGCCGTCACCGTGGACGACGGGGAAGCCGGGGTCACAGAAGTGGTTCGCGGCTCCGATCTGCTGAGCTCCGCCCCCCGGCAGATGTACTTGCAGGAATTATTCGGCTTTCCGCATCCCGAATATGCCCATGTGCCCATGCTGCTTTCCCCTGACGGCCGCCGTCTGAGCAAGCGGGACCGGGATATGGATCTGGGGCAGCTGCGCGAGACGACGACCCCGGAAGCTCTTCTCGGCACTCTGGCCTGTGCCTGCGGCCTGCTGGACCGGAATGAACCGGCATCCGCACAGGAGCTGGCAAACATTTTCGCCTGGGAGAAAATCAAAAAAGCCGACATCTGCCTCCCGCCGGAGGCGGTGGGCAGGGCGCAGACGAATTGACAATTGACAATGAACAATTGTCAATGCGAATCAATAGTTGAACGTATACCCTGAAAGCGGAAATCCCAAGCCTTCCCCTGGGAGGGGAAGGTGGCCCGCAGGCCGGATGAGGTTGAGGCTGGAGGGATAAAACAGAGACGGTATATAACCCGAAGTCTCGACCTCATCCGCCTCGCTTCGCTCGGCACCTTCCCCTCCCAGGGGAAGGCTTGACTCTCGCCCGTCAGATTTCCTGTTTTTTCAAGATGCATATGGTTTTAGATTTTACATACA
>Ga0129316_1000081_pt1 | contig 76010 bp, 69 predicted proteins | sample Cm1ome_2_FD_94429 | JGI IMG/M metagenome (GOLD analysis project Ga0129316, IMG submission 94429) | Eastern black-and-white colobus group fecal microbial communities from Wisconsin, USA - Cm1022B metagenome | ecosystem: Host-associated > Mammals > Digestive system > Large intestine > Fecal...
GTCTTTCGGGGAACAGAATAAGCCGTTTATATAACATCCGCTAAGTCCGTATTTTTCTTTAGTGAAATTGATGATTTTTCCATTACTATACTCGTTTAGCCCGAATCGTGTCCCTATCCATAATGCGCCGTCGTCGTTATATGTGATACAGGTGACGCTGGCTTGAGAAAGCCCATTGTCGATACCTATCCTTTTACCATAATAGTTGTCCGCGAATAATAGTATGGGTATTAAGACGAAAATGGAAGTCAATAGATATTTTCTCATCATGTGTTTATTTTATTAGACAAAATTAGCATTTTTTTAGATAATAAATAGAGATCAGTCATAATAATTTTAAGACATTTGCGTTACGAAAACTAATCATAAAAATATGATGCACGTAAGAATAACACTCAGCAGATTAATAATGTTCGTATCGGTGCTCATCGCACTGACGGCATTCCCGTTTGCTTCCGTAGCTCAGCAGAGCCATTCCATCTCCGGAGTCGTTTTGGATGAAACGCTTCAGCCGGTGGTAGGTGCGGCAGTTGTTGAACGTGGAACTCAACACGGAGTCATTACTGATTTGAATGGTGAGTTTACAATTACTATCGCGGGCAAGTCGATAGTGGTGTCTTGTATGGGCTTCGAAGATAAGGTCATCGAAGTGGGCAAGGAAACTCATATGCGAATCATCTTGAAAGAAGACTCGAAATTTCTCGACGAAGTGGTGGTTACCGCTTTCGCCACGCAGAAAAAAGTTAACGTGACTGGTGCCATCACCGCCGTAAAGGGCGATGAACTTCTGGCCGCCCCTGTAGCTAACGTGTCTTCGGCATTGGTCGGAATCACCCCGGGCCTAAGTGCAGTCACCGCCAGTGGTGAGCCGGGCCAAGACGCTGCCGACATCGCCATTCGCGGTATCTCTTCTTATAATGGTAATACAGCTCCTCTCATCGTCATCGACGGCATAGAGCAGCCTGCAAGTCAGGCTATGAGCATTATGAACTCGATTAACCCTAACGACATTTTGGGAATAAGCGTTTTGAAAGACGCTTCCTCTACTGCCGTTTATGGTATCCGAGCAGCGAATGGAGTGATCATCATCACTACCCGTCGAGGACAGGAAGGCGCGCCTAAGGTAAGTTTCTCGGGAAACTTCGGACTTACGGCAGCTACGAATCTCCAGAAAGGTCTCTCATCTTATGAATGGGCACTTTTCAGGAACGAAGCTATCGAAAACGAGGCTTCCGGGTTTGGAAGTACTCCACTTCGTAATTACCTTTTTACCGAGTCGGACCTCTGGAAATTCCAGAACAACAGAGACTTCACCCCGGAAGAGGTGGCTGCGATGAGTAATCTCACCGAGGCTCAGAAAAACGCTCTTCTAAATAGCCCTGCACTTTATTACGGTTCGTCGGACGCATATTCTGAACTATTCGACAGAACGGCCCCGCAGTGGCAAGCTAACGTGAGCGTGTCCGGAGGCGCCGAACGCGTGAAATACTACGTGTCCCTGAACTACTTCGACCAGCAGTCCATTATGCATAATGCCAATTATTTCGGCGTGCAGACCGGCTCTCGCTACCAGCGATATAACGTTCGTGCGAACATCGACTTCGACCTCTTCGAGCACACGACCCTGTCGGTGAATACAAGTGGCCAATTCAGTTCCAACTCCGGTCCCGGAGTAGGAAGCCTGTATAGCCGCTATAGCAGCATAATGCAGATTATCTATGAGGGTAACCCTTTCACTAACAGAAGTATGATTCTCGACGACAAGCTGGTGACAGACTTCGACTATCCACAGAATTCCGTTCAGGACGGACTTCACAAGCGTACGGCTAATGAGATGACCGGAGGCTGGCTTCCGGCTCTGTTAAGGCAGTCGGTCGGAACCACTACCGGAACTCGCGCCGACATCTCGCTAAGGCTCCGCCACGACTTCTCTTATATCGTTAAGGGACTTGACCTTCAAGCAAGTATGCGCTATCAGGAGTCGTATAGTAAGGTAGCAGTGCAGTCCTATGCCATTCCTTCATATACTGTAAGACGTAATCTCGCCGACCCTAATCAGCTGGACTTCTTCGGTGGTACTGTGGGTGCAGACGGTTATTATTCAGGTTCCTGGGGAGGAATGCGCGATTTCTATACGGACATCTCGTTAAACTATTATGTGAATTTCGGAAAGCATAATGTAGGAGCCCTCCTCTTAGGACGTGCTACCAAATACACTATGCCTTATGACTCGTTCAATACGCCGAGCGGACTCATCGGTACTTCGGCCCGTGTGACCTACGATTACGATACTCGCTATCTGGTGGAATTGAACTTCGCATATAATGGAACCGAGAACTTCGCCAAGGGACATCGCTTCGGGTTCTTCCCTGCGGCCTCCATCGGTTATGTAATCTCAAACGAGCCGTGGTTTAAGGAAAATCCTGTACTATCCTTCCTGAAGGTTAGAGCGAGCTACGGACTAGTAGGTAATGACCAGATCGGTGGGCGTCGTTATCTTTTCCTGCCGGGAACTTATAGTGTAAATATGGGTCCTGGAAGCTTTACCAGCACGGAATCGTCGGGTTCCCTTCAGAGTAACTACTATCAATTCGGTAACAGTACGGGTGTATACAACCCTATCTACTATGGTTCGGCCGAGGGTGTGCTCGGTAACCCTGACGTGACTTGGGAGAAGTCCGAGAAGACAAGTGTAGGACTTGAGGTCAAGTTCTTCGACAGCAGACTCTACTTGACTGCCGATTACTTCGGAGAGAAGAGACGCGACATCCTTACTACTCTCGGAGTGATTCCTATTACCTTCGGCGTGCCTGTAGGAAATACCGCTCCGGTAAACGTAGGACGCGTTAAGAACGAAGGATTCGAAATCGTGATGGGATGGTCCGAGAAGAAGTCTAACTGGGGTTACTATATAGAAGGTAACATGACCTATGCTAAGAATACCATAGAATATATGGCCGAGGCACCTAACCCATATCCGTGGATGAACCAGACCGGTCACAGCATTGGCCAATACTATGGCTATAAGGTAGATGGCTTCTACAATACGCTCGAAGAACTCAACAACCGTCCTTATTTCCAGGATGCTGCCAATGCCGTTACCCTGGGAGACATCAAATATATAGACCTTAACGGAGACGGTCTTATAAACAATAAGGATATGGCGCCTATCGGCTATCCTAACCGACCGCTTATGCAATTCGGCGGAAAGATTGGCTTCAATTATAAAGGCTTCGATATGAATATGGTGCTTTCCGGTACCGCTATGGGAACATACTACATCTCCCGCATCACCAGCCCGTTCTTCAAGATGGCAGGTAACGCGTTCAGATGGCAGTACGAAAATCGTTGGTCGGCTGAAAGGTACGCCGCAGGAGAGAAGATTTCCTATCCTCGCGCAGTGTTCTCGGCAGACCAGAATCACTACGATTTCGGTCCTAAGAGCGAATTATGGGCTCTGCCAAGCGACCACCTCAGGTTGAAGAATGTGGAGATAGGTTACACATTCCCTGAGAACTCGTCGTTCCTGAAGAAGGCTGGAATCTCATCGCTTCGCATTTACGCTAATGCTAACAATCTGTTCACCCTTTTCGATCAGATGAGCAAGTACGGAATCGACCCTGAGACAAAGGACAATCTGGGCGGCTGGGAAGGAAACATTTCTTATGTGTTCCCTCTTACCCGCACTACGAACATAGGTGTTAACATTCAATTCTAGTCGCCGATATGAAAAAGATAAATGTAATCATAGCTTTTTGTGTGATGCTTTTCGCAGTCAGCTCTTGCGACTGGTTCCTCGAGATGCCGGAGGTGACGGGAAGCGTTTATAGGGAAGATGTTTTCTCTAATAGAAAAGACGCCGAGGGTATGCTCTGGCGTGCATATCACAAAGGCCTAAGGGAAGGTCTGCCGGAAGGTTGGGCCATAAATCACGGAACCCTCGCGAGTCTATCCGGCGAGTTGACACGTGGATATAGCTGGCACGCCGGTTATAATGTAGTGGTAAACGGACCGTCTACGAGCCTCGACCCTAACGGCCTCTACCAGGGCGCTCCGGCCAATTTTAACGAGAACTGGGAGGTGATTCGTGCTTGTTGGCTGGTCATCCAGAATATAGATATGGTTCCGGACGAAGAACTAAGTACCGAGATGAAAGAGCATATGAAAGGCGAAGCCTACGCTCTCATAGCGTACAGATATATGGGAATGTTCATTCGCTGGGGTGGCGTTCCTATCGTAAGGCAGGCTAACAGTATGTCCGATGACATCAACTTCGAGAGGGCCACTGTCAAGCAGACATTGGAATTTGCCCTCGAAATGATGGAAGAAGCCCTCAAGCGCTTGCCTGACACTTGGACAGACATAGAGCCGGGCTGTGGCCAGAAATGGGAAGGCCGCATCACCAGAGGGGCAGTGCTCGCGATGAAGGCGCGCATTCTCACCTTCGCTGCACGTCCGCTCTTTAACGCTGCGCAGCCATACACGAAGGAGTTTGGACTCAAATATCCTGAATCACAGCAGGAACTGATTTGGCTCGGAGGCTATGATAGGGAGCGCTACCAGCAGGCTCTTGATGCCAATCTGGCCGTTATCGAATGGGGTAAGTCTAATGGCAAGCATCTTATCTTCACTGCCGGTGACGGCAATGTGAACGATTACGAACAGGCAATCGAAGACTACGGAAGGGGAGTTTCAGAGCTCAACGGTCCGGAGTTGTTATTGGCATTCAAGATCGAGAGTGACCAGCAGGTCTACAATAACATGACCGAAGGTTATAATTTCTCCGGTTATGTGGAGGCTGGTGAACGCTCGCAGAGAGGCGTCCTCACGAATTTCGTGCGCCTGTACCGCGATCGCAACGGTTTCGACATCGATTGGCCTAAGGTGGGAGAGGATGCACCGCGTCCGATTTCCGATTTTGCGGCCAATATCGACAAGATCGAACCTCGTTTCAGGGTGGACATTTGTGTCCCGGGTAAATTTGGCCGGTCAAACGACGGCGACGCCAATTGGAACGAAGGCATTTACTATATGGGAAGTTTCACGGAAAGTGCAGAAATCGCGGCTTCAATGGCTCGCGCCACGGAAGGCCGTTCGATAGGTGTTCCTACGAAGTTTTATTATAAGGCCGGTGCCAGAAGATGGCTGGAGTTCCCGTTGTTCAGATTGGCCGAGAACTATCTCCACATCGCTGAGTGCTATAACGAACTGGGACAGACCGACAACGCCCTTCACTATCTTAACATAATCCGCGGAAGAGCCGGTATCCCATTAGTGACATCCGGTACTCAAGCCGAGATTAGAGAATTGATAGTGAGGGAGAAGGCTCTGGAATACTTCGAAGAGAATCATAGATACTACGACGTGAAACACTGGAAGCATCCGGACATAGGAACGAAGATACTGGGTGGCGACAAGACCGAGATTTCATTCTTGAGAACCGGGGCTGACAACACTATGTCGGCGCTTGTATCATACTGGGACGCCTATTCATTCACAGCTTATTGGCATCCGAAATGGTTCCTCGAGCCTTTCCGTCAAGATGAGGTAAATAAGGGTATCATAGTTCAAAATCCTGGTTATTAATCTAAAAAACGTACACGATGAAAAAAGGAATAATAGCTTGTTTAAGCGCATTCGTGTTGTTCTCCGCTTCTGTCTATGCACAGGACCTGAACAATTATATAGAAAGCCTGGCCGGGAAATGTCCGGGGCTTATCGTCATCGACAATGACGCTATGCCCGGCAGTGGTGTCCCTCGTCTTATGGTAAGAGGCCTGGCTTCGTATGCCGAAGGCACATCTAATACCGTCAAGATATATGTAGATGGATTCGAGGTTCAGAGTGACTATGTCAACTACCTTAACCCCGAGGAAATTGAATCGGTTCAAGTCATAAGGGACGCAGCGTCCTTAGCTCTTTATGGAACTAACGGAGCGAATGGAGTGCTTCTTATCACTACTAAGAAGGGAAACATCGGTGCTCCTGTGGTTACTTTCAGGGCAAGCGGTGGAGTGCAGACCCCTATTAACGTAGCCAAGCCGCTATCTTCTTACGATTATGCCAATCTGTACAACCAGGCATATAGTAACGATAACGGAAGAGAGTGGGACACGTTCTATGATTTCGAACAACTCGCCGACTACAAGAGCGGTGCGGGCGTGAATGTGAATTGGTACGACGAGGTAATGAAAAATACCGGCGCCTATGCGGATGCCATGCTTTCATTTCGCGGAGGTTCTCAGTTCGCAAAATATAACGTAGTGATGGACTACGCTAACCAGCAGGGTTTCCTGAACGTAGCGAACACCGACAGGACCTCGAACCTCACTTTCGGCAAATACGGACTAAGGACTAACCTCGATATGAAAATCAACGAGGTGTTGTCCGCAAGTGTGAACATAGGAGGCCGTCTGGAAGACCGCGGAAGACCTAACTATAGCGTCTATTCCCTTATGGAGGACGTTATGCGCTATCCGTCAAATATCTATCCGATCTACGACGAGGCTTCTACCGACCCTATAAGCAACTACTCGGGAACGGCTATCTATCCTAATAACCCTGTCGGTTCGTTGAAAGGCTTAGGATGGACTACCAGTAGGACTAAGGTCTTGAATGCCAATTTCAAATTCCGCGAGGATATGTCTTCACTTCTTGAAGGACTTTACCTCGAGGAAGGATTCTCGTTCTATTCCAAGACCATAGGTAATATGGGCAAAACCCGTAACTATGCCAGATACTATAACGGCACGGCTCAGACATCGGATGTGTCTACATACCTTCGCTCGAGTGGGTATTGGTCATCGGGAAAGGAGCGCTGGATGCAGGGAACTCTCAATCTGGGATGGAACGGCACATTCGATGCGCACGCTCTCGACGCGGTGTTAGGCGCTCACGTTTCCGGCTTTAATGGTAACGGATATGAATTCTACAACTGGAAATACCGCTACGTGAACTATAACGGACATCTCGGATACACTTACGATAACAGATATGTCGCAGCGCTGAACTTCTCTTATTTCGGAAGCGATGCCTATGCTCCGGCTAAGAGATTCTCGTTCTATCCGAGTGCATCTTTCGCGTGGATAGCTTCAAACGAAGATTTTCTTAAGGGTAACGACATAGTAAACAGCCTCAAAGTCAGGACTTCAGTAGGTCTTAGCGGAGCATCGCAAGCCTATGTCGACATCGAAGGCTTCTTGACCGACGGTCGCTATCTCTATCAGCAGTACTACGGATGGACCGGCAGTTTCGTAACCGGAATGGGGCCTAACTACGACGGCGGCTCCAGCGGATTGAGACCTCTTTTCCGGGCCAATCCCGACGCCCACCCGGAGCAGAGCCTCAAGGCTGACATCGGTGTAGACGCTATGTTTTGGAACAAGTTGAGCATAGGCGCGGATTTCTTCATCGATAGAAGAAACGACATCCTTACCCTCGACAGAACTCGTATGGAATGCTTCGGCTACGACACGTTCTATTCGAATATCGGTCGTATGGTGAATCGTGGAGTGGAGTTGAACGTAGTATACTCATCTAAGATTTCAGATTTCGAATATTCCGTGTTCGGTAACTTGCTCTTCGCTAAGAATAAGGTACTCGAGATGGGAGAAGTAGGAAAGCGCTTCCCTTATAACGAAAGCACGGGACTCCCTTATGGCAGCAGAATGGGTCTGGAGTGTGTGGGATTCTATAGCCTGTCAGACTTCGACCTCGACGGAGAACTCAATATGGGACTTCCCGTTCCGCTTTTCGGAAGCGTACAGCCGGGAGACCTCAAATATAAGGACCAAGACGGTGACGGAATCATAGACGAAACCGATTTCGTGAAGATAGGAAATCCATCTTATCCATCTACGTCATTTAGTTTCGGTGCAGAATTCAAGTACAAGTCATTCGATTTGTCTCTCCTTTTTACAGGTACGGCCGGTTCGACCATAAACCTGCTCGATTATCCTCAGTGGCGTACATTTGAGGATAACGGCAATGCCTTCGCTTGGGCCCAGGGCGCTTGGGTTTACTATCCCGAGGCCAAGCTCGACACTAGAGACACTGCCACCTATCCTCGCCTTTCTACTACCACTAACGAAAACAATTACACCAGCAGTTCATTCTGGATAAGAAAGAACAACTGGTTGAGGCTTAAGAACCTCGAATTGGGCTACACCATCAAGGGATGCCGCATTTTCGTAAGAGGATATAATCTCTTGACTTTCAGTAGGCTCCTTTCCGACTACGATATGGACCCTGAGACAGTCAACTACGGTTATCCACAGGGAAGATCATATAATGCAGGAATTCAAATAACATTCTAAATGAAGCTTTCGAAATGAAAAGAATAATAAGTATCAGCAGTCTTTTGACTTTACTTTTAGTAAGCGGGTGTTCCGGTTTTTTGGATACACGTCAGGATGTATTTGACACTATGGACAGGCTCCAGACCAGATCGGCCACTCTAAATAACTTCGCCACCGCCTATTATACGCCTATGCGTTCAGGCTTCTCCATGATAGACGAAAACCTCTTCGCCAGTGCATCCGACGAGGCGGAGCAGACTGCGGCAGTGTCGAACGTGTCCATTTTCAACAAGGGCATCATCTCTCCGGAGAGGAATCCGCTTTCATATCTTTATACTAACTATTACGACGGAATCAGGGCGGCGCATTTCTTCCTCGATTACGCTAAAGACGGAGAAGAGTTCTTAGCCCTAAACAGAGACACTGCTACGGTTTATAATCCGGACGGAAGCGTCTACAGTAAGGATAAACCTCGTGGATACAAGCGTGATGTAATAAACCTTCAGTGGCAGCGTGCCGAGGCTCGTATCGCCGAGGCCTATTACTATGCCGAACTCTCGAAGATGTATGGCGGCGTGCCTATCATAAGCGATGACGTCACGAATCCTACTATGACTCCTGCCACCTACGACGAGGTGGTGGAGCACATTGTAAAACTCATCGACGATAATAAAGACAAGGTAAATCTTGATTGGCGCGTGGCACTCACTCCGGACGCCGATAACGCGGTGGCGGACGTGAATAATTGGAACTTCAGAGATAATATTGGCCGTTTCGACAAGACATCGGCGCTTGCCATAAAGGCCCGCGTGCTACTCTATGCTGCCAGTCCGAGAAACAATCCCGACAACTCCGTCGAGAAATGGAAAAGAGCTGCAGAAGCCGCTCACGAAGTGATCGAGTGCAGGAAGGATATATTCGCACGTGGATTCGGATTCGGTGAAGACGCCAAGACCTTCCCGGATTACAAGATGCCGGTTAACAGAGACTACGGTAAGTATTTCCTAGCTAATAACGCCACGAAAGACGTCGAATCCATCTTCCTTATTCGCCAGGCGGCCGGAAACTCGCCGGAGTCGTTGAACTACCCTGTGGGAACCCGTGGTGGACATAGCGGCGTGTGCCCTACCCAGAATCTCGTGGATGCCTACGAGTGGATAGGACCCAAGACCCCGAACCAGTACGAGAATCGTGACCCGAGAATGGCGGCTACCATAGTCTACAACGGCTCTTCTTGGAACGGAGTAAACGATTTCGACCAGAGTCCTAAGGGCCAATTCTCCCAGAAAGCCAATGGCGCCAGCAAGACGGGCTACTACCTTAGGAAGTTCCTCGCTACTAATCTGAATCTTATCGAAGGTGGAAAGACTGACCATATCTGGGTGGCATATCGCTATGCGGAAGTGCTTCTTAATTATGCCGAGGCTATGAATGAGGCCTATGGCCCTGATTCGGACCCTGCAGGCTACGGAATGACGGCCCGTGAAGCTCTAACCGAGGTGCGTAACAGTGCCAGTACATCGCTTCCTGCGGTGACGGCTTCTTCGAAGGTAGACTTCAGAAAGGCCGTTAAGGCTGAGAGAAGGGTGGAATTGGCATTCGAAGACCATCGCTACTGGGACTTGATTCGCTGGAAGGATGCCGAATCAGTGCTCAACAAGCCTATAAAGGGTATAGTAGTAAAGAAGAATAATCTCGGTGGTTATCAGTATTCTACGACAGTGGTAGCTACTCGTGTCTTCGAGGAGAAACAGTATTACCTACCTTTCACTAGAGAGGAGATAGCTAATTCGAACGGAGCTTTAAATCAGAATCCATTGTATAATTAATTAGATATGAAAAGAATAATAAACATAGTTTTGACGGCCGTAGCCCTAGCATTCGTATTCTCGGCTTGCGAACCGAGCGATGCGAATAAAGATTACGGATTTCCTCTAATCTATATTCCACAGGCTACTGTTACGGGATTGGATAACAGTTATCCTATTCCGACAGGTCCCATCGCGCAGAATTCCACTTATTCGTGCCGATATAATAAGGAAAACGGCAGGCTCGAAATCGCTCTGGGCGTAATCAGGGCCGGTTATATCACTAATGCTAAGGGATTCAGCGTCGCTCTGGGTGTGGATTCCGAACTTACGGATGCCAAATTGGCAGAATATGGGGAGGCTGCCATCGCACTTCCGACGGAACTTTGCACTATCCCGGATAAGATTAGCGTGAAGGCAGGAAGCAATAGCGGTACTTGTTATGTGGGCATAGACTTGAATGCCCTTTCTAAGATATCGCTTTTCGACACCGCTACGAAGACTTATAAGAAACTCGTGCTGGGCCTTAGAATCAGCGACCCTACCGAGTATGAACTCGCCGAAGAGAATACCAGCGTGGCAGTGGTGCTCGACCTTAATAGCTCTCACTGGGACGATGTGGCGGAAAATCTTCCGGAGAGTATCATAAGAGATTTATTTCCAAAATATTAATAAACACTTTAATTAGTTATGAAAACAAGTTTGAAATTCTTTGCGGCGCTTGGCCTTATGCTGGGGCTGGCTGCTTGTGGTAAGGAGGATAAACCTAGCGAGGGACCTTCCAAACCAGATGTGGAAACTAAAGTGGTCGCTAACTTTACTTACGAAGTAAACGGACTTGAGGTGACTTTTACGAACACTTCAGAAGGTGCCACTACTTATAAATGGGACTTCGGCGATGGCGAAACTTCTAAGGAGGCTTCTCCTAAGCACGCTTATGAAGGCGCCGGTGAATATACCGTAAAATTGACTGCGGCTAATGCCGATGGCGTAGTAAATAGAAAAGAGCAGACCTTGACTATCGCAGGAGAGGTAAAGGCATATTTTACATTCGAAGTATTGGAAGGTCGTGCCGGCAAATTCGGTAAAGTGATAGCTTTCGATGCCACTGCTTCTGAAAATGCAGAGTCCATTGCTTGGGATTTCGGTGATGGCCAGACAGCTACGGAGTTCAAGGTAAATCACGAGTTCCCGGATTATGGAAAGTATACCGTGAAGGCTGTCGTTAAAGGCGGTGGCGTAGAGGATGTCTATTCAGCAGAAGTAGAGGCTGTCGCAAACAATGAACTTCTTAAGGGAGGTCAGATGAACGAAGACGACAAGCAGTATTGGACGATATCTCCTATATGGGCCGATGTGGCGGATGCCGAAGGTAATTTCGATTATGTAGGAGATGAGGGAACATATTGCTGGAATCCTACATTCGGTTATACGGATGATAAACCTAGTGGCGGTGACGGTGCTTGTCTAAGACTTTCTTCCGAAAATCAAACACACGACTTTGCTAACAATTTCTGTATGTATCAGGCTATCGAGGTGGAGAAAGGAGATGTTCTTCGCGTATCGGCAGAGATGAAGTGGGGCGAGAATAATAACGACAACGGATTGTTATGGTTTGGAATCTCAAAGACCGCTCCTGCTCCTTCGGCTCCTGACGGATCTGCAATTATAGAAATGTTCAACTATTGGAATGCTACGGGCGTTTCCGTGCCTGCATTTGACGGAAACTTTGCTACAAACGAGGCTTGGGTTAAGGCAAACACCGAAATGGGGCTCGGGTATAGTGGTAATGGTGAGACTCCTTATGTTGAATATACAGTAGAAGAAACAGGAACACTTTACTTCTATATGGATTATCGAAATGTTTGGGGAACTACTTTTGGCCCTGGTAGAGATATGTATTTCGATAATTTCAGTGTAAAGGTTATTCTTTAAGTAAGTATGGGGCAGGATAGGCCCTGCCCCTTTTTTAATCAGTTAGTTAGTATTTATGAATATAAAAGTGATAACTGTCGCCATAGCAATGGCCGGAGCTGTGTGTCTCAATGCGCAGACCGCCGATACTGACAGTAGATTTATGCGTCCTTTTACCGAGGATTTCTCTTCAAGCAAGCCGACAAATTTCACATTTAGCGGAACGAGTCTTCGTTATAGTAGTGGGGTGTCGTCATTTACCGAAAAGGGCACGGGAGTTCTCATTATGAGGATTAGCCCGGATGATCCGGCAGGTGCAGGACGTGGCCCTGAGATAGGAACGCCCAAGAGAACTCATTTCGGAACTTATTCGGCTCGCATCAGAGTCCCGGATGTGAAAAAGGTTCAGCCTAACATAGGCTCGGTAGTAGGTTACTTTACTTATCGCGTCGATGGTAAGTTTGGCCTGAGCGAAATCGACTTCGAGTGGTTATTGGCCGACCCGCAGCTCATTTACTTGGGTACTTGGACCGGTCCTAATTGTGACCAAAGAATAGGTCGCACGGTGAACCTGGCTAAGGGAGAAATTTTATATACGATTTATCGCTCCTCTCACGACGGCGGCAAGAATCACAATTTTACCGACGACGCTTCCACTACTCCTAAGTCCATCCCTGTAATTAAGGACTTCGATGCTTCTAAAAAATTCTATGTCTATGGATTCGACTGGTATCCAGATAGATTGACGTGGTGGATAGAGCATCCGGAGACTAATGAGAAGATAATTCTTTGGGATTATCGCGGGAAAACGCCTAATTTTACCGGTATTCCTGTATCTCCGACCACTTATTTGTTGAATTTCTGGCATACGAATAATTGGCCCGTGGATACAAACCCGGATTCCATAGAGAAGCCGGCATATCCTTATTCGCTGGAAATCGACTGGATGAAATACGAACCTTTCGATGAGTTGAACATCGAGTGGAGAAAAAAGAATAATTGGTAATGAAGAAAGTTTGGACTATCATTTTTTCCGCATTGGTTTTATGCGCTTGTAACAACGCAAGCGAGGAGCCTGATGTCCCGGCGCCTAACCCTCCATCTCCTGAAAAGCCGGTTGTGTTGAGTAAACCCATATCGGAGGATTTTTCCGGAAAGATGTCGTCACTCGTTGAGTGTAAAACACTTGTGGTGAGAGATGACTTCAGGTATTTTCCGGAGTTCCCCTCATTTACGGAGAGAAATAAAAAGGTTATGCTGCTGCGGATAGATCCGATCGATGCTGCCGGGATTAATCGAGGTCCATCCATTTCTTCAAAGGACAAATGTCACTACGGAACCTATAGCGCAAATTTTAGAGCGCCTAAGACGATTGATGCTCAGCCTGATTTGGGCGCGTGTGTGGGCTTGACTCTTACCGATGACGACAGACTGGTGGCTCTCGAGGTTAGGCTTTCCGATCCGGATGCCCTGTATCTTGTATTCGGAGACGAGGAATTCGTGGTGCGTCCTGAAGGCTTTCACGCTTATTCTCAGTTCTATACCTTCGGCATAGACTGGAGTTTGGTCGATGTGGTATGGTGGATGAAGACTTCCGAGAATGGTAAGAAAATCGTGTTGAAAGATATGCTCAACACGACATTCCGTAACCCGGCCACCTTCTCATTCAACTATTACTTTTCTAAAATTAAACCTGTGGAAAACAAACCTTTATCCGTTCAGGCTCCATACTATGCTTACGAAGTGGAGCTGAGCACTATGGAATACGCTCCGGAAAGTCAATAATACTTAAGGTATAATAGATATAGGAGTCAAATCCTTTTCGTCGACCTCTTCTTCCGGTTCGTTAAATGGCTGGAGGAAGGGGTTTTGAGTTCTTTCGCGGGCGATAGTGGTGCTGTGCGCGTGGCCCGGATACACCGTAATGTCCCCGTCGAGCCCCATAAGCTTGTCCATCACCGAGACGATGAGGTGGTCATAGTCGCCTCCTTCCAGGTCTGTCCTGCCAATCGTCCCGGCGAATAGCGTGTCTCCCGAAAACAGGGCCTTGTCCTCGCTATCCAGATAGCACACGCCTCCGGGGGTGTGTCCCGGCGTGCCGATGACCTTCAGTTTTATTCCGGCCAATTCCAACTCCTGCCCGTCCTCGATGTCGGTGCTTCGAAATGAGTCCTTCGGGCGCTCGAGAGGGTGCATATATACGGGGATGCCGTATTTGCCCTGAAGTGCCGCCACTCCTGCCGTGTGGTCGGGATGGGCGTGGGTAAGGAGAATGGCTGCGGGTTTGAGTTCGTTCTTTTCGATATATGATACGACGCTGTCCAATTCCTTTCCCTCGGTGCATCCAGGGTCGATTATTATGGCGTCGTGAGAATCTTTTCGATTGATAACCATCGTGTTTTCTTCGTATGAATTACATACGAACAGGGCAATGTTCAACATAATGAGTCTTTTTTCTGTTTCTTTCACAAAAGTAAGAAAACTTTGTTGTAAATTTGTGGGAATAAGAAAATTCATATAATGCATATAGGTGTCGCGGGAAATATAGGATGCGGAAAGACTACGCTCACGCGTATGCTTGCGGAATATTATAAATGGACCCCTCGTTACGAGGCAGTTACATATAACCCATATCTGGAAGATTATTATTCTGACATTTCGAGGTGGTCGTTCAATCTCGAAGTGTATTTTTTAGCGCAGCGCTTTAAGGACGTGCTGGACATAGCTAAATCTCAAGATGTCATAATCCAGGACAGGACCATAATGGAAGGCGTGGAGATCTTCGTGGCGAACAACCACAAGCTGGGAAACCTCACAGATAGGGATTTCGAGACCTATATGGATCTTTTCAGACTTATGATGTCACTGGTGAAAGAGCCTGACCTGCTGATATATATCCGTTCGAGCATAACTCATCTGGTAAGTCAAATCCAGAAGCGCGGAAGGGAGTACGAGCAGGGAATCAGCATAGAATACCTTTCAGGTCTAAATGAACTTTATGAAGACTGGATAGGCCACTATAAGGGAAAATTGATAGTCATAGACGGCGACGATTTGGATTTCGAGAATCGTCCGTCCGATTTTTCCGTAATAACCGATAGGATTGATGCCGCACTTTACGGATTATTCAAATAATTATTAAATTTGTAGGATACAAACGAAAAACACGTTATGCATATAGCTATAGCCGGAAATATAGGAAGCGGAAAGACGACGCTTACTAAGATGTTAGCCGCACACTACGGCTGGATTCCCAAATTCGAGTCGGTGGATTATAATCCATACTTGGCCGATTTCTATGAGGATATGGCCAGATGGTCCTTCAATCTTCAAATCTACTTTTTGAACAAGCGCTTTAAGGACGTGGTGGACATCTCGAAGACGGACGACGTCATAATCCAGGATCGTACCATCTACGAAGATGCGCGCATATTCGCACCTAACCTCCACGATATGGGCTTGATGAGCTCGCGCGATTTCGATAATTATTCGGATTTGTTCAATCTTATGATGTCCCTCGTGGGAAATCCCGATTTGCTGATTTATCTCCGTTCCTCTATTCCTAATTTGGTGAGCCAGATCCAGAAAAGGGGCCGTGAGTACGAAAAGGGTATTCGTATCGACTACCTTACGGGGCTTAATGAAAAATACGAAAATTGGATAAGCGGTTATGACGGTAATCTTCTCGTCATAGATGCAGACCACATAAAGTTCGGCAACCGTCCGGAGGACTTCTCGAAAGTTACGGATATGATAGACGCCCAGCTTTATGGTTTATTCTCAAATAATGCTCAAAAATAATAGAATTATGACTAAAAGAACAACTATTATTGACTTCGTAAACGAGTATGTGGACAAGTATCAGAATGATACTTATCTGCGTGAAAAGGTGGACGGAGTCTGGACGGAAACATCCTTCATCAAAACCCGTGACGAGGCGCGTCTGATCGCTGCTGGGTTTATGTCATTGGGCCTTAACAAGGGCGACAAGGTGTCGCTGCTTGCAGAGGCTAGACCTATGTGGGTGATCGCCGAATTCGGTATCTTGTTCGCAGGTGGCGTGGACGTTCCGCTTTCATATAAACTGGAGTCGGATTATGACCTGACATTTCGTATAAACCACTCGGATTCCCGTTTCATAGTGGCTTCCGAGATGGAGATAGAAAAAGTACGTCGCGTAATCGCTCAGTGCCCTGCCATCGAGAAGGTTATCGTTATGGACGACATTCCTCTCCAGGAGGGTGAAATCTATCTTAAGGACGTTCGCGAGGCCGGTGTCAAGTTCATCGAGGAACACCCAGGAGAACTCGAGGCTCGTATGGCTTCAGTGGGTCCGGACGACTATGCTAACATCAGCTACACATCCGGTACTACGGCAGACCCTAAGGGTATCCTTCTGACCCATCGCAACTACACTGCGAACGTGGCTCAGGGTGCGTCCGTCATCAACATTGACCGTGGTGACATTATGCTCATCATCCTTCCTATGGACCACTGCTTCGCACACGTGGCAGGTCTTTACACTATGATGAGCTATGGCGGAAGCATCGCTACCGTACCAGGCAAGACCCCTCAGGCGCAGCTTCGTAACATCCTTCCTACTATGAAGGAAATCAAGCCTCAGGTAATGCTTACCGTTCCTGCCATAAGCCGCAGCTTTAAGAAAGCCATAGAAAACGGCGTCAAGGCTAAGGGTAAAACTACGGAGAAACTTTATAACATAGCACTCAAGAACGCTCGTGCATACTATAAGGATTATTATAACCAGGGCGGTGCACAGTTCTGGAGAAAGCCTCTCGTGAAACTCTTCGATAAGATAATATTCTCGAAGATTCGCGAGACTTTCGGAGGAAAGATGAAATTCTGCGTAGGTGGAGGTGCTCTTCTCGACATCGAGCTCCAGAGATATTTCTGCGCTATCGGTATGCCTACGTTCCAGGGATATGGCCTTTCTGAAGCTACTCCTATCATTTGCTCGAATGCTCCGGGATTTGCCCGTTTCGGCTCTTCCGGACGTATCGTAAGCCCTATGGAGTGCACTATCCGCGACGACGAGAACCGCATTCTTCCTAACGGACAGACCGGTGAGATCGTTATCAAGGGTGAGAACGTGATGGCAGGTTACTGGAAGAATCCTGAGGCTACGGCCGAGACCATCGTAGACGGTTGGCTCCACACCGGAGACCGCGGTTACATCTGTAAGGAAGATCCGCGCTACCTCTATGTGACAGGTCGTTTCAAGAGCCTTCTCATTTCTTCCGATGGTGAGAAGTATTCACCTGAAGGATACGAGGATAACTTGGCAGTGGTGTCGAAATACATCGATAACGTCATCTTGCATAACAATCAGAGCCCTTATACCATCGTGCTCGTAGTTCCTAATAAGGAAGCACTTCGTGCTGCCGCTCCAGGCGACAAGGAGGCACAGCTTCGCCTTATTCAGGCCGATGTGGACAGCTATCGTAAGGGTGGCATCCGTGCGGGCCAATTCCCTGAGAAGTGGCTTCCTACCGCCATCGTAGTGTGTGAGGAGCCGTTCACCGAGAAGAACGGACTAGTGAACTCTACCGGCAAGGTAGTCCGCGGTAAGGTGGAGAAGCATTTCGAAAAACGTATCGAATATGCTTACACCCCAGAAGGAAAGCAGCTTATTAACCCACAGAACATGGCTGCTCTCGACTAAAGATTAAATAACATTAAAATAATATGTCAACAAACGTAAAAAAACAGAACTACACACCAGCTATCGTGGTGATGTTCGCCCTCTTTTTTATGATTGCATTCGTGACGAACCTCGCAGGTTCTATGGGTGTGGTCGTAACAAATCAATTCGGAGCCAGCAAGGCTCTTTCACAGTTAGGAACGCTCGCTAACTTCATCGCATACGCATGTATGGGTATCCCCGGAGGTATCATCCTCAAGCGTTATGGCTATAAATTCACCTCAAGACTCGCCGTTATCGTCGGTCTCGTGGGTGTAGCCATCCAATTCGCTTCCGGTTATGTGGAGTCTTTCGGGGTTTATGTAGCAGGTGCATTCGTAGCAGGTTTCTCGATGTGTCTTCTTAACATCTGTGTGAATCCTATGCTCAACTCTCTGGGCGGTGGCGGAAATAAGGGTAATCAGCTCGTTCAGTTCGGTGGTGCTTGTAACTCTATCGGTGGTACTATCGCTCCTGCACTCGTAGGATGGCTCGTAGGTGGCTCCATCACGGAGGCCACAGTGGCTAAGACCGCTCCTGTGATGATCATCGCCATGGTAATTTTCGTTATCGCATTCGTAGTCATCTCGCTGACCGAGATTCCTGAGCCTCATATGGAGACAGCGGAAGAGAAGGCGGCACGTAAGTCAGGTGCAAAGACTAAGGATCAGTATTCTCCTCTGTCTTTCCGTCACTTCGTACTCGGCGCCATCGCCATCTTCTTCTATGTAGGTATCGAGGTAGGTATTCCTAATACGGCTAACGTTTATTACTCCGGCGTAGAGGGTATCGGGCCTGCTCTCGCAGGTTCTTTCGTAGCTGCATACTGGTTCAGTATGCTGATTGGCCGTCTGATAGGCGGTGCCATCGGCGCTAAGGTAAGCAGCAAGAAGATGCTCGTGTCTACCGCAAGCGTGGCCATCCTCTTCCTTCTGGGAGTCATCTTCCTTCCGGAGACTCTGGTCATCAAGGGTATTCCTGTATCTCTCTTCCTTATCGTGGCTTGCGGTCTTTGTACTTCAGTGATGTGGGGCTCTATCTTCAACCTCGCAGCCGAAGGACTTGGCAAATACACTGCAGCGGCATCGGGTATATTTATGGCTCTGGTTTGTGGTGGCGGTATCATTCCGTTCGTTCAGAACCTTATCGCCGACAAGGTGGGCTCTATCCCAAGCTATGCGCTTCTGGTAGTTTGCTTGCTTTACTTGGTATACTATGCCCTTAGGGGAAGTAAGAACGTTAATAAGGACATTCCTGTAGAATAATAGACTTGTATTATGGAGAAACAATTTGTAGTAGGCGTAGATGTCGGTGGACAGACCGCTAAGATAGGTATCGTGGACGCACGCGGCGACGTGTTGATTCAGAGCGTAATTCGCACTGATCGTCACGATGACGCACAGTATTTCGTGGATGATTTGGCCAAGGCCATAAAGGAACTTATCGCAAAGTCCGGAAAGGAAGGCCAGATTCGTGGCGTGGGCGTAGGTGCTCCTAACGGTAACTATTATACCGGAGAGATCGCTTTCGCACCGAACCTCGTGTGGGCAGCTAAGAAGAACGTTCCGTTCGCGAAGATGCTCAGCGCAGCTCTTGGCGGAATTCCTGTGGCTCTTACTAACGATGCTAATGCCGCTGCCGTGGGCGAGATGACTTATGGTGTCGCTAAGGGGATGAAGCATTTCATTATGATTACCCTCGGAACGGGCGTAGGTAGCGGTATCGTCATTAACGGCGAGGTGCTTTATGGTAGCGACGGCTTCGCCGGCGAGCTTGGCCATACTTGTGCGGTTCGTCATAATGGACGTCAGTGCGGCTGTGGCAAGCAGGGATGTCTGGAGGCTTATTGCTCGGCTATGGGCGTGGCTAGGACGGCTCGCGAGTGGCTTGAGATGTCCGATGAACCTTCACTTCTTCGTTCAGTGGATAAGATTACGTCGAAAGATGTATACGATGCCGCTAAGGAAGGAGATGCTTTGGCTAAGAAGATATTCGATTACACAGGTCGTATCTTGGGAGAGAAGTTGGCCGATTTCATAGAGTTCTCGGCACCTGAGGCTATCGTGCTTTTCGGTGGTCTCGCTCGTGCTAAAGAGTATATCTATGAGCCTACGTTGAAGGCTATGAACGAGAATGTTCTGCCTTTGTGGAGAGATAAGGTAGATCTTCTCTTCTCACAACTCAAAGAGTCGGATGCCGCTATTTTAGGAGCTTCCGCTCTCGCTTGGGAACTTTAAAATTATTAATGTAATATGAAAATCAGTAAATGGTTATTGGCCCTTTCAATGGGCGTTTTGGCCGTAGCTTGCCAGGGAAACGAGGCTAAGCAGGCTGAAGAGGGTGCGGATGAGGCTACTTCAGAGGTAATCCCTCAGGAGAAGGTGGCGAAGGATTTCCTTCCTTCAAAGAAGGAGCTTAACGACGTGAGCTACTTGGTAGGTGTTAACTTCGGCTCATTCATCAAGGGATATAATTTCGGCGATCTCAATATGGCTCAGGTACGCAAGGGTATCGAGGATTTCCTTAACGCCAAGCAGACCGACGATCCTGCAGCTTTCGCAGCTCAGTTCCGTGTAGACCCTAACGAGATGAACGCGTTGTTTAACAACTATCTGCAGAACCGTCACGACTATATCCTCTACTCTAACAAGGAGAGAGAGGACAAGTTCCTTACTAAGAATGCGAAGAAGCCTGGCGTAAAGGTAACTCCTTCAGGTCTTCAGTATAAGATTATCGCTGAGGGTAATGAGGTTCACCCTGCTATGGCTGATACCGTATGGGTTAAGTACAAGGGAACTCTCCTCGATGGTACCGTATTCGATGAGACTAAGGCAGACGACGATGCCATCCATTTCACTTTGGGTCAGGTAATCCAGGGATGGAATGAGGCTCTCCCTCTTATCGGTGAGGGCGGTGAGATAGAGATCTATGTTCCTTACAAACTCGGTTATGGCGAGCAGGGAACAAGAGGTGCTATCGGTCCTGCTGAGACTTTGATTTTCAACATCAGCTTGGAGAAAGTCGGAAAAGTCGAATAATTTTTCACAAATCGATGCTACAAGCCGGCTGAAAAAGCCGGCTTTTTTTAATTTGACAGCTCATTTCTTACTGTTTATGAAGAACACTACTATAGAGGAGATAAAGGAGATTCGTGAAAGGCAACGTGAGTTTTTCGCCACGGGGCACACCCTTTCCTATGAGTATAGGAAAGACGCCCTTCTACGACTTAAGTCGGCTGTCCTTAAATGGGAGAAGCCTATGTCCGATGCCCTTCAGACAGACTTGCGCAAATGCTATGAAGAGAGCTATATGACCGAAATTAGTATAGTTCTTTCGGAAATAGACAAGCATCTTAAGGGACTACGCAGGTGGATGCGCCCTGAAAAGGTGGCGTCGCCCCTGAAGATGTTCCTGTCGCGAAGTCAGATAGTCGCCGAACCACTTGGCCGGACTCTTATCATAGCCCCGTGGAACTATCCCGTGCATCTGTTGCTGGTTCCGCTGGTAGGCGCCATCTCATCCGGTTGCACGGCAGTTCTCAAGCCATCGCCTTATGTGCCGAACGTAAGCAAGATTATCGAGACGATGATAAGCGAGACCTTCGATGCGAAGTATATCGCTGTGGCTCAGGGTAATCGCGAAGTAAATTCCGCACTTCTTTCCTTTAAGTGGGACCTCATTTTCTTCACCGGAAGCCCTAAGCTGGGCAGAGTCGTGATGAGCGAAGCTGCTAAGAACCTTACTCCGGTAGTGCTGGAACTTGGCGGCAAGAGCCCGTGCATCGTCGATCGCACGGCCGATATTAAATTGGCAGCCAAGCGTATAGCCTGGGGAAAGCTTCTCAATGCCGGTCAGACCTGTATCGCCCCGGACTATCTTATGATTCATCGGGACGTGAAGGACGCATTTCTCGAGGCGCTGAAGCGAGAATTTATCGAGTGCCTGCCTCCGAGCCCGGACTCATCCAGGTATTTCGCTCGTATCGTGAACGACGCGGCTTTCGAGAGGCTAAGCGCTTATCTTAAAGAGGGTAAGGTGATTTTCGGCGGTGAGACTGACCCTGAGTCACGCTACATTTCTCTTACCATTTTGGATGAAGTGCCAGAGGGTGCACGAGTGCTGGAAGAGGAGATTTTCGGGCCAATTTTCCCTGTCCTTACCTTCGATTCGCTTTCGCAGGCGATAGAGCGCGTGAATGCCCGTCCCAAGCCGCTCGCGCTATACTATTTCGGCGATGAGGGAGACACGGTGATCGCTCGTACCTCGTCGGGTGGCTGCTGCATAAATGATTGCGTGATGCACATCGCGAACGAGAATCTTCCGTTTGGAGGAGTGGGGGAATCCGGAATGGGCTCATATCACGGGAAACGCACTTTCGATGTCTTTACGCACCACCGCGCCGTCGTTACCTCCCGCAAGCACATTGACCTGCCTTTCCGCTATATGCCTTATAAATGGTTCGACCGCGTAAAGAAGCTTATGTAGTGGTCTGACATTATTACAAAAAGGAGTAAAAGTGAAGAAAAGCGCACGTTTTTTGCACACGTCAGGTGGATTTTTTTACGATGGATATGAAAAAGGTTATGATGATACTGGCTTGCCTTGTAATGTCGGCAAGCATTTACGCTCAGGATATTACGGGTAAATGGTTTCAGACTAACTCCGCTGTCGAGGAAGGAACGGAGGTAAACTATGTCGATACCCTGACCTTAGCGCCGAACAAGTCGTTTTCCGATGTTGTTATGGTAGGAATGAAGATGGACGATGGTAACGGAAAGCAAATTACCATAAAACTGGCGACATACTGCGCCGGAACTTGGTCTTACGAAAATGACGTCCTTATTCGCACCTATGACCAGAAATCCGTTCGCGCCGAGATATTGGAGCCGGTTGGTCTTCCGAAGATGCTTACGTCTATGATAACTAAGAAAACCGTGTCGGAGTTCAAGAAGCAGACTAAGGAGCCGCAACACTCCAGGGTACTGGAACTCACCGCTGACAAACTGACAATACAAAGCGGTGACTCAGAAGAAGATGTGGAGCACTACATTAGATAAGTAATCCTCGGGAATCTTCACAACTTATTACTAAACAAAAAACCATCAGAAATAATCTCTGATGGTTTTTTGTCGGGGTACTGTGACTCGAACACAGGACCCTCTGGTCCCAAACCAGATGCGCTAGCCAACTGCGCCACACCCCGTTTCCCGATTGGGACTGCAAATGTACTAAATTTTTATGTAATTGCAAATTTTTCTTTCAAATTTTCTCCAAGAAATCTACATCAGCCACTTTTTGACGTCGTCGCCGTGGGCCTCGGCCTCGCGAATTTCTGTTGAGGACACGCTGACGAGCGGCATCCGGGCGAGCTCGATCCGGTAATGCTCGTTTTCCTTAAGAAGTGTAGCCTTTACCGCTTCACTGTCAAATCCTTCCCTCGGGTACACCAGTACTCCGAACTGCAGCAGAATCTGTGCATAGTTTCTCCATCGATTGAATGCCGAAAGATTGTCTCCCCCTATGACAAGTGTCAGATTATCAGATGGGTAGAGCGCTTGTAGAGCCTCAAGCGTGCGAAAGGTGTACTGTGGAGCGCTCATTTGAAATTCGATGTCGCACACCTCCACTCGTGCCAATTCCGGATGCCGCGCCACCGCCTCTCGGGCCGCAGAGAGCCTCGCGGTCGCATTGGCCGCCTTCTCCGCGCCCTTGAACGGGTTCTGCGGAGACACCACCAGCAGCACTTTGTCGAATCGGCCGTTAAGGTAGGCCAATACTGCCAAGTGCCCGATGTGCAGTGGGTCGAAACTGCCGGAATAGACGGCTATCTGCATAAGAATGAATCGATTTGCTCGTATGTCCGGGCTAATGCCTCATCCAGTTCGTCGTTCACGATTTCGACGTCGAATCGGCCGTGTGCGAAGTCCAGTTCGCTCTGGGCCTTGGCCAATCTGGTCCTGATGTCCTCTTCGCTGTCGGTGCCGCGCCCGCGAAGTCTGCTTTCCAGAATCTCCAGGCTCGGAGGTACGATGAGGAACGACAGGGCGTTCTCTCCGAAATATTTTTTCAGGTTCACGCCACCTTTTACGTCGACGTCGAAGATGATGACCTTTCCGTCGGCCCAAATGCGCTCGACTTCCGATTTGAGGGTGCCGTAGAAGCGGTCCTTATAGACTTCCTCGTGCTCTACGAATGCGTCTTGAGCTATCAGCTCGCGAAATCTTTCGGCGCTTAGGAAGTAGTATTCCACGCCATCCCTTTCGCTTCCGCGAGGATTACGGGAAGTGGCACTGACGGAAAACTCGAAGGTTTCCGGGTAGTGCTTGAGGATGTTTCCGACTATGGTACTTTTACCTGCACCCGACGGGGCAGAGAATATAACGACTTTTCCTTTCATCTTTAAACTGTTTGTGGGAGGCAAAGTTAACAAAAATAATGACAATAAGTCAAAAATGAGGGGATGAGCACAATTATTGCGGAAAGATGTTTCTTGGAAAACGCATATTTTTGATTAAATTTGCGCCGCGAATTGAAATAACTTTAATACTTATATTTATTATGGTATCTTATAAAGAACTTGGTCTTGTAAACACCCGTGAGATGTTTGCGAAGGCTGTCGCTGGTGGATATGCCATTCCAGCATTCAACTTTAACAACATGGAGCAGCTCCAGGCCATCATTCAGGCTGCAGCTGAGACGAAGTCTCCAGTTATTCTTCAGGTAAGTAAAGGTGCTCGTAACTACGCTAACCAGACACTTCTCCGCTATATGGCAGAGGGTGCTGTAGAGTATGCTAAGGAACTTGGCTGGGAGCATCCTCAGATAGTTCTTCACCTTGACCACGGTGACAGCTTCGAGCTTTGCAAGAGCTGCGTGGATATGGGATTCTCTTCAGTAATGATCGACGGTTCATCTCTTCCATACGATGAGAACATCGCTCTTACCAGGAAAGTCGTAGAGTACGCTCACCAGTTCGACGTTACAGTAGAGGCTGAGCTCGGAGTTCTCGCAGGTGTAGAGGACGAGGTAGCTTCAGAGGTATCTCACTACACTAAGCCGGAGGAAGTTATCGACTTCGCTACACGCACGGGTTGCGATTCTCTCGCTATCTCTATCGGTACTTCACACGGTGCTTACAAATTCAAGCCGGAGCAGTGCACGCGTGACCCTAAGACAGGTCGTCTCGTTCCACCTCCACTCGCATTCAACGTTCTCCACGAGATCGAGAAGAAACTCCCTGGATTCCCTATCGTTCTCCACGGTTCATCTTCAGTTCCACAGGAATATGTCGACATCATCAACCAGTATGGTGGAAAACTTCCTGACGCAGTAGGTATTCCTGAGGAAGAGCTTCGCGAGGCATCAAAGAGCGCTGTTTGCAAGATTAACATCGACTCAGACTCTCGTTTGGCTATGACAGCGGCTATTCGTAAGGTATTCGCAGAGAAACCGGGCGAATTCGACCCACGTAAATACCTCGGACCGGCTCGTGACGAGATGAAGAAACTTTACATCCACAAGATCGTAAACGTTCTCGGATCTGACGGAAAGGCAGAGTAATTCTCGCTTCAAATATCGAAAGTCAGTCGCGGTAGGACCGTGACTGACTTTTTTGGTATAGTATTTGCGCCGTGCGTGCGCGATATAAAAACTTATTATGACAGGATTAGTTAGTTGTTTGTTTATCCTTGCGCAGACTTTCATTACTTTAGATCAGGCCCTCGAAATCGCATTGAGCGAGAATGTCGCCGTGAAAGTCGCTGATAAGGAGATAGAAAGAAGCGAGTATGCCAAGCGTGGTACGTACGCATCGCTTTTTCCTAAGGTCGATGGTTCCGCCGCTTTCCAGAGAACTATAGAAAAGCAGGTGATGTATATGGATTTCGATATGTCATCCATTATGGGTGGCGGCTCCGGCACCGGCAGCGGCTCTGAAGGCAGTGGCTCAGCAGGTACCGGCAGTTCCTCAGGCAGTTCCTCAGGCAGCTCTTCAAGCGGTAAGAAAGACGGAATGGAGGTCGGTAGGTGGAACACCTTCTCGGCCGGAGTCACCGCTTCTATGCCTATCGTGAATCTGCAGCTCTGGGAGAGTATGAAAATCTCCGGACAGGATGTGGAATTGGCAGTGGAGAAAGCCAGAAGCAGCAGGCTCGATATGGTGAGCCAAGTGAAGAACGCGTTTTACGCGGTGCTGTTGGCCAAGCAGGCCCACGAGGTCTATAAGGACGTCTATGACAATGCCGTGGCCAATTATGAACGCACCCAAATGAAGTACGAGGCGCAGAAGGCTTCGGATTTGGACTTGGCCCGTGCGGCGACCACGCTTGCGAACGCAGTTCCTAACATGTATGATTCGGCCAATTCCATCGCGCTGGCCCTGTGGCAGTTGAAGGCTGTGATGGGCGTGGATTTGGAAGAGGATATTGACGTGGCAGGAAGTCTCTATGACTATGCCGACGATATGACGGCGCTCTATGCCGAGGAAGAATTGGATTTGGAAAACAATACCACGATGAAGCAGCTTTCCATTCAGGCAGAGCAGCTCGCATCGAACATAAAGATGCAGAAATACTCTGCACTTCCATCGCTTGCGCTTTCATTTTCATATAATTACAGCGCTATGGCTAATGATTTCGAGTTTAGCCAGTACAGATGGACTCCGTATTCCTATGTGGCACTTAGTCTAAACATCCCGATTTTCGCTGGTGGCAAGCGCTATAACACCATAAAGGCGGCACAGGTCCAGTCGGACGAATTGGCCCTCCAGAAAAAGGATACCGAAAGGCAGCTGAAAATCGCTTTGAAGAAGAGCGTTAACACAATGGCTACTGCACTTCGCAGCTTCGATGCGGCGGATAAGGCATTGGAAGCGGCTCAGAAGGCCTATGACATCACCGAAGAGTCATACGCAGTGGGTAGCAGCACCCTCACGGACCTGAACGATGCGCAGCTCGCGCTGGTGCAGTCGAAGATGACCGCAGCACAGTCGATTTACAGCTATTTGACAGCCAAGACAAGTCTTGAGCAGACATTGGGAATGGATTATACAACAGAAGATAATAACGAATAACGATGAATACTAAAATTGTTTCAATGATGGCCGTAGCACTCGCTTTGTGTTCTTGCGGTGGAAAGAAGGCGCAGAAGGGTGCCGCTGCAGTGAAAGAAGAGCAGCTTCCTGCAGTAAAGGTGGTAGATGCGAATAGCGAGATCGTGCCTATCGATGAGAAATACTCGGTTACGCTTCAGGCGTATGCGATAAATAACATAGCCCCTCAGAGCGGAGGCCGTATCATTTCCATAAAGGCAGAAGTGGGCGACTTCGTAGAAAAGGGACAAGTGCTCGCACAGATGGACAGGGCTCAGCTGGAACAGGCTGAACTTCAGTTGAATAATCTTAAGAGCGAATATGACAGAGCTAAGGCTCTTTACGAAAAGGGAGGAGTGAGCAAGTCCGACTTTGAGACCATCGAGCTCCAGTATAAGGTAGCCAATACCACTTACGAGAATCTCCTTACGAACACCATCCTCAAGAGCCCTCTTAACGGAGTGGTATCTGCCAGGAATTACGACGAGGGCGATATGTACACTATGTCGGCTCCACTTTATGTCGTACAGCAGATTAACCCGATAAAGGCCCTTGTGGCAGTGTCGGAGAAGAACTATAGCCTTCTCAAGAAGGGCATCAAGGTGGAATTCGCTCCTGAAGCCCTTAACGGAAAGAAATATATCGGAGAAGTTACCAGAATTCACCCTACAGTGGACGCGGCTACGCACACCATAGTGGCTGAGGTGACCATAAACAACCCTAAGTTCGAGCTCCGTCCGGGCATGTATTCAAGTGCCTGCGTCATCTTCAGTCAGGGCGACGCCATCGTGGTTCCCGACACGGCGGTGCTCAAGCAGCAGGGGTCAGGTGTAAGAACTGTCTATGTCCTCAAGTCGGATAGTACCGTAGAACTTAGAATCGTGGAAGTCGGAAGACACATCGGTTCGGAATATGTGATCCTAAGCGGTGTGCAGGCAGGCGAGAAGGTCGTAGTCAGCGGTCAGAGTTTGCTTAGAAGTGGAATTAAAGTAGAAGTTATCGAATAATGAGTATCTATCGTTCAGCAGTTAAAAAACCGGTAACGACCGCGCTCGTATTCGTCGCTTTCGCTATTTTCGGTGTCTTCTCCCTAATGAAGACGTCCATATCACAGTTCCCGGATTTCGATTCGAACGTGATAATGGTTATGTCCTCATACCAGGGAGCCAGTGCTCAAGATATTGAGACTAACCTAACCAAGGTGCTTGAAAACTCCCTTAACAGTGTGGCCAATCTTAAAGAGTTGACCTCCAAGTCTAAGGAGAACATCGCCATACTTACGCTTGAATTCGAATACGGAACCGACATCGAGGCCGCGACCAATGACGTCCGCGACAAACTCGATATGGTCAGTGCGACCCTACCCGACGGAGCATCTTCGCCGATGATATTCAAGTTCAGCGCCGATGATATGCCTATCCTCATTCTTTCCGCAACTGCGAAGGAATCGATGGCCGGACTGGACAAGATCCTCGACGACAAGGTGGCAACCCCGCTTGCCCGAGTGTCCGGAGTGGGAACCGTGTCGGTGGCCGGTGCGCCAAGCCGTGAGGTACACGTCTACTGCGACCCACAGAAGTTGCAGGCTTATAACCTGACGGTCAGCAGCATAGCGCAGATTATCGCTGCAGAGAACAGAAACCTGCCTTCAGGTAGCATAGACATAGGAACAGAAACCTATAACCTTCGTGTGGAGAAGGAATTTGCCAATCCTTCCGATATGCTCGACATCGTGGTCAGCAACTCTAACGGAAAGGTGGTATACCTTCGCGACGTGGCATCCGTAATCGACGGACCTAAGGAGCGTGAGCAGGAGTCTTATACTAATGGCGAGCGCAGTGCGCGTATCGTCATTCAGAAACAGAATGGCGCTAATACCGTGAACGTAATCCGTGACGTGAAGAAGGCTCTGAAGAAAATCGAGCCTACTTTGCCGTCGGACATCAAGATTACTACGGTCATAGACTCGTCTACGAACATCATAAACACCATAAACACCCTGAAGGATACCATTCTCATTACTTTCTTGGTGGTTATGCTCGTGGTATTCCTCTTCCTCGGAAGGTGGAGGGCGACTTTCATCATCATTTTGTCCATCCCTATAGCGCTTCTAGCATCGCTGGTATATCTGTTCGCTACGGGCAATACCTTGAACATCATATCGATGTCGGCACTTTCCATAGCGATAGGTATGGTCGTGGACGATGCCATAGTGGTACTGGAGAACATCTCTACCCACCTCGAGCGTGGTGAGAAACCTAAGGAGGCAGCCGTGTTGGCGACCTCAGAGGTGGCGATTTCCGTAGTGGCATCTACCCTTACGATGCTTTGCGTATTCCTGCCTCTTACTATGATTAGCGGTATGACAGGTATTATGTTCAAGCAGTTGGGATGGATAGTAAGTATCATTATGATAGTGTCTACCACCGCAGCGCTTACGCTCGTGCCTATGCTTTGCTCGCGATTCCTTCGCAGCGGAAAGAGCAAGAGCAAGCTGCATACGCTTTTCTTCACGCCTGTAGATAGGTTCCTCGACAAGATTTCACGCGGCTATGCTCGCATCATTCGCTGGGCTACCACTCATAGGAAGACGGTGGTATTCGGCTGTGCCGGCATATTCGTACTTACTGTGGTATTCCTCGGGCCTAAGGTGAAGACGGAGTACTTCCCTCATAGTGACGACGGACGCCTGAGCGTGGAAATCAACCTCCCTGTAGGTACGGCTCAGGCTGTTACCGCAGAGATGGCAGCTTCCATCTATGACGACATTCGTGCCGCCGTTCCTGAGGTGCAGGTGCTCAACTATTCATTCGGACAGGCCGATTCCGACAATGCATTCGCAAGTATGCAGAATAACGGAACTCAGGTTATCTCTATGAATATAAACATAGGCTCTGTGGATGAACGAGACAGGAGTACGGCGGAAGTTGCGGACAAGATTCGCGGAATCTTGCGTAATTATCCTCAAATTCGCAAGGGTATAGTTACCGAAGGTGGCGGAATGATGGGTGGTGCCTCATCCCTTAAGATAGAGGTCTATGGCTACGATTTCGAAAAGACCGATGCCGTGGCTCGTGAGATTCAGTCGAAGATTCTCGCAAGCGATGTGTTCTCGCAGGCTACATTGTCCCGTGACGAGTATACTCCTGAGTATCAGATGGACTTCGACAGGACCAAATTGGCCCTTAATGGGCTCACGTCCACTACAGCAGGTCAGGCGTTCAGCGCCGCTGTGTCCGGTACCGTAGCTTCTTATTTCAGGGAGGATGGCGAGGAGTACTACATCCGCGTGCGCTATGCTCCGGAGTTCAGGACGAGCGTGGAGGACTTGGAGAACATCACCGTGACTAATGCGATGGGAAAGACCGTGAAGATGAAGGAATTGGGTACGATAAGAGAAACGACCGTTCCTCCTACCATAGAACGTAAGGACCGTGAGAGATACATCTCGTTGAAAGGTATAGTGGCTAAGGGTGCAGCCCTTTCCGATGCCGTGGCTTGCGCGCAAAAGGCCATAAACGAGACGGATATTCCTAACGGAATCTCTACTCAGATAGCCGGTGACTATGAGGACCAGCAGAGTATGTTCTCGGATATGTTCGTGCTTATACTTTTGATTATCATTCTGGTATATATGGTGATGGCATCGCAGTTCGAGTCCTTTATGTCTCCGTTCGTGATTATGTTCTCGCTTCCGTTCGCCATAGTGGGCGTAATCTGGGGATTGACCCTCACCGGAACGGCTATGGGTGTGATGGCGATAATCGGTGTGATAATATTGCTCGGTATAGTGGTGAAGAACGGTATCGTGCTCATCGACTATACGATTCTTTGTCGTGAGAGGGGAATGAATGCCATAGATGCATCTGTGGAGGCTGCCAGAAGCCGTCTGCGTCCTATCCTTATGACTACGCTTACCACTGTTCTCGGTATGGTTCCTATGGCTATGGGTCTGGGAGAAGGTTCCGAGATGTGGGTAAGTTTGGGAATGGTGGTTTGCTGGGGTCTTTCGGTTTCTACCGTAGTGACTTTGGTGCTAATTCCGACAGTTTATTGTATATTTGCAACAAGGCAGGAAAGGAGAATTAAAAAATGATAGCTATATTTGTAAGTTACAACCAGGCTTTCAACGATGAAATCGTAGAATTGCTGGAGCAGTTCGGACAGAGAGGTTTCACGCGCTGGGACGAGGTGATGGGTCGAGGCTGTGAAAGCGGAGAACCGCATTATGGTAATCACGCTTGGCCTGCTATGAATCAAGCTGTACTCACGATGGTGGACGATTCCATCGCAGACGGGGTGCTTGAGGCGCTGCACGAAAAAGACTTGGCATATCCTGATTTGGGATTGAGAGCCTTTAGTTGGAGAATAGACAAACACATTTAAAACATTTAATATTATGGAAGTAACGATAACTAATCAGAATCTGGAGCAGGTGTTGAAATCTTCTTCAGTGGTAGTAGTTGACTTCTGGGCTACTTGGTGCGGCCCTTGCCGTATGCTTGCTCCTACAGTGGAGGAAGTGTCCGAACTTATGGAAGGTAAGGCCGTAGTGGCAAAGTGTAACGTGGACGAGGCGAGGGAAGTCGCTCTGAAGTACAGGATTATGAGTATCCCTACTCTTATCTATTTTAAAAACGGAGAGGTGGTGGACAAGACCGTGGGTGTTGTCTCAAAGGAGGATATTGTTTCTAAAATCAATAGTTTGTTATGAAAAAATTAGTTCTAACCGCTGCTGCCGTATTGCTGGCAGTAAGCGCAAATGCTAAGGTGGGTATCGTAGCAGGTCTCACTTCAGCTACGACTAGCATTAATGACGCCTATAATGATATAGCTGTCGCCAAGACCGCTAACAAGTATCATGCAGGTTTGGTCTACGAGTTGAACCTTCCGTTAGGATTGAGCGTTCAGCCCGGTATCATCTATAACGTAAAAGGACAGTCAGTTAAGGATAACATCGCTTTGGCGGGCCAGAAAGCCGATATTTCCATAGACACTAATACCGGCTACCTCGAGGTGCCTGTAAGAGTGGCTTGGGGAATGAACTTCGGCCTTTTCAAACCGTTTGTGTTTGCAGAACCTTTTGTAGGATATGCCCTTACTACGGAGAATGTCTCTCAGTTTAAGGATGCTGCTACAAAAGAAGCTTTTGACAAGATCGCATCGCTGGCGGGTACTTCACTTGATACTAAGAAGGATGACCCGAATCGTTGGGCTAACCGTAACCGTTTCGAATATGGTGTAGGTTTGGGCGCAGGTGTGAAGGTATTGGATTTCGTAGCTTTGTCCGTCAAGTATTATTGGGACCTCGGTCAGGTGTATAAGGAATCTGACACTAAACCGTCGGTAAGTGCCGGAGCTATGTATAATGCTGTTAAGGAGCAGAAATGTTCGGGTATTTCAGCATCGGTTACACTATATTTTTAATAGATAGAGAGTTAGTTTAAAAACAAGCCGCACGTGTTTTTCGCGCGGCTTGTTTGTTACGATAATAAGGGGATGCTTAGAGACGAGATTATAGTTTTTTTGGGAGAGGATTGGGTTGCTCTTAATGGTTACATAAAGGAGTCCTTGTTCTCGGATATTCCGCTTCTACAGGAGGTGAACGAGGACATATTGGTCCATGGCGGAAAGATGCTAAGGCCTATCGTAGCTCTGTTGGTGGCGCGTATGATAAGCGGCACTACGGCTCCGGACGATTCGATTAGGGTCGCTGCAGCTACGGAGATGTTGCATAATGCCACTCTTCTGCACGACGATGTGGCCGATGAGAGTCCTACCCGAAGGGGTGAGCCGACGCTCTTTTCCAAGATTGGCCCGTCAGGTGCCGTGCTCGTAGGCGATTTCTGGCTTGCGAGGGCGATGGAACTCACCATCTCTTATTCGAAGCGCGATTCCGTGGCCAAGATTTTCTCGAAAGCTATGACGAATTTGGCCGAGGGCGAGATGCTCCAGCTCCAGAACGCCAGCGGAAATGGAACGAACAAGGAAGATTACTTTAGGATAATATATTGCAAGACAGCTTCTTTGTTCGAAACGGCTTGTTTGAGCGTGTCTGTATCTTGTAATGCTACGCCGGAGCAGCAGGAGGCCGTGAAGGAGTATGCCGTGTCTCTGGGCATAGCTTTTCAGATTAAGGACGACATCCTGGATTATGTGGGCGACGAGGCTCTGGGAAAGCCTACGGGAATCGACTTGAAGGAGCATAAGATTACGCTGCCTCTTCTCTGCTGTTTCGACGATGCCGCTAAGGAGGCCGAAATTAGAAAAATGATTTCCGACATCCATAATCACCCCGAGTATTGCGAACAAATTCGTACATTTGTGTTTGAAAATAGGGGAGTGGAGAAGGCTGGTGACATTCTGGAGAGTTATATCCGGAAATCACTCGATGCGCTCGACGTGTTCCCTGACGGAAAGGAGAAGGAATTCCTTACGCGTATAGCCAAATATAACACTATCAGAAATTCTTAAAATGGGTTTTTCTCAGGTAAAGGGTAATGTCCCGGTGTGCAACGCACTTAAAGGAATGGTAGATTCCGGAAAGGTGCCGCATGCCATTATGTTTCACGAAGATGACGGAGGGGGCGCCATCGGCGTCGCGCTTGCCTTCCTACAGTATCTTTACTGTAAGGACAGGTCGTCGGGTGATGCCTGCGGAACGTGTCCTGCCTGTAATAAAATCCAAAAACTCATACATCCGGACGTTCATTTCATCTTCCCGGTAAACACCGGCCGCTGCTCCGATTATGTCGACAAGTGGCGTTCCCTCGTCAAGGCTAATCCTTTCTTTACGGAGAACGACCTTAGCGAGGCTCTCGAGATAGAGGGCAAATCCGCTATGATTAAGGTGGATGAGGCCAAGGGGCTTCTGGAGACGCTCTCATTCAGCGCTCTGGAGAAAGGCTACCGCAGCGTGGTCATCTATCTTCCGGAGAAAATGAACAAGGACGCCGCAAACCGTCTGCTTAAACTGATAGAAGAGCCGCCCAAGCTCACGGAATTCATACTCATCACGCATAATCCGGAGCAGGTGCTCGTCACCATCGCCTCGCGTTGCCAGCGCATAAGATTGGCTCCGGGGAACGGAGTCGGCCCATTCGAAGACAGTGAGTTCATAGGGCTTCTGCGCCCGTTGATGCAGGGTCTGCTCGCTCGAGACTTGTACGCTTGCCTGGAGATAGCGGATTCTCTGGCCAATCTGCCCTCAAAGGAAAAGGCGAAAAATTTTTGTAAATTTGCTGCAGAGAATCTGCGATATATTTTCTTGCTCCAGCAGGGGATGCCGTCTCTCGTGACGGTGAATGATCCTGCGCGAAGGTCGGAGTTGGAGGATTGGGCCGGGCGAAGCAGAAAGACTTTTGCGAGGAAGGCCTTGGATGCCCTGGGACGGGCCGAGATGCTGATCTCTCGTAATGTGAATATGAAGATATTGTTTACCGACTTGGTAAATGGATTATATGAAAGTATATGAGTGAATCTAAAAAATACGATTGCTTCAGAGGGTGCGAAGTGGTGGATTGTGAAGACGGTACCACTGAGGTGACATATAGGGAAGGATGTTGTAAATTGCCTGTACATAACTACTTGAGGGATATATCATCGCTCGAGTATGCCGATGTCTTCGAGGTGCGCTTTAAGAATACACGCAAAGGCTATTATAAGAACGAGTCGGGTCAGAGCGTGCGTCAGGGCGACAAGGTGGTGGTCGAGGCCGCATCGGGCTACGATTTGGGCTTCGTGTCTCTCGAAGGCCCTCTGGTAGTCAAACAAATGCAGAGGCGTCGCATAGATCCTGCATCTTACGAATTCAAGAAGATATATAGAAAGGCTCGCCCATCCGACATCGAGAAATGGATGGCTGCCACTGCTCGCGAGCAGGCTACTATGATAGAGGCACGCCGCATAGCTGCGACTATGGGGCTCGATATGAAAATCGGCGACGTGGAGTTCCAGGGCGACGGTACTAAGGCTATTTTCTATTACATAGCCGACGGTCGCGTGGATTTCCGCCAGTTGATAAAGGTCTTCGCCGAGGAGTTTCGCATAAAGATAGAGATGAAGCAGATAGGCGCTCGCCAGGAGGCCGGGCTCATAGGAGGCATCGGGGTCTGCGGTCGTGCGCTTTGTTGTGCCAATTATGTCACGAACTTCAAGAGCATCAATACATCCGCAGCGCGCTGCCAGGATTTGTCCTTGAATCCTCAGAAATTGGCCGGCCAATGCGGCAAGCTCAAGTGCTGTATTAACTACGAAGTGCCTGTTTATCTGGATGCGCAGAGCCGTATCCCTAAGGTCAGCGAACCGCTTGAGTTCGAGGACGGATTGGCATATCTGAGAAAGACGGACATTCTCGCCGAGATGATGTATTTCTCTTATGACAAGTCTTCGGATGCGAACTTGTATCCGGTGCCGGCGGCCGAGGTGAAGGAGATCCAGAAAATGAACAGGAACGGCATTCGTCCGGTTTCGCTGATTCCGGATGTGGAACCGTCTTCGCCTGAGTTCATTACGGCTGTGGGAGAGGGAAGTATCTCGCGTTTCGATTCGCCTAAGAAGAAGCGTAAAAACCGCAAGCCTCGTGACAAAGCTCAGAATAAGCAGAATTAGTCTTTTAGCGGTTTGCCTGTTGTGCCTCGCTTGGTCTTGTCAGAGGCCGAGCGGTGCGTCCGATTTCATTAAGGGACAGAGGGTGGAGTACGAGTTTCGTATTCCGCAGGCGGATACATTGGCCCTGTATGACTTCAGGTTCTTTTCGGGGCAGGAGGCTATGGACTCGCCCGTGGCTTTGGATGTGAGGTGGGTTTCGCCGTCGGCGCAGATTTACAGGGAAGAGGTGTGGCTGCCGATGGATGGAAAGCCGCATTATTATAGATTGGGATTACGCTTCGTGGAGCAGGGGGATTGGACCTTAAGGGTTTATCCTAGGGAGAAGGTGAGTGGATTAGGAATTAGTTGGGAAAAGAATTATGGGACACGATAAATTACGCAGATTTGCTGAGAATGAGACATTTGCTTGTCTTCTTCAGCCTACGTCAGAGGAAGTTATGCCGGATGGATTCTTTAACTTGAAGGACCATCCGATAAAGGGGAATTGGGCGGAGAAGATGTTTGGAAGACCTGGGGCCGAGATAGTTCTCGAACTGGGTTGCGGAAAGGGCGAGTATACGATAGATTTGGCCCGTCGCTATCCGGACAAATGTTTTATCGGCGTGGACATCAAGGGCGCGCGTCTGTGGAAGGGCGCGAAGACAGCTACGGTGGAGAAGATTCCCAATGTGGCTTTCCTTCGTACGCGCATCGAGTTCATAACTGCGTTTTTCGCTCCCGGGGAGGTGTCGCAGATATGGCTTACTTTCTCTGACCCGCAGATGAAAAGTGAGAATTCGCGACTTACTTCGCCGCTTTTCCTCGAAAGGTATCGTAATATGCTGGTGCCTGGCGGAATCGTTCACTTGAAGACCGATTCGGCTTTTCTCTGTGAGTATACCCGCCAGATCGTAGATGTAAATGGCCTCAAGAGATTAGCCTACACTACAGACCTTTACGCGACGAAAGACGACTCGCTGGACGCGTCTCTCTATGAGGTGCAGACCTTTTACGAAAAGATGTTCCTCTCTCAGGGCATTCCCATCACCTATCAGAGTTTCGTAATAGACAAGGAAGGTGACTACCTTCACCCGACCGAATTCGACCAGAAAGCCTGGCGCGAAAAGGAAAAGAGTCGTTAGGGTTTACTGCGTGGTAGTTAGGTAGTAGGCGATATAGATAAATAGGGCACATGCGGCAAGTGTCAGAAACCCTACAAGTGCGCTCTTCCACGGGGTGAGTTTCTTCCCTAAATACTTGAAGTCTTTGAATTCCTTTCGTTTCCAGAGGGTGGATACATTTGCTTCAAGCCAATTCGTCAATCCCTTGAAATCGAGATAGTGGTGCTCTAGATACCAGCTTTCCAAGGCGGTTTCCATCTGTGGTAAGTCGCACCAGGAGAACGCTTTGCACCATTTTACATTCTGCGCATCGTCGAGGCCTAGGCAGATTGTAAATTCGTTCTTATTTCCACCACGCCAATACTCCCTCTGGCTAAGTGCCGCTTGTAAGCCGGACGTGGCATTAAATAGAATTACGAATACGTGTATCTGATTATTAAGCCCGTGAAAGGCGTTGAAAAGGCGTATGTCTCTTTCCCACTCGTAGGATGCGCTTATCTTCAAATGTGGTGATACTAAAACCGCGTCACTTTCTAATCCTGAAAATTTAGGATATTCCACTAGTCCCAAAGCCTCGGCTTGCTCGTCCGAAACCGCACCCGCCTTGAAAATGGAATTGGAATTTATTATATAATTAGTGTATAATCCCTTATATGTGGTGGTGTAGGCGTTTTCACGAAGTGAATCCCATTCGTATCGTTGGCCTCCACCTCCGCTTACGCAGTTGATGTGAACGGGGAAGATGGCTACGCATTGTGTCTGCCAACATCCTATTACTTTGTAGTATAGACTCGAGGTGATGTCTATGAGTCTTCCGGTGTTAAAATACATCAGCCATTTGTCAGGGTGGCGTATATAGGTGACTTTAGTGCGGGTTTTTGTGTTTCCTTTACTGTCAGTATAGGTTTCTGTAGTTATCACCCGTTCTGTCCACGCTTCGTGATGCTCTACGCCTGTGGCATATCCGCTAAGGTATTCCGGGCTTTTTCCGGCGAATTTTATCCCTAAATATAGAAGTAATTCCAGTACTAAGGCCACTACCAAGTAGCCCCACCAGTATTCAGTGGGGAACTTGATTATCAAAAATACGGCTGTGGCTGCCGGGAGTATGTAATAGAGTTTATGCAAAGAGATCTACATTGTCATCTTTTCTCGTTCTCATTACCTCATCGGTCTGAGTGGAAGAGATTACGACATACTCTATTTTTTTCTTATTCTTTATGAACCAGCAAGCCGGCATAGTCTCGCAAAGCGTGCTATGCTCTCTAATGATATCTAACATACGCTGTTGGCTTGATGCAAAGTATGCTCTTTGACTCTCAATGGATTGCATCAGCTTGTCGTACAACTTGGTATCAAATTCCGGATTTGACTCTTGAATCATCTTGAAAAGAGGAGCTGATTCGCCCTTATATCTTCCGGCGATTAGTTCCGGGTAGATCTTTTCAAAGGTCTCCCTGTATTTTTCCGTTACTCCGGCTTCCTGTTTCAGGGTTTTCCACATAGTGTCGTGCACGGTTTCGATTTTTCCTTCTTGTGCTTCGGCCTCTTTACGAAGTGCCACTTCGCGGTTGTTATAGGAAAAATACATACCGATGAAGATAATCAAAAGACCTGCTATGATGCAGATAATAAGTAATGTAGGGGTCATATTGCTAATTTAGAATTTATATACGTTCAAGCCGATTTCCTCGCTGTATTCTCTTTCGAGTTTCGTCCCGTAATCTTCGATAACGAATTCTCCAGCTCCGCTTAGGTGTGCGCAAAGCAAATGTCCACCTAAGGTGGAGTAGTCACTTCGACCTGCGACTATATGAAGATGAAGGTAGGTTTGTCCGTTAAGGGTGGAGATGTTACCGGTAAGATTGGCAATTTCCATCTGCTCAGTGAATTGCTTGTCCACATACTGTTTGGTAGAAGGGTCGAAGAATCTAAGGGTCATCTCATTTATGGCACCGATTCCGCTTATGCTTCCGGACTGCACGTGATTTTCCTCGCAGAACTTAGTGAGCGCTTGAGTGATTTCCTGGTGATTGTCTATGCTTACGACATATTTCCCACCTGCTTTAACGTATTTATACATAACGATTAATTTTTCAGTAAATATATAAAATAATTGGATTGGGTAAAACAAGTTGCCTCAGATTAAGAGGAGTTTTTTGAAAACGGATTCTCGTCGTTCTGCGTCAGCAATACGCACTAAGGGCAATGTACACATTACTAACAAGCGCTGCGCCGATCTCGATGGTGCGGCTCGCTTGCGCTTTCGCGATTATTAGTTTCGTCCGGCACAACCACCCTTTCACCGGAGGAAACGTCATTCAAAGCGATTTCGTCCGGGCAAACAGGCTTTTCACCGGAGGGGATGACCTTTCTGTCGTGGAAGTCACTAAGATTTGGACAGATGGTAAAACGGAGCCTACCAGACTATTCGCCAAATTCACTTTGGCAGTGCACCTGCCGCTGAGGGCGTTCTATGGCACATTGTCTGCCAAAGTGGCGCTAAAAAAGGCTCACTTTGTAAGTGTCTCTGTGATGACGCGCTCTTTAAGAAGTGATTCAAGATTTGCAACAGTCTTACGCAGATCCGAGATGGTTTGCTGGAGGTTATCGATAGTTGAATTCATTTGACGGATCGTCACATTCGACGCTTCCAACTGTGACCTCTGCATCTCTATTATCATATCTTTTCCCATAGTATAAAGGTAAGCTTTTTCTATAGGAAATACAAGCTTGCCAAAGTGAATTTGCGAAGCCTCCTAGTGACATAACGGCATAATTAATAATGATACAAGCTTTTAACCGCCCTTGATGTGACATTAGTGATAATGGTTTATAGATAAAAGTGCTGATAGAATATAGTAAATTGCCGATTAATGCCTATATTGCGAAAAATATACTTTTTCTATGATAAACGATAATATAATAATTGAAGACCTTGGGTTAAATACCAGATTCGAAAAAGGTAGAGATATCCCTGTTAGAAACTGTTGGCATTTTAGTTCGGATGGTAATGCGATAGATTTATTGTTCGGTAGCCAGGAAGATTTTCGTATGGCCATGAATCGTATTTATATGGCTAGACAAAGTACTGAGTGTCATATTCTTGCTTTTTGCCTTATGAATAATCACGTGCACTTTATTTTATATGGAGAGCTAAACGAATGTAAGGTATTTATGCATAGTTATATTAGGAGGACATCGATGTATTTGCGTAATAAATATGAGAAAGACAAATCTCTAAAGGATTTGCCCATCAATTATCAAGTAATTGATACTCAGCAGTACCTAAAAACAGCTATTTGCTATGTGTTAAAAAACCCTACCAATGCCGGAATGCCATATATGTTTTATGATTATCCTTGGTCAAGTGCTGCTTTATACTTCAGAGTGAAGGATGGATGGTCATCGGTTGGATTCGGGGAGTACTTAATAAAAAAACGTTTATCTCGTAGTGATTGCAGAAAATTGCTCAGGTGCGATTGTATTAACAATCCATTGGTAATGATGGGGGATCTAATCTTTCCACAAGAATATGTTGATGTTGATGTAGTTGAAACATTATTTAGAAGTCATCGCAGTTATATGTATTATATATGTCGGTCTTCTGAAAGTGATGTTGAGAGTAGGAATGGTTATATTTCCAGATTTACACTTCCTGATAATGAATTAATTCAATATAGACGAGAACTTTCTAAAAACTATTATGGCCAAGAAAGCATTAGAATGTTAAATGCCGAACAGCGATTTAAATTGTGTCGTATGTTATTGTCCAAGTACAATTGTTCTAAAAAACAGGTCGTGCGTATTTGTGGATTAAATTTTAGCGAAGTGAAAAATATGTTGTGATTTTACGTTTATCCGTAAAAAGTGATTTCACAATTTTCAATCTTTGACGCTTAGATGTTGTTGAGCATATGTGTTTCTAGTTCACGGACTGTTGTAATGGCGATTGTGGGGGGGGGAATGGAAGTCATTTACCTACTGGGGTCTGTCGTCAAATTCACTTTGGCAGCCAATGTGCCACAGAAAGCGTATATCGATACCTCCCTGCCAAGGTGGAGCTGAAAAAGTCTCACCTTGGCAAGCAATCCCGCACAGAGTGCGCTCTACGCCAGCTGCCCTGCCAAAGTGAATTTGCGGAAGCTCCGCGGGTCGGCAATACGCCTGAGGAATACTACAAGTCAACGCTGTATTTCTGAAGAAGCGAGAAACACATACAGCGAGCTAGCAATACGCCCCGAGGGTACCGACGCCGGAATAATCGGTCTCCGGTCACTAAAGTTCAAGCGCTGCGCCGAGCTCGATGGGGCGGCTCGCTTGCGCTTGACTTTTGCATTGATCAGTCCCGTCCGGTCTAACAGGTATTCCACCGAAGAACGTCATTCGCAGGTAAAAAATGAAGCCCGGTGCAAAACCACTCACCTGAAATCCTGGTGTGAAAAACACATCACAAAACCTATCGCGAGATTCTTCCTATTCGAGCAGCGCGAGGGCTTCGTCGAGGGAGATGGATTGCGAGATGTCGAATCCGCCATTTCCGGTGCGACGTAGCGACGACAGGAATGCGCCGCTGCCGAGAGCCTCGCCGAGATCCCTTGCGAGCGCCCTTATATAGGTGCCTTTCGAGCAATCGATGCGAATCATAGCGGTAGGCAGGTTCTCCTCACCGGAGATGTCAGCTACCCTAATGCGCCCCTTTCCGTCATCGACTCCGCAAGACTCAGGCCTTTCCAGCCAGTCGAGCAGCTTCAAGTCGTAGATATTCACGCGATTGGCCTGAAGTATTCCGGTATCCTCCACCGAAAGTCCCTTTTTATACATCTGACGCGCCAGCTCGTAGACACGCACTCCATCTACGCTCTTCGCGCTGAAAAGAGGAGCTATCTGATCCTGCTCCCCGATGAACTTCGGCAACACTTCTTCTAAGGATTCACGCGACACTCCATCTAAAGGGAACCTCTGGGAAATCTCCTTTTCGAGGTCGTACGACGCCGTGGTGGCCCCGAAGCTCACTCCGGCTATGTACTGCTTGGCCGAACGCTGCAATTCTTCAGCCCTTTTCGTGGCAGGTCCTATGCACACCAGAAGTATTCCGGTAGCCAATGGGTCGAGAGTCCCCGCGTGCCCCACCTTCAGGTTCTTCTTCCCGAAATGTTTGCACGCTGCCCATTTGACCTTGCGAAGTACATCCGCGGAAGTCCACCGATAGGGTTTGTCTATCGGCAGGACGATTCCGTCGGGATAATCTTCGATATTATTAGAGAACGGGTATCTTTTCAATTCTTCTAAGATGTCTTCCGCCTTCGAACGTGCTGTCCATCCACGCATCCACCACCGCACTTGCCATACGGTAAGAGATGAAACGCGCCGGGAGCACGAGAACATTGGCATTATTATGCTGTTTCACAAGTTTTCCGACCTCCGTGTCCCAGGCCAATCCAGCCCTGATTATAGGGTGGTGGTTCAGAGTCATCGCCATACCGTTACCGGTGCCGCAGAGCGCGATTCCGCACTCCACCTCGCCATTCTCTATTCCACGGGCCAATTTGTGCGCGAAGTCGCAGTAATCGCAACTCTGCTCGCTGTCTGTGCCGTAATCTACAACCTGAAGCCCGCGCTTCTTAAGCTTTCCGATTAGCTTGGTCTTGTACTCAAGTCCTGCGTGGTCGCTGCAAATGCCTATAGTCTTCATAACAGATGATTTTTAAGTTCGTGAACCCTGCGCACTGCCTCTTCGTGGCCTATGCAGGAGATGATTTCGTGTATGCCCAGTCCGCTGCCGCTGCCTGTAAGGGCTAATCTGATGCAGTTCATTACCTTACCCATAGGCCATTCGCGTGAACGGATGAATGTCTCGAGGTCCTCACCGCTCTCGATGGCCTCGCAAGCCATAGAGTAGTTCTCGGCAGTGCCGAATTTGCGAAGGTCCTTCTCCACATAGTCGCTTGGAGCGACGAAAAGATATGGGGCGATGGTCCAGAAATCCGCTACGAAGGTAGCCCTCTCCTTGATGAGACCTACGACCTTGACTACATAGTCGCGAGAAGCCTCGATGCCGTGAGAAGAAAGGATTGGCATATAAAGGTCGGCCAATTCCTCATCGCTCTTGAGGCGGAGGTACTCCTTATTATACCACTTGGCCTTGTCAGGGTTGAATTTGGCGCCGCTCTTGCTGACCTTGTCGAGGGAGAAGCTGTCGATGAGCTCCTGCATCGTGAAAAGCTCTTGCTCCGTTCCCGGATTCCATCCGAGCATGGCAAGCATATTCACGAAAGCCTCCGGGAAGTAGCCGTCCTCGCGATAGCCGTGATAAATTTCGCCTTGCGAATTGGTCCAGACGAGAGGGAATACAGGGAATCCCATCTTGTCACCGTCGCGCTTCGAAAGCTTTCCGTTTCCGACAGGCTTCAAGAGCAGAGGCAAGTGGGCAAATCGAGGCATAGTGTCCAGCCATCCGAATGCTTCGTAAAGCAGATAGTGCAGAGGAAGCGAAGGAAGCCACTCCTCTCCGCGAATGACCTCGGTAATCTCCATAAGGTGGTCGTCCACTATGTTAGCCAGGTGATATGTAGGCAGTTCGTCGGCCCTTTTCCAAAGCACCTTGTCGTCCAGCGTAGAAGAGTTTACCTCCACGTGTCCGCGAATGAGGTCGTCCATCTTTACGACACGGTCTTCCGGCATCTTGAAACGTACCGTCCAGTCCGTGGTCTGCTCGAGAAGCCTGTCCACCTCTTCCTTAGGAAGGGAAAGGGAGTTGCGAAGTCCCATTCTGGTCTGGTGGTTATAGATGAAGGTCTCGCCGCGGCTCTCTGCCTCGCTGCGAAGTGCATTCAATTCCTCCGACGAGTCGAAGGCATAGTAGGCCCAGCCGGCTTCGACTAACTGCTCCGCATATTTCCTGTAGATGTTTCTGCGCTGTGACTGCCTGTAAGGGGCGTGTGGATGACGCTCGGAAGGGGTCTCCACTACTTGGCCCTGGGCGTCGACGCCCTCGTCGGGAATGATTCCGCACCAGTTAAGCGCCTCGATGATATATTTTTCCGCACCCGGAACGAAGCGTGCCGAGTCGGTGTCTTCGATTCTTATGATGAAGTCTCCTCCGTGCTGCTTGGCATAGAGATAGTTATAAAGTGCAGTGCGCACGCCGCCCATATGAAGCGGTCCGGTAGGGGATGGCGCAAATCTTACTCTTGTCTTTCTCATTTCTGTATTCTTCTTATTGCTGGTATTGTTTCTAAATCACGTAATTCGTTTTCGTCGTCGGAGAGCATAGCCGGCTTCTGCTCCGGATTGAATTTGATTTTCGATTTGTTCTCCGTAGTGTTGAAGCCTATGTGCGAACTCCAGATGGTGTCATCTGCTTCGTCCTCCATAGAGGCCTGAGGCACATCCTCGTCGTCTTTCGAGATAATGATGATGTTACTCTTGTCGATTTCCGGGCCAAGCAGGGTCACGAACTTGAAGCCCGTAGCTATGGCGGTAATCTTTATGGTATCCTTGAACTCAGGCGCGTCCTCGAAGATGAGACCATATTTGAAATTGTTCGCGCTACCGGTATATTTCGAAATCTCCTTGTTGATTTCCTCCTGCTCCTTCATCGTGACGCCGTCTTGAGAGAAAGGTACCGTGATGTTAAGCAGCAGGTGCTTGGCCGTCTTGAGGTCGAAGTCGTTAAGAAGAGGCGACTCGAAGGTGTTTCTCACGGCATCGGCGATTCGGTTCTCGCCATTGCCGCTACCACATCCCATAAGGGCCAATCCGCTGTCCCTCATCATATTCTGTATGTCCTTGAAGTCGATGTTAATGTAACCTCTCTTCTTAATTATTTCCACTATGCCGCTCACCGCCGTAGACAGGACCTCGTTCACCTTCGGGAAGGCATCCTGTATGAGCTTGTCCCCGTGGACCTTATACAAGTTCTCGTTCTTTATGACGATGAGGCTGTCCACATTCTTCTCCAGTTCGTGGATGCCCTCTATGGATTTCGACAATTTCTCCTTGCCCTCGAAGATGAAAGGCAGCGTGACCACACCCACGGTAAGAATACCTGCGTCCTTTGCCATTTTGGCTATCACCGGAGTCGCACCAGTGCCGGTACCACCACCCATTCCGGCAGTGATGAACAGCATCTGGGTGTTGTCCTTCAGGATTTTCTCCCTAATCAAGTCCTGCGTCTCCAGAGCCTTGTTTCGGCCAATGCTGGGGTTGGTTCCCGCTCCCAAGCCTTCGCCAAGCTGAATCTTGGTAGGTACCTGGCAAGCGCCCAATGCCTGGGCATCGGTGTTGCACACTATGAAACTACAGCCTTCGACATTCTGCCTGTACATATAGTCCACGGCGTTACAACCGCCTCCGCCTACTCCGATAACCTTAATGACATCGTTCGACGTGGCCCAATTGATGGGCGCTATCAAATCGAGGTTATTATCCATATATTCACTCATTTGTATCTATACTCTAAATTATTCGTCCGTATCGTCGTCTCCATTCGTCGCAGCGGAATAGATGCCGTCGAAAAGACTTCCCATACCCTTCGTCAATTCCCCGACGCCCTTAGACAGAGAGCCGAACAATCCGTGCTTTTCCTTTTTCGGCTTCTTCTCGCGCTTTTCCTCTTTCTTAGCCGGCTGCTCCTTTATGGTGCCCATCTCCTCGTCGTCGAACAGGTTCTCGTTCTCCGGCTCCTCAGCTTTTTCGACTACCTTTTCCTGCTCCAGAGAATCCTGAGCACAGTTGATGTAAGGATTTGCGACGGCGCTGAGGGCTATTCCCTCCATGGAGTTCTCGGACGGCGACTCGAACAGCTTAGGATACGCTATCCTGCAAGGCAAGCCGGTCATACTGCTTATCAGACTCTGGCACAGGCGAATCTCTGCACCTCCGCCGCTGAGCACTATGCCGTTACGCAGCTTGTCCTCATAGCCGCTCTCGCCTATGATGTACATACAAGCGTTTACTATCTCCTTCATTCGGTTCTCGATAATCTCGGCCAAGTACTTCACGGTGAGCTGGTGGTGCACGTCGTTCCTACCTTCGAACTGAATGATCTTCTCACTCATATTCAGCAGCTTGTTCGACATACAGTAGCCCAAATTGACCTTTATCTTTTCGGCCAATGTGTTCGGTATGCTGCACTCGGTATGGATGTCCGAGGTGATGACCTTGCCTCCGAACGGGAATGCCTTGTACGCACGCATAATGCCGTGATGATAGACCGACACGGAAGTTACTCCGGCGCCTATTTCGATGAGGGCCACTCCGTGCTCCTTCTCGTCGTCGTTAAGGACGTACTTCGATTCGCAGATAGGCGAGAATGCGTAGTTGCTTACGGCGATTCCCAGTTCGTTCATAACCCTGTCGAGGTTATTCCTGTATTTTCTAGGACCTATGAACACCAGGAAGTAACCTTCCAACTCGCTTCCCGTCGCACCGATTACACTCTCCTCGTCTACTTGGAAAAGGTCTTCCGTAGAGAAGGACTGGGTCAGTATTCCGTAGATGACGCTACTGTCGCTGATCCTGTTCTCTATCTCGCTTACGGCCATATTCTTGAGATTCTCTATCTCGTCCGGGGTAATGTATTCCGAAGAGTCGTTTCTCATTACCTTATGGCTTATCTTCTCTGCCTTTACATTCCATCGCGGAAGATTGACTATCACCTTAGTAATCTTAATGCCGCATTTTTCCTCGGCCTCCGCGATAAGACCCTTTAGGGGTAATGCCGCCTTCTGTGGGTTGAAGACATTATCCCTGGTCACTCCTTCCGATTCTGCTTTCTTGTAAAAGATGAGGTTTGGAATGCCTGAAGTCACCGCCACCACGGAAAGCGCTATCTTGGAAGTTCCGAAGTCCGCTGTAACTACATATCTTTCTTCCTGCATATTATTTGTCCCTTGTATTTTATATTCACTATTTTATATCCGTCTTCACGAGGCTGTATCTTCGTGAAATATTTGTTTAAATATCGCAATTTTCTGTCAATATCCCGAAAATCCCCGAAAATTATTTCCTCTTTCTCGCTGTGGAGTATGAAATCGTCGTTATTCGCCACGGAATAGCTGACGATTCTACTGTTCCAGTGGTCATCCCTTGACATCTTGTGCACGAAGTCGATGGCCGCCAAAAGCCACTCGCGATCCATCCCCTTAGCCTTCTTGCATCTTATTACCGGCACTTCGGCCTCGTATGACTTGCTCAAAGGAAAGCTTATTCCGTGGATGTCCACATAGTATCCTTCCTTATCCGAATCCAATATCTTTATTACGGGGTCTCTCTGCTCCACTTCTATGTGCAGAGTGCCGTCCTTAGTCACCCAAGCCTCGCTGCCCTCCACTGCATTGAGTCGTCCTATGGCGCTCTCTATCCCGTAGAGGTCTATGTTCGCCAGCCTCTCGCCTATCAGGTTACCGCATTTCCTCTCTATGAAATCTGCGATGTACTCTTCCGAGACGAAGTGGTGAGGCCCATTTATCTTGACGGAAATGTTATTGCACGCTAATTGGCAGTCGTTTTTCTGAGTTATGTACAACAATCCCCCCATACCGGTAAAATATACCAGCAGGGTGAGAGTCCACAGCCCTATTTTAAACGCCTTCCTCATTATTTGCGCTCCAATATCTCCTTAATCGGTTTCACCAGCCTGTCTATGTTACCCGCTCCGAATGTCACCAGCACGTCTGTCTCGTGCGTCTTTACCCAATCGAGCAAGTCCTCATAGTGCAGCAGCCATTTTTCGCTGCAAGTTACATCTTTATAAATGATTTCGGAAGTGATTCCCTCGATGGGAAGCTCCCTTGCAGGATATATGTCCAGAAGCACCGCCTCGTCCGCCAGACTGAGAGCCTCGGCAAATTCTTTTGCGAAATCGCGCGTGCGCGTGAAAAGATGGGGCTGGAACACTGCACAGACATTTCTCCCCGGGAAAATCTCCTTAATGGTCCTTATGCTCGCTGCCAATTCTGCCGGATGATGGGCATAGTCGTCGATATAGGTAAGGCCCGGCTCGTTGACATGCTCTTCCATCCTTCTCTTGACCCCCTTGAACGTGCCAATCGCCTCACGCACAGCCTCCTCGGATGTGCCGTGCAGGAGTGCTACCGCCGCTGCGGCTATGCCGTTTTCGACATTCAGTATGCCAAGCGTGCCGACATGGATGTCGCGCAAGACCCCGTCGGGGTGTACCAAATCGAAGGTATAGTGCCCGTCCGAAGACAATCGCAGGTTCTCTGCGTGAAAGTCTGCGCGAGAATCCGTGGTCGAATAGGTGTAGATGCGCACCTTGAAGTCGGCCGGGTCGAGCGGCAGGCCGTACTTGGCCACGAGACAGTCGCTTACTTGGCTCGCAAACTCGCGATAGGCCTGCTGGACGTGCTCAAGGTCTCCGTAGATGTCGAGGTGGTCCGCATCCATAGCTGTGATGGCGGCTATCTGTGGGTGAAGCTGAAGGAACGAGCGGTCGAACTCGTCGGCTTCCACTACCACTACATCGTTTGAATTCAGTAGGAAATTAGTGCCATAGTTGTTAGAGATGCCTCCCAGAAAGGCACTGCATCCTTCCGGCGAAGTCTCCAAAATATGCGCGAGAAGGGTGGAGGTAGTGGTCTTTCCGTGGGTGCCGGCTATGGCGAGAGTCCTCTGTCCTGCAGTCAGTTCCCCGAGAATCTTCGAGCGTTTGACTACGCGATAGCCCTCGGATTGGACCTTCACGAGCTCCTTCATATCGGAAGGAATCGCCGGAGTGTATACCACCAGAGTCTGCTCCTTGTCTGCCGGCACCAATTCTGGCCTGTCTTCGTAGTGAACCTCTATGCCCTCCTTTTCCATGGCGTGGGTCAGCTCGCTGGGAGTCCTGTCGTAGCCGCTTACTCGGTAGCCTTTATGCTTGTAGTATCTGGCGATGGCGCTCATACCTATCCCGCCGATACCTATGAAATATACTGTATTCATTTGCTTTCTAATAATTTATAAGCCTCGTCCACTATGATTTTCGCTGCATCCGGCAGTGCCAGGGCCGCAGCGTTTTTCTCTATTCGGGCCAATTCCTCCTTATTCCCGAGCAGTGCGAGTGCTTCGTCCATAAGGTGCTCCGGAGCATCGGCGTCTTTCACGAGCCGTGCGGCGCCCTTGTTCACGAGAGCCATGGCATTGTGCGTCTGATGGTCTTCGGCCACGTTAGGGGAGGGTACGAAGATGCAAGCCTTGCCCGCCATACAGATTTCGGAGATGGAGCTGGCTCCAGACCTGGATAATATGAGATCCGCGCAGGCATAGGCCAAGTCCATCCTGTCGATGAATGCGCTGAAGTGGATGTTCGGACAGCAGTGCGATTCCATAAAATCGCTGACTTGCTTTTCATAGAACTTGCCGCACTGCCAGATTACTTCCACATTCTCTCCGCCGGGACATCCCTTTTCTATCCAGGACATCATGGTCTTGTTAAGAGTTCCGCATCCCAAGCTTCCTCCCACTACCAGCAAGTGCATCTTGTCCTCGATCAGAGAGAAATGGGCGCAGCCCTGCGCCTTCATCTCGGGAGTGGATGCCTTGATGCTTGGCCTGATGGGGTTTCCGCTCATAACTATCTTATCCTTAGGGAAGAATCTCTCCATACCGTCATAGGCTACGCAGATTCTGTCCACATCCTTAGAGAGCATTCGGTTAGTCAGTCCCGCAAATCCGTTCTGCTCCTGAATGAGGGTAGGGATGTGTTTTTTAACGGCGGCGCTGAGAAGCGGTGCGCTGGCATATCCTCCCACGCCTATCGCTATGTCGGGCTCGAAGTCCTTTATGATTCTGGCTGCCTTCGATTTGCTGTAAAGCACTTTGAAGGGGACCTGAATGTTATGGAGAATGCCCTTTAGACTCAATTTTCTTACTAAGCCACTGATAGGCAGGCCTATTATGTCGAAACCTGCGGCAGGAACCTTTTCCATTTCCATCTTTCCCTTCGCGCCTACGAAAAGAATCCGGCTGTCGGGGTTCAATTCCTTGAATTTGCTCGCAATCGAGATGGCCGGGAAGATGTGACCACCCGTGCCGCCTCCGCTGATTATTACTCTGATTGGCCTATATTCCATCTGTTTCAAAATTATCTAAATCTGACAAACTATCTGACAATGTATCTTCCGGCTTGCTCTCCGTCACCGAGATAGGTGCGGCCTCCTTGCTGAGCTTGGCCATTCCCTTATTGGCCAGACGGCTTATGCTCAGGATGATGCCGAAGGCTATGCTGAAGCACAGGAAGGCAAACGAACCGTGGCTCAGCATCGGTAGGGTCTGTCCCGTAAGCAGCCCGAAGTCCATATTCACGAAGATGTGCACGAAGGCTTGGCCCGAGATGAGCAGGATTAGCCCGAAGATGGCACTTTTTGCGAAGAGGTTGTTCGAGCAGGTCTTGATTATAAGCACGCCTCTGGCTAAAAGCGAGAGGTAAAGCATTATCACGAAGATGCTTAGGACTCCGTACTCTTCTACTATGAAGCTGAACATATAGTCTTCCGACATATCCGGAACTACATATCTCTGGGTGCTTTGGCCCGGACCCTTTCCTAGAAAATTGCCCTGCTTTATGGCGAGTCTCGCACTGTAAGGCTGGCGTAATTTGTCGAGGGCGTCCTGCTTTTCCGAAGCGGTGCGCGCATTCTCGTAGTGTTTTACCCTGTCTATGGAGATGATGCGTCCCATAGCCGTTCCTACGCGCTCGAATCTCGGGTGCTCGCTGTCTTTAGTGACGGAATACACGGTCACCATTCCTATGGCGAGCACGCCCAGAAGCGAACCCAGTATGAGTACGTGTTTCCATTCGTTAGTTCCCACCGCTATGGTGACTACCATAATGGCGGCTATGAAAAGTCCTGCGGTGTTGGAGCCCTTGGCCACTAAAAGGAAGGTGGCCAGAAGCGGAATATAGAGCATCACCAGATGCCTTGTCTTCGTCTCTTTCAGGAACTTGAGCTTTCCCTTGAAAAGTCCCGACTGCTCTATGAGGAGCGGCCTTTTGTTTTCCAAAGCGTCGAGTGCCCACGCGATGTACATCATCATCGCCACCTTCACTATCTCGAATACGTGAATTTGCTGTCCGAATATGGTGAAGAAACGCACCGCTCCGTTTATGTTTTTTCCGAAGATGATTAGGACTATGAGCAGTATGAACGAAATCGCAAACCCGAAGCGCGAGCATTTCCGAAAGAACTCTATGTCCTTAATGTTGTAGATGACTATGACGAAAACCAGGCTAAGCCCCACCACTTTCAGGTGGTCCAGCATAATGTCCAGCCTACTGGTGCTCACCGAGGTGAGTCTGGATGAAGAGGAGAATATGAAGAGTATGGACAGGAGCATAAGCATTAGCAGGATAATCCACACTACCTTATCTCCGGCCAAATGGTCCAGGAAGTACCATAACTTCTTTTTCGTCTCCTTCGTCATAGATTTCTTACGGCTTCTTTAAATTGTTCGCCGCGGTCTTCGTAGCTCTTGAAGAGGTCGAAGCTCGCACAGCACGGGCTTAGGAGCACTACATCTCCCGCTTGGGCCAATCCTGCCGCCGCCCTCACTGCCTTTTCCGCAGAATCGGTGTCAACCATATTTTCCTTACCCACGATGCCCTCGAATGCCTCGTGGATGCGCTCGTTGTGCAGTCCCAGACACACTATGGCCTTGACTTTCTTTCGGACCAATTCGTCCAGCACGCTGTAGTCGTTGCCCTTGTCCTTTCCTCCTACGATCCACACCACAGGCTTGGTCTGACACTCCAGGGCATACCACGCCGAATCGACGTTAGTGGCCTTCGAGTCATTTATGTAGAGCACGTCCTTTATGCTCAACACCGGCTCGAGCCTGTGCTCTATGGGGCTGAATGAGCGGAGTGCCTCCTTTATGACGGAGTTGCTGACACCGCTCGCCTTCGCTGCAAGTGCCGCCGCCATCGAGTTGTAGATGTTGTGCTTGCCTCCCAGGGCCAATTCGTTCAAATAGATTTCGGTCTCGTCCTGCTCGTATTCGAGCACTATCTTGTCGCTATCCAGATAGGCGCCTTGGCTCACCTTCTTCTCTTGGGTGTAGGGGAGTTGCTTGGCCTGGATGAGTATCTGGTCCAGGTGTCCTATGGTTATCTGGTCGTCGGAGTCGAATATGAAGCAGTCCTGTGGGCGCAGGTTGCGGGTTATCCTGAACTTGGCCCTTACGTAGTTCTCCATATTGTAGTCGTAGCGGTCCAGATGGTCCGGCGTGATGTTAGTTATGATGGCGATGTCCGGGCGGAAGTCGTAGCATCCGTCCAGCTGAAAGCTGCTGATTTCCAGAACGTAGTAGTCGTGTTTCTCGGTCGCCACCTGGAATGCGTAGCTCTTTCCTATGTTTCCTCCCAATCCCACGTCCAGACCTGCCTGCTTGAACAGGTAGTAGATGAGGGATGTAGTGGTGGTCTTGCCGTTCGACCCCGTTATGCATATTTTCTTCGAGTTGTCATAGCGCGACGCGAACTCGATTTCGGAAATTATCGGGGTGTGCAGGACCTCGAGCTTTTTGATGATGGGTACGCTCGACGGAATGCCTGGACTCTTTATGACCTCGTCGGCCGAGAGAATTTTCTCCTCCGTGTGACCGCCCTCCTCATAATCGATTCCCCATTTGTCGAGGGTTTCCTTATATTCCGGCTTTATCTCCCCGTTGTCTGACAGGAAGACATCGAAGCCTTTGACCTTTGCGAGCACTGCAGCGCCTACGCCGCTTTCCGCTCCGCCCAATATCACTGTCCTGGACATTTTCTATCTAATTTTAAGTAATGCCAATGTGCTCACGGCCAGCAGGATGCCCACTAGCCAGAAGCGCGTGACTATTCTCGGCTCCGGCAGACCTTCCTTCTGGAAATGGTGATGTATGGGAGCCATTCTGAAAAGCCTTTTGGCCGTTCCGTATTTCTTCTTCGTATATTTGAAGTAGCCTCTCTGTAAAATCACCGAAAGGCTTTCCACTAAGAATATTCCGCAAAGCACGGGCAGTAGCAGCTCCTTTCTCAGAAGCACGGCCGTAACGCCTATGATACCACCTATGGTAAGGCTTCCGGTATCGCCCATAAATACTTGGGCCGGGAAGGTGTTGTACCACAGAAATCCGCCGAGCGCACCTACGAAAGCCGCCATGAATACGGCTATCTCTCCACTGCCCGGTATGAACATAATGTTCAGGTAGGTGGAGTTGATGACGTTACCTCCCAGCCAGGCCAATATACCCAAGACCACTCCCACTATCGCCGAGGTGCCTGCCGAAAGTCCGTCCATACCATCGGTGAGATTCGCTCCGTTAGAGCAGGCCAATATGATGAAGATGATTACAAGCGCATAGATGGCCCATTTGCAGTACCATCCGAGAGCTCCCTTGAAAGGGGAGAGGCTCTTGTAGTCGAATTCGTGGTCTTTCACGAATGGAATGGTGGTGGTAGTCGTCTTAACGATATTTTCGTTTATGACGGTTTCCTCCTGTGTCTGCTCGTCTATGATGGTGCTGCTCTCGCGTACTACGATTCGAGGCGAGAAGCAGACCGTCGCCGCGACTATGAGTCCGAGGGCGAATTGGCCTATGAGCTTGCTCTTTTCGCTGAGGCCGTTCTTGTCATGCTTGAAGACTTTTATATAGTCATCTCTGAAGCCCAGGGCGCCGCACCAGATGGTGGTAAGTATCAGGAGCTGGACGTAGATGTTAGATAGGTCGCAGACTAAAAGCACTGCCGTCAAAAGGGATACGATGATTATGACACCGCCCATCGTAGGAGTGCCCTTCTTGCTCATCTGGCCTTCGAGTCCGAGGTCTCGTATGGTTTCGCCTATCTGCTTGCGCTGCAGGAAGGCTATGACTTTCTTTCCGAACAGAATGGCTACCAATATGGATATTACACTCGCAAGCATAGCCCTGAAGGAAAGGTAGTTCATAAGACCTTTTCCAGGGAAGTCGAATTTATCCAGCAGTTCGAATAAGTAATTTAACATGATTTCAGTACCTCCTCTACTATTTCTCTTTCGTCAAAGTGTAATTTTTCGGTTCCTATTATCTGATAGTTTTCGTGACCCTTTCCGGCCAATAGGATGGTGGCTCCCGGTTTCGAGAACATCATTGCGGCCCTTATGGCTTCCTTTCTATCCGCTATTCGCAGGACCTTGGACGCGGCGGCGGGGCTGAATCCCGTGCAGATTTCCTCTATTATGGCCTGGGTGGATTCCGTGCGGCTATTGTCCGAAGTCACTATAATGCTGTCGGCATATTTTTCTGCTATTTGCGCCATCTCGGGGCGCTTGGTGCGATCTCTGTCTCCTCCGCAGCCGAATACGCACACTATCTGGCCATCGTGACACACTTTCCTTAGGGTCTTCAGAACGTTTTCGAGGGCATCCGGGGTGTGGGCGTAGTCTATGACTATGGTCCTGCCGTCTTTCCCGTGTATGGTCTCGAGTCGTCCCGGGGCTTCCTTAAGGGCGCTCATCGCCACGATAACTTCTTGGCGCTCAGCTCCCATCTCCACAGCCGTGCTATATATTGCCAGCAGGTTATAGGCGTTGTGCTCTCCGATGAGAGTGCTCCAGAATTCCACTCCGTCGATTTCGAGAAGCGAGCCCTCCATAGTCTGCTCCATTACCTTGCAACTGTGGTCTGCTATGCTGTGACACGAATAGGTGACTACGCGCGCCTTAGTGTTCTGGACCATCACGCTGCCGTTTCTGTCGTCTATGTTAGTGATGGCCACGGCGCTGCTTGGAAGCGAATCGAAGAAGGTCTTCTTACATCTCAGGTATTCCGCGAAGGTCCCGTGGTAGTCCAAGTGGTCGTGGGTGAGGTTCGAGAAGATGCCTACCGCGAATTCGAGCGCATCCACTCTGTGCTGCTCCACTCCGATGGAACTAACTTCCATAAAACAGAATTGGCATCCGCGATCCACCATCTGCGCAAGCAATTGATTGATGGTCAGTGGGTCTGCCGTCGTATTTGTAGTCTCCAGGCGAGTGGTGCCGACATAATTGGCAATCGTGGAAAGAAGCCCGCACTCGTAGCCGAGCCTTCTGAACAGGTGGTAGAGAAGGGTTACGGTCGTGGTCTTGCCGTTCGTGCCGGTGATGCCGACGAGACGCAGTTTGCCGGACGGGTGGTCGTAGAAGCGGTCTGCCATTATGGCTAATCCCGCCCTGTCAGTGTAGATGGCTGCCGTGGCTCCTTTCGCCTTAGCGTCTTCCACGAACTGCTTTCCGTCCACTGCGGTGCCTTTCAAGGCTATGAACACGTCGCCTTCCCGGACTTTTCGAGAGTCGCAGCAGAGCGAGAGAACCTCGTCTGAGTCTTCCCCGAAAAGCAGGGTAGCGTTAGTCTTATATGTCAAATCAGATATTTTCATTCCAGTATGCATCGATTTTATAAAGTTCCTTTATTACTTCCAGAGCCACCTGAACAGGGATTACGCCTCCGAAGTAGTCTTTCTTCGTGAGGTCGGTATAGATGCTGCACACGATGGTGTATTGAGGGTCTTCGGCAGGGAAAAAGCCTGCGAAGGTACCTTGCTGCTTGTGGTAACCGTCCGGGGTCTGGTATTTTCCGTTTATGGTCACATAGGAAGTTCCCGTCTTTCCGGCCACGGTACAAGGCGCTTGCTTCAAACGCCAGGCGGTTCCGGATTTGGTGGTAACCGAAGATAGCGCGTCGGTGAGCATCAGGGCGGTCTTTTCGCTGCAGATGGATTCGCTCTGGATGACGGGCCCCTTCTTGTCTTCCACGAGGTAGGGTTTCATCATCTTGCCCTTGTTCGCTATGGCGTTATAGTACATAAGCAAGTGCATAGGCGTGACGCTCACGGAATAGCCCATAGCTATCTGCGTGAGGTCCTTTTTAGTCCAGCCCTTGCTTTGCGGGCTGCTTATGTGCGGCGTGGTGACTTTCTCCGCCACGTCGAACTCGAAGGACGTTCCCAGCTGATATTTATAGAGTTTGTCTATGAAGTACTGTGGCTTGTCCTCGTAGTAGGTCTGTGCCAGATACCTGAAGGCATAGTTACTTGACACCTGCACGCAGTAGCGCAGGGGAATCTGGGAGGTATGATGCTCCTTTTCGTAATCTGTGATGTGTTTGTCCTGTTGTCTTTCGTAGCCTCGAAGTATTCCGTGGTTGCCCGGGATGGTCTCGTCTATGGAAGTCACATAGCCATCCTCTATGGCCGTCATAAGGGTGGTGATTTTAAACACCGAGCCAGGTTCTCCTCTCCAAGTCACGGCTACGTTGTCGTTCTCGCCTATGAATCCGTCGGAGCCCTTGCTCAAGTTCACTATGGCCTTTATGGCGCCGGTCTTCACTTCCATTATCACGCAGCATCCCGCCATCAACTCCTTCGCTTCGGCTAGTCTGCTTCTAAGGGCCTTGTCCGCGATGTCCTGGTAGTCGATGTTTATGGTGGTGTGGATGTCCTTTCCGTTAACGGCGCTTACGTAGAGGCTGTCGTTATCGAGTGCATATCCGTTATCCGTCTTCTTTATGTAGAAATAGCCCGGCTCGCCCTTCAGGACATCGTCGTATTTGCCTTCGATTCCGCTATAGTAGGCGTTCTCGTCGGTCTTCGTTATGCTTCCTATGGTCCTTCTCGCGAGTGCGCCGTAAGGATATCTTCTGGTCTGGATGAGTTCCGTCCACACTCCGCCTACGTACCGTCCCTGAGAGATAAGCGGATAAGTCTTCAGCTTTTCCAGCTTGGCTTTCTCGATGGGTTTTCCCAGCTTTAGATAATGGCTGCCCTTATTATGGCTCTTTATCAATAAGTTATAGTAATAGTCGCTGCTTGCCCCGTTAGGCGCGAAAGCCTCTTCCAGTCCCTTCGCGAAGAGAGCAGCGTCTTTTCTCCACTTTCTTTCGTATTCTTCGCGCTTTTCCTTACTGAGCTTTTCTACCTCCTCCTGGTTCGTGCAGCAGTCTATGAATAGCTGGTATTTGGGGTAGGACATGGCAAGTACGCGTCCGTCGCACGAAAGTATGCTGCCGCGTTTCTGGATGAGGGTTTCCTTACGCACGGGCTGGGTGAGCTTGCGCTCGATTTCTTTATTAGGCATCCACAGGAACTGGATGTAGAAGATACGGAACACGAACACTATGCTCACGGCGAGCATAATTATGTAGATCAGATAGAGTGATCTTCCTAATCTTTCTCCTGTTTCCTTTCCTTTCATCGCAATTGTTTGGCCGGCTTCTCCGGTTTTCTGGCTTTTGAGCCCAATCTTTCCAAATTATCCTCTATCGTAGACCTTCTCGAAAGCTCGCTCAGCTCGAAAGTCTTTATGGCCAAGTCGGTCTGCTGCCCCTTCAAGATGTCGTTATTACGCTTGACTGTGGTCATAGTGTTGTCTATCAATAGGCTAATCCAGATGGTCATAATGCACAAGAACATACAGACAAGCATTTTTATGAAGTGTCTGTCCAGATGGAGTCGCAGCATCAGGCGTCCTTTGATGATAGCCGAGAATATATTTTTAAGAACGGGTAGTATTTTCATCGCTTTACCGCTATTCTAAGCTTGGCGCTACGTGCGCGCGTGTTCTCTGAAATCTCTTCCTCGAGCGGCAGAATCGGCTTTCTGTTCACTGCTTCGAGCGGCTGTACGCTTCGCCCGAACACGTCCTTTTCCACTTCGCCGTCGACATTGCCCGACTTTATGAAGTTCTTGACCATCCTGTCCTCCAGGGAATGATAGGTGATGACGGCCAATCTGCCCCCGCTTTTCAGAGCCTTCGTGGCGCCCTCGAGGAACTTCTCGAGCGAACGCATCTCCTGGTTTACCTCTATCCGCAGGGCCTGGTAGACTTTAGCCAAGTATTTGTGCTGTGCGAACTTAGGGGTCACCGACTCTATCGCCTTATCCAGATCGCCGGTGGTGCCGATGGGACTGAGTGCGCGCTTGCTGACTATCAGACTGGCCAATTTGTACGCATTCTCCACCTCTCCGTAGATGCGGAATATCTTGGCCAATTCCTCTACCGGGTATTCGTTCACTACGTCCTGTGCAGTCAGTTGTGCCTGAGTGTTCATTCTCATATCCAACGGAGCATCGTAGCGGAAAGAAAACCCGCGCTCCGCCGTGTCGAATTGGTGGGAGGATACTCCCAAGTCTGCAAGCACACCGTCGAACCCGCTTTCGGTTTCCAGAAGCGAGTAGTTATGTATGAAGCGGAAATTATTATGAATGAGCTTGAACCTCGGGTCGTCGAATGCTCCTTTCAGGGCATCTTCGTCTCTGTCGAAGGCTATGAGGCGTCCTTTTTCTGACAATCTGCTGAGGATTTCTCTCGAATGTCCACCGCCTCCGAACGTGGCGTCGGCATAGATGCCGTCGGGCGAGGATACAAGTGCATCCACGCTCTCTTTTAAAAGAACCGGTTTATGGTATTCGTACATTTTTCGGCAGTGTTTGAACCCCTTTTTCTATTCGCGCAAATTTAGCAAAATTTATCCATAAAGAAAAGGTGGAAGCATAACTATAATTTGACTAACTTTGAGCAAATTATTTTTACTATGCGAAAATTATCTTTTTTATTCTCAGTTTTATGCCTATTGTCCTCTTGTGGCAGGTCAGAGGTGCTGCCTAAGGACTCTTGGACACCTGTTGCCCATTCTGCACTTGAAGAACTCATAAAAACAGCACCTGCGGATTCCTATGCCGTTTTCGATTTCGACAACACCACGATTATAAATGACATCTCCATGACTCTTATGGCCTATACTGTGGACAATATGCGATTTGTCTTCAGCGCTTCGGAGGCTTTCGAGGTGTTCACTTCATATATTCCGGATACCGACATCGTACTGGAAGGGGTAGGCAGGTCCGCGAGCGAATTGGCCAGGGAATTAGCCGACGACTATGCTCACCTGCAGCTACTTAAATACGAAGGTACGAGTGTCGAACTTTTGAGGAATACTCCGGAGTGGAAGCGTCTCAAATCAAATCTCTTTACTCTTAACGAAGGTTTGGAGAATACTTTCGATTATGGGGTGTGGTGTCAGTGGCAGCCGAGCCTTTTCAAGGGGATGACCTATGACGAATTGGCTTCGCTTACGAAAGAGAGCGTGAGGTATTGGCTTGACGAGGGTTCTATGGTGGTTCCGAAGGAGACGCTCGACCTCTTCGCGGCGCTAAGAAAGCATTCCATCGAGGTGTACATCTGTTCGGCTTCGCTGGAGGTAATCGTGGAGGCTATGGCCTGCGACCCTGAATTCGGATTGAATTTCAGCGAAGACCACGTGTTCGGAATCAGACTTGCCGATACTCAGTGGGTCGGTGGTGCATTCGACCCTACATATACTCCTACGTTTCTGGAGGGAAAGGTCGCTTGCATAGAAAGATTTATGCGTCCTGCCCATAACGGAGCGGCGCCTGTCCTGGTGTCGGGAGATAGTGGCGGAGACGTGGCTATGCTTTCGACTTACAGCGATGCCCTCAGACTGGTTTACGATTGTAACAGAACGGGTTCCATCGCGGAGTTCATATCTTCGGGCCAGCCGCGCTGCGTAGTCCAGCCCCGCACCCAATACAGCAAATGACACAAAAGGCCGACTGAATTAACAGCCGGCCTATCGTTTTTTAGTATCTCGCTACGGTCAAGTCCCAGAACGTAAAGTTGTTCGGAGAATGGACTTCCATCTCGACCTTTTCCTTGTTCTTCAGGAGTGAACCCTTGTAGATGTCCTCGTAGGTACTCATATCCATAGAGTATGTGCAGGTGAGGGAATAGACGTCGTCTCCGAGTTTGGTAACTCCAAGTCCCTGACACAAAGCGGCTCCGGGAGTGAGCGCCTCTACGGAACCATCGCTATACCAGTTATAGGCGCTGATGGTACCGTCTTCGAGTGTCATATTCCCATTCACTATCCAGTTCCCATCCTTAACATAGAGGCCACCGACCTCTATGCCGACCTTCTCCGTAAAGAGCGTCATCTTGCCGTCTATCCAGATGGCTCCCTGCCAATTGCCTCCGTTAACGGCGTCTCGGTAGGCGCCGGCTGCATAGACGTGGCCATCTTCGATGACTATCTTGTTAACTTTAGCGAGGACTCCGTCTCCGGTGAGTTTTTGTTCTTGGCCATTTTTCCAAATGACGGCGGCACCTTCTTTCTTGAAGTCCTTAGACTGAATGTATCCACCGACATAGACATCGTCCCCATCGGCGGCTATGCAGTAGGCGAGAGCGTCTACGGAGCCATCGGTAAGCTCGAACTTCCGGTCGTTCTTCCAGTAGAGTGCGCGACGGTCAAACCCCGGAGAATCGAAACCGCTTACGTAGACGTTTCCGTTAGAGTATGCTACGCCAGACGCAGTGGATTTTCCTTTGACTCCGCCATAGACTGTGCGTTTGAACTTATTCTCTTCTCCTATCTTGAAAGAGTAGACTACGCCGTTGTTTTCGTTATACTCGTCGCCGTAGTACTCGTCTACTACCAGGTCGCCTATCGCCTCGGTAGCGGCTACGAATACGCTATCCTTATAGGTATAGACGGCGTTGCAGAAGGAATCGTGTTCGCCTTTTGTGAAAGCGAATCGTTTTCCGTCCACCCACATAACGGCGTCGTAGAATCCCTTGTCGCTAAGGTATTCTTGGCCTACTACGATGATGGCACTGTTCTGCGGCTCCGGTTCCGGCTTTGGTTCCGGCTTTGGTTCCGGCTCAGGTTCCGGTTTTTCCGGTGTCGGTTTTTCCGGCTTCGTGTTCGGGTCCTCCGTCTTGTTGCAAGCGAGGACGGCTACGCTTAGTAAAGCGCAGCAGATTAAAGAGATTTTACGCATCTTATTGATTCTCCATTTACTTTAGTTACTCCTGTAGAGACTTTCGGCGTAGCGCCTGCTGATGTGGTCGACCACATTACATATCTTGCCTTTGTTTTATCCGTAGCGTGTCCTTCGCTTGTCCAGAAAGTAATGGTACTGCCTACCAGCATTCCCTTGCCGGTAGAGCCGGAAACTTGTCCGCCCGGAGCAAATACCAGCGACCTGCCATCAGGAAGAGTAATAGTACCTTTTTTCTTAGCCTCTGCAGTAGACGGGCAAGCGAACAATTCTTCGCATTCCGCCACTGAAGGCATTCTCCAAGTACCTGCAGGCTCTACGAGCGAACAAGGATCTACATCTCCGATAGGAATGTTAGCCATTTTCGCGAAAGCGGTTTCTTCCGGACCATAAGCCTTTCCGTTATATGGAACGGTGGTGATGGCATATTTACTCTTCCACTGGAAGTACGTTCCGTAGGCGTCAGGTGCCATAAAGCAATATTTGCCGTCCTTTACGGTCAAGTAGCCTTCGCTCCACTCTACAGAGAGAGCCGCTACAGGTGCTGCGCCCTGTTTGATGGTCTTCTTCGTGCTCTCGCCATCGACATAGATGGTCCAGGTTAATTCCTTCTTCTCCTTATTCTCAGGAATGGTGAGTTCTACGGTGAGATTGTCCTTAGATGCATTCTCGCAGACTTCCGTGCCGGTAGAGCTGACGGCCTTGATAGGCACGACGTCGTGGTCGGTATCGATGGTAACCTTGAGCTTGAAGGAGTTGTGATCCTGCGCCGTCGTCGGAGAGTAAGATTTGAAGATTACGTAGTCCTTCATCTCCGGTTGGGTAAATGTCACTCCCGTGAATATGCTGTTTACGAACAACTTCCAGGTAACGACTTCCTTAAGTTCGTTTTCAGGAAGCTTGATGGTTACTGTGGTCTTCTTGTCGGTCGCACCGGTCTTGGTGAATTGGCCCTTGTCGGATTCGAGAGCCACATTGTATAATTGGAATCCTCCCGGATTGGTAACCACAGTGATAGGAGTCTCCTTCGAAGTCTCTATCGTAGCAGGCTCGTGTGACACATAAGAAGGAAGAGCGATGTTCTTCACGCATCTTACGGATGCCAAGTTCTCGCCTACCAAGTCGAAGCTCGGTGCTATGGAATATTCGAGGTTCGATGTGAGAATCATACCGTTATCGTTGTAGTCGCTTCCGAGACCCCATCTTGCTCCGGTTTGGTTCTTACCCATAAGGGCGCCGGAGGCGATGTTGACGTAGCCATTGAAAGGAAGGAACAGCTCCGAGCCTCTATAGTGCACGCCATTAACGCCTTCTACCATAGAAGTATTCTCGATATCTTCCATATAATAAAGGTTATAGAGCTCTTCGTAAGAAGGAAGGCGCAGTTCGGGACTCAGTGCGCTGCAAGGGTCCTCACCTGCATTTTCCTTAATATCGGCCAATCCTACCGCGATCTTCTCCGGATTATAGGCATAGCCTGCGTAGCTATCCTCTGCCGGTACGCCGAATATGCTTTCGTGCTTGAAGAAGTATCCCGGCAAGTGCGGAGCTTCTGCGAGGGCGAATTTGCCGTCCTTCACTACGAGGTCGGCCTTCGCATAGAAATAGGTAATGCCTTCTTCGCCGAGCTCGATCAGCGCGCCTTCCTGCTTTGCCGAAGCTACCTCGGTCCAGTTGTCACGGGCTTTGTTATTGGCCAATTCGAGAGCCACGGTCTTGTCGGATGCGGTGTAATTGGCATCGATGTGGAAGTTGACCTTCTCGGTCTTCTCGTTTATCTGCACTGCCTCTCCGGCCACGCCGTTGACTGATATGCGGTAAGCCCAAGGGATGAAAGTGGTCTCCGGCACGCCCTTCAATTGCGGGTCTTCCAGTCTGAATTTCAATGAGAAATAGAAATCGCCGCCATTATAGCTTACTTTTTCCGGGAGGTTGGTTCCCTGGAATTCGGAGAACACGTCCTTCACTTTAGAAGGGTCCAAGTCCTGAATGGAAGTCGCTATGTCTTTCCAAGTCTTTTCGTTATCGGAAGAAAATTCTACTACTACGCTGCGCTTGAATGCATTATGATTTGCCTCTATGGTCACCTCCACGCTTTCCATAGGCTCGTTGAACACTACGGCGTCTCTCTGTTCGTCGTCGTAGTTCACGCGATAGGCCCAAGCGATGTCCGTGTTGCTGACACTTTTAGTTTGTAAGGTCTCGACTACTTTTTCAAGGGAAATTTTATAGGTTCCGCCCTCGAAAGGAATAAGTTCCGGAATGTCGGAGCTCTTGAATTCTGTGGTAGTTTGTGTAAGCTCTTGCTTGCAACTAATTACACAGAAGACAGATAGGCTTGCTAAAAGCCCAAATAGCTTTTTGTTCATAATTATAGTGTTTGATGATAATCGATAATACACTTTCTCCAAAGGTAGTGATTATTATTTGAAAGTGTACACCCTTTTCCCGTTTTTTACGGATTTGTTCTGGAATTCTCCATCCCATTCGTCATAACTTTTTGGTGTACGATGTAGGTGTGTTTAACGATAATTTACTAACTTTGAACGAAATAAAACCATTTATATTATGAACATCAGACACTGTATTTCGGTATTGGCACTTATTCTCGCCGGATTCTATGCACAGGCACAAGAGGCAGATTCAGTGGAAGTAGGCATCGCAGCATATTGGGAAAAGGGCGATGTGTTTACATATCAATACACTAATGAAAAGTATAAGGTCGATGAGAGAGGGGATACCACCTATGTAACTCGCTCGGGCAATCTTAAGACTATGAAGGTAGTGTCGATGACCGACGACACTTATACCTTAAAGATTACATCGTCCGATTCCTGGCACAGTGACCCTGAGAGAAGTAAACTTTTGGCTGACGTGTACCGTAAGTGCGGCCCTGAAGAAGTCGTTTTGCTTACCGATGAGTACGGCTCTCCACTTCAGATTCTTAATTGGAAAGATATAGTCAAGTATTACGAAAAAGCAAAGAAGGTAATGATATCTTCCATGTTGAAAATAAAAAAGGGCACGTCGGACGTTCCGGAAAAGGAAATGCGAGAGTATTTGGAAGGTGTGTTTAAAAATCTTGATAATCAGGAAATCATTAAGTCGGCGATAGATAGGGAAATAAGTAATTTATTTATATTTCACGGTAATTATTACACCATCGATAAGGTTTACGATAATGATTTCAAAGTGGCGCCGCTTGTAAATGGTGCGGATTCTCTCAATATGCATACTGAGTATTGGATAGATGGCTCCGTATCAGATGACGAGGCTGTAGTCTTTCGTATGAGTACCGAGATTCCGTCCGATGAGATGAAATCTTATAGTAAAGCAGTGTACGTAAATGCTCTCGGCGTCCCGTCATTATGCAATATCCCTGTTGAAATGTCCAGTGTGGAATATGTCACGGAGCTAATTCATCTCGATACAGGTGTTCCGCTGAGGTATTATTACGACAAAGTCATGACTACTTCCTGTACCAGGGAAGATGGGGAAGTCGCAACGACCCAAACAGTTGAATCTATGGCAGTGAAGTTCTATTTAACTGAAGAAGAAATGAAATAATTTTTAGAATTTTTTTGATTGTAAGGAAAACTGTTTTATATTTGCAGTGTATTACGATACTAATACACTATAAAATATAAGGGCTTAATTTTATTTAAGATGATTACAATCAAAGATTTAAGCTTCTCATACGGTAATAATGCCGTTCTGAAGCAAATTTCTATGAAACTCCTCCCCGGGAATATTTATGGTTTGCTCGGAGAGAATGGTGTGGGCAAGACCACATTGCTAACCCTGCTTTGCGGACTCAAGAAGCCGCAAGTGGGAACGATAGATATCGACGGCTTCAAACCTTATGACAGAAAGCCGAGTCTTCTCAGCGAAATCTACTACCTTAGTGATGAGGTGGCGGAGATTACTATGTGTCCTATGGAGTTTGCTAAGAATTACGGCAAATTCTGGAGTCATTTTTCTCTTGAAACTTTCGGTGCTTTGATAGAACTCTTCGAGGTCCCTAAGGAGAATAGAATGGACAAGATGTCCGCCGGTCAGCTTAAAAAGACTCATATTTCATTCGCACTTGCCAGCGGAAGTCGCTATATCTTTATGGATGAGCCTACAAATGGTCTGGATATTCCATCGAAGGCGCAATTCCGCAAGGCCTTGATGCAGTACACCTCGGAAGATGCGACGGTTGTAATCTCCACACATCAGGTGAAAGACCTCGAAAGCGTCATAGACCCTGTCATAATTCTCGACCGTCAAGATGTTCTGCTCGATGCAAGCATAGCCGAGATTTCGGAGAAACTCTTCTTCGACTACGGCAGCGAAATCAATCCTAATGCCCTTTACAGCGAGTTTATCCCCGGAGGATGCATTCAGGTCCTTCCTAACACTACCGGTTACGAGAGTAAGGTGAACATAGAGGCGCTGTTTAACGCCGTACATAAGAACAAGAACTGGTTCAAGGCCGTCTTTGGAAACAAGTCATCAAATAACGAATAGGAGCATTCCATTATGAACGATACATTTAACTTCTCGAGGTTTGGCAAATACTATGTCAGCGACCTCAAAAATATGTTCAACAATAACTGGCTTACAGTTCTGCTGACATCTCTGTCCGGACTCATAGCATATATGTTTTTCGGCATAATACATTTATTGTTCGACGGCTCGTGGGATTCCTACGGCCTTGTGGGAAGATGCGTTACCTTCTTACTTTTGCTTTATGTGTTGATTATCATCATTCCTTCTAAGGCTTACGGATTCTTTACCGAAAAACGCAGTGGGGGATTCTATACCTTGATACCGGTGTCGCCTCTCGAAAAATTCTTGGCGATGCTTTTGAACACGACGATACTGGTCCCATTGGCCTATCTTGTCATTGCATTTTCCGTAGACGGCCTGCTTTGTCTGGTCGATCCGCATTGTGGAAGCTCGCTGGTGAAAACCATATCGGGTGCCGCACAGGCTATTAATGAATTCAGTCGAGAAAGCGGTGTACGGTTATTCTCAAATGGGGAGCTTTTCTTAGGTGTGGCCGTAAATATCATCTCGTGTGCCATCACCTTCCTTCTGGGAGCGCTCTATTTCAAGAAGAATAAAATAGGAAAGACCATTCTCGCGCTTATACTGTTTTGTATGGCGATGAGTTTGCTCACTCCGTTTATCAATCCTGGCGAAGGTTTCTTCGATTGGCTTAGTGAGATGGAAGACCCTCAGCGCGTGTTCGATACGATGAAAGCAGTATGGTATGTTCTCGGCATTCTCATAACCGCAGGATTGGGAGTATGGGCATATTTCCGAGTGAAAACCGTAAAACACTAATCTCGTGGCTATGGAATTCAATGCGAACAAATCAATATATCTTCAGATAGCGGATGCCATCTGCGAGAAGATATTATCCGGAGAGTTCAAGAGTGAAGACAGAATCCTTTCGGTCCGTGAGTATGGTGCCGAAATAGGGGTAAACCCTAACACGGTGATGCGAAGTTACGAGAAGCTCACTAACGACGGCATCATCTATAATAAACGCGGAATAGGCTACTTTGTTAGTCCCGACGCCCGCGAAAAGGTCCTCTCGACACTTCGCCGTGAGTTCTTCGATACCGAATGGCCCTCAATCCTCCGCAAAATGCACCTCCTCGGAATCACCCTCTCCGACCTTCAGGAGACGTTACCTCTGTTGTAGTAGTGATTCGGCGTTAGCGAGCGCTTCCGGCGTAACGCTTTCGCCACTAAGAAGTCGGGCGATTTCTTGAACACGGTCCGCATCGCTTAGAAGTGAGAGAGTGGAAGTAACCCTTCCGCCCTTCTCGCTTTTGCGAACCACATAATGGGCGTCACCCTTAGCCGCCACCTGAGGCAAATGCGTAATGGCGAACACCTGCATATTGCGCCCCATCTTGCAGATCATCTGACCTATTTTGTGCGCCACACTTCCCGACACACCGGTATCGATCTCGTCGAAAATCATAGTAGGCATATTCGCGAAACGAGCCATCATCTCCTTGATGCAAAGCATTATACGCGAAAGTTCACCACCCGATGCGCACTTCGACAGCTCGCTAGGATGATTACCATTCGAATCGAATAGGAATAGACACGAATCCATCCCCCTTTCGCCGCACGCGCACTCAGAAAGCTCGACCCGGAACACCGCCTTCTCTAATTCCAGTGCGCGAATGCTCCTTTCCAATTCCTCTGAAAGATGCGGGGCCGCCTTCGCCCTCATCTCGTGAAGCCTCTGAGCAGTAGACAGATACTCTTTCCGGCACTTCTCCACCTTCTTCGTCAGCTCCTCCTCCCTGAACTCTAGCTCCGACGAATCCGAAAGCATCCTTGAGAAATTATCCCTTATCTGAATGAGCGCCTCGATTGAATCCGCCCCGTGCTTGCGCATAAGCCCCAGCAGCAGGGAAATCCTGTCCTCCACGGCCTCCAGCCTTTCTCCCGACACACCCATCGCCGAATTCTTCTTATCTATCTCATAGAAAATATCTTCCAGCTCGATACGCGCACTCTCCATTCTCTCGGCCAATTCCCCCGCGCCATCCCAAAACTGCTCCACCTTTTCCAGAGCCTTGTGCGCACTTTTAAGCTCCTGACAAGCCTGAGCCGCATCGCCCGCTTTCGTGAGCAACTCCTTAATCTGCTCGGCACTAGCCAATTCCCGCTGCTCCCTTTCCAGCTCCTCTAGCTCGCCCTCGCGAAGTTTCGCATTATCCAGCTGCTCCCACTGTGCGTGGTTGTACTCGGCATTTGCTCGATTCCTGGCCAATTCCTCCTTCGTCTCTGCCAACTCCTTCTCCGCCTCCCGCAGTGTAGTCCACTCGCTTCCGCACTTTTCGCACAAATCGTGCGCGCCCGCAAAATAATCAAGCAGCGAAAGCTGGAAGGCACTCTTCGCCAGAAGCATATTCTGGTGCTGGGAGTGGATGTCTATCAGGAACGAGGCCAATTCCGCCAGCACGCCTACTGCCACCGGGGAATCGTTAATGAACGAACGAGACCTGCCGCTGCGATGGACCACACGCCTGATGAGAAGCGTGCCGTCGTCGTATTCGGCATCTGCTTCTTCCAAGAGCCTTTCGATGACTCCGGAAGTATCTTGCACATCGAATTCGGCCTCGACTACCAGACTGTCAGCCCCTTCGGAGATGAGAGAGGCGTCAGCCTTGGCCCCGGTCAGCAGGGACATCGCACCCAAAAGGATGGACTTTCCGGCACCGGTTTGGCCCGTAATTATGATAAGACCCTCTGGGAAAGTGATGTCCAGAGAGTCTATCAATACATAATTCTCGATGTGTAAGCTTTTTAACATTAATTACTTGTTGTTTTCGTCAGAGTGAGCCTTACGGAACACGAGCTCACCATTCTGGTACTCCGAGATAGCGATGAGGTCCGGTTTCGGAAGACGCTCGTAGTACATAGAGATTTCGATTTGTTCCTTATTCTCGAATACTTCCTCCATAGTGTCGCGCTCGCTCTTGAACTCCTCGAGCTTGTGAGCGATTTCCTTTTTCTCGGCGAGAGATATCTGGTTGGCTCTCTTTGAGAGGATTACTACGGTTTCGTAAAGATTGCCGGTTTCTTTTACCAAGTCGCGCGTGTCGCGTGTGATGGTGTTTGTAGGTACTTTCTTGATATCCATAATTTTATTACTTTCTAAAAGTTGTACGAGGTGAAGGTTCCTGAAAGTTTCAAAACTTTTTACTTCTTTCTTACCTTTTCGTAAAGGGAGTCCAATTCCTTCTTGTGCTTCGACTCAGGGAACTCCTCGGCGAAGTTAAGATAATCGTCCGCGAACACGAGATATCTCTCTTTTTGCTTCGCAGGAACGCTGAGATAGGCATATTTGTAAGACGACATCGCAGTGTAATAGAGGATCTCCTCGCGGTAGCGGTTATCCGAATCCTCCTTAAGGACATTCTTCAAAGCCACGTGCGCCGCCTTGTAGTCCTCCATCGTGTAATACAATTTGGCATTCTCGAAGGCCTTGCGGTCGAGCCTGTCCTCCAATTCGTCGAGCATCCTGTTACAAATCGCCACGTTAGGGGAGTGGATGTGCGATATCTTATACTCGCTTATGGCCTTGATAGCCTTATAGGTAGGCGCCTGGTCCAACTCATATCGAAGCGTGCTCCTGTAAAGGCAGTCGATTCTAAGGAATTCCGCCGACTCCGCAAACGGGCTGGCCGGATAATTCTCGATGAAGTGCTCCAGATTAGACTCTGCCGTATAGTAATCCTTTTGGTTATAATTACTTAACGCCCAGTAAAAATTCACCGTGTCATCTCTTTCAGTACCCTGCGTGAGCATGGAAAGCGACTCGAAAAGCTGGGCGGACTTGCCGTATTTACCCTTATTGAAATAATCGAAGGCGGCAGCATATTTAGCGTCGCTATCACCGCTGGTGAGCAATTCCTCGTACTGTGACTTGCATCCGGCAATCACTAATGAAGAAAAGATGAAAACTCCTAAAATCTTCTTATAATTCATCGTCTTATCAAAACTTATTCTTTATGTATTTCTCTGCTTCGAGCGCCGCGCGACATCCATCTGCCGCTGCCGTGATGGCCTGCCTGAAATCCGTATTACGTACGTCTCCGGCCACGAAAACCCCCTCTACCTCAGTCTTTACGCCCTCGCTCTTGATGTAACCATCCTGCGTCAAGGCCAATCCGCCTCCCAACCATTCGGTGTTCGGGTGCCTGCCTATCGCCAGGAAAAAGCCGTCGATCTTGATTTCAAAAATCTCGCCATTTTCTCGGGCCAATCGCGCCCCGGTAACTCCCAGCGCATCGCCCAGGACCTCGCGGGTGCTGCATCCGAACAGCACTTCGACATTGGCCGTGGACATGACGCGGCTCTTCATCGCTTCGGACGCGCGAAGGTAGTCCTTACGCACTATCATATAGACCTTTCGGGCCAATCCGCTCAGATACAGGGCTTCTTCGCAGGCAGAATCTCCGCCTCCCACCACGGCTACCGTCCTGTCGCGGTAGAAAAAGCCGTCGCAGGTAGCGCAAGCGCTGACTCCCATGCCGCGGAATTTGCTTTCGCTCTCAAGTCCGAGATACTTGGCACTGGCCCCCGTGGCTATGATTAGGGTCTCGAAGAAAAGTTGCGAGTCGTCGCTCAGGGTGATGGACCTGTTCTCGAAGTCGCAGCTCTGCGCACTGCCGCTTATGAAAGTGGTCCCCAGGTTAAGGGCTTGGGTACGCATGTCCATCATGAGTTGCTGTGCATCTATTCCTTCGGCAAATCCCGGATAATTCTCTATTTTAGTGGTGGTTATGAGTTGCCCACCCGGCTCCGGGCCTTCGACTAACGTCGGATCTAACGCGGCTCTGCACGCGTAGATCGCTGCTGTATAACCAGCAGGCCCTCCGCCTATCACCAGACATTTGATTCTTTCCATTTCTACTTTATTAATTCACTGAAAAGTGTCGCCTGCGTACAGTCGTACACGCGCACCGTTACGTAATCACCCTCCTTATGCTCGCTGTCCGTCCACACGCATACCTTGTTAGTGCCCGTGCGTCCGCACAACTGCTCGTTACTCTTCTTCGACTTGCCCTCGACGAGCACCTCGAAAGTCTTGCCTATGTCCCTCTTGTTGCTCTCAAGAGAAAGCGTGTTCTGCAAGGCTATGATTTCATTAAGCCTGCGAGTCTTCTCCTCCAGACTCACGTCGTCCGCATATTTCTTAGCGGCAAGTGTCCCCGGCCTCTCCGAATAATAGAACATGTAAGCCGCGTCGAAGCCCACCTCCCTGAAAAGCGACAGGGTGTCCTGATGATCCTCCTCGGTCTCCGAACAGAAACCTGCTATTACGTCGGTAGTTATGGCGCAATCCGGCATCACCTCCCTTATCTTCGCCACTCTGTCCAGATACCATTCCCTGGTGTAGCGACGACGCATCTTCTCCAATATGCGGTCCGAGCCCGACTGCACAGGCAGGTGGATATGATGGCAGATGTTAGGGTAACGGGCCATGACCTCTATAACTTCATCCGAGATGTCTTGAGGGTTAGAAGTGGAGAATCTTACTCTAAGTGAAGGACTTACCTGCGCTACCATTTCGAGCAGGCGCGCGAAGGTTACGTCCTCGTATTTATAAGAATCCACATTCTGGCCCAGGAGAGTCACCTCCTTATATCCCTTGTTCCGGCAGTCGCAAGCCTCCCTTACTATGCTGTGGGCATCGCGGCTTCGCTCCACTCCGCGAGTGTAAGGCACTACGCAGTAAGAACATACGTTGTTACACCCACGCATTATGGAGATAAAGGCGCTCACGCCGTTCTTATCTATCCTAACAGGAGCTATGTCTGCGTAAGTCTCTTCGCGAGAGAGAATTACGTCTATCTGTGGATGTCCTTCCCCTGCGGCCTCCAGCAGCTCCGGAAGATGTCTGTAAGTGTCCGGTCCGGCCACCAAATCTACCTTTCCGCTACTGAGCAGCTGCTCCTTCATCCTCTCCGCCATACATCCGAGAATGCCTATTATTACATCCCTGTGGCGTCTCTGAAGCACGAACTGTTCTATGCGCCCCAATATCCTCTGCTCCGCGTTATCCCTTATGGAACAGGTATTTGCCATTATTACATCGGCCTCATCCATCTCCTGTGTGCGACCGTATCCGTGCTTTTCCAGAATAGAGAAAACCACCTCGGTATCCGCCACGTTCATCTGGCACCCGTAAGTCTCTATATATACTTTTTTCATTCTAAATCCAATTTCCCTCAAAGATACTTATTTTTTCTTATCTTTGGAAGATGAAAAGATTTTTGGCGATAGTGGCAGCGTTTTTGTGCATCACATCGTGCGCTTGCTATAAGGACATAAAGATTAATTCGGTCGAACTGGAAAAGGTTTCCATCTTCGGAGACCCTAAGTTGTCCGGGATATTGGCCGTGGAGATAGATAATCCTACGATGACCCTCAAGGTATCGGACATTATCGGCGTAGTGAAAATCGCCGGAGTGGAAGCGGTGCACGTTACCTGCGAACCCTTCATCCTCGAAGGCAGGAGCTGTCAGGTATACCTTTTGAACGTATCTGCGAAGCTCGAAAGCGGTTTCGGCATCTCGAAGGTTATGAAAATCCTTCAATCAGGTGATTTGGAAAACATTACGGCAGATGTCTCGGTGACGGTCCGCGACCCGCTGGGCATAAAGCATAAAAGAGAAAGAAAGGATATTAGTTTATGAAGCGAATATTAGTGGCATTATGTGCTCTTACCCTTTTTTCGTCAGGGAAAGTTTGGGCGCAGACAGATACTCTCGCAGTGGCGGATTCAGTAAATCTGGTATCGGAAGGCTTTGAATACAAGGACAGTCTAGTGTATGTGTCTGTCAGCAGGATGACCGATTCACTGCGAGGCCGGGACGTGTTCGAAGTGCTGTCCGGCAGTGGGGTAGTGGTCAAACAGAGCCCCGAGCTCTCCTCGGCCGTCGGTGACAGGATAGATGCTAATTATGCCAATACCCTCGAAACCGAGGGCTATCGCATCCGCATATTCTTCGATAACAGGCAGGATGCCCGCGAGGCGTCTGAATTGGCCGTAAGGAGATTTGAGAAACTGTTCCCTGGGTATCAGACATATAGGACGTTCATCTATCCTAATTTCAAGGTCACTGTGGGCGATTTTCGCACGAAGGCCGAGGCTCAGGTGGCGCTGAAAAATATAGTCAGGGTGTTCCCGAACGCATTTGTCGTAAAGGAGAGAATGAAGTTTCCGGTGGTTAGCCAGGTCGAAAAATACAGCGTGGACACCATCAAGGTGCTAGTCCCGATAGAAGTTGTCGAACCACTTAAAGAAGAAAGCAAATAATGGCAAAGCAAGGTTTAGGCTTAGTTCAGACTCAGACGCAGAAGCTTTCTCCGCTGCAGATTCAGACTATCAAGCTGATAGAGCTCCCTATTCAGGATTTGGAGCAGAGGGTGCGACGCGAGTTGGAGGAAAATCCCGTGCTCGACGACACTCCCGTGGAAAATGAGGATTCGAAGGAAATTTCTCTCGACGATATTCAACAAGACGACTATATTCCTGATTATAAGACTAAAGTGTCGAATTGGGGAAAGGATGCCAGACCGGACTACGTTACTTTTTCGGTTAAGGAGAGTTTTTTCTTCAATCTCCGCGAACAGCTTTCTTTCAAGAACTTGTCCAAGCAAGATGGCGACATCGCCTATTTCATAGTGGGTTCGCTCGATGAAGATGGGTACCTTCGTCGCGATCTGGATTCGCTGGTGGACGATTTGGCATTTAGGGCAGGGATCAACTGCGAGAGAGAGGATGTCGAGCGAATGTTGAAGGTCGTGCAGTCGCTGGACCCGCCAGGAGTGGGTGCGCGTGATCTGCGTGAGTGTCTGCTGCTTCAGTTGAAGGCGGCGAACCAAACCCCGCAGGTGCGATTGGCCACGGACATACTGACTAAGGATTTCGATGCTTTCGCGAGCAAGCACTATAATAAGATAATGCAGTCCAGGGGGATAGGCGAGGACGATATGAAGGCCGTGCTGAAGGTGATCCTTAGGCTCAACCCTGCTCCGGGCGGCTCAGTCGCGGATTCCTATGCCGATGTCACCGAGCAGATAGTGCCGGATTTCGTGCTTAAGGATGACGACGGGGAAGTGTCTTTCATTATGCCTCGATTCAATATCCCGGAAATTCGCATCAATAAGAAATACGCAGCTATGCTCGAGAATGCGCGTGGAGGCAGCGATAGGGAGAAAAAGGAGGCGGCGAGCTTCGTGAAGGAGAAGATGGACAGTGCCAAGTGGTTCGTGGAGGCTCTCAAGCAGAGGCAGAATACGCTTAGCAAGACTATGCAGGCGATTATCGACTTCCAGAGAGTGTTTTTCGAGACGGGCGACGAGACCAAGCTCAAGCCTATGATTCTCGAGGACATAGCGAAAGTCACCGGCTTCGACATTTCCACCATCTCCAGAGTGGTGAACAGCAAATACATAGAGACTCCGTATAAGATATATCCTCTTAAGTATTTCTTTTCCGAGGGCCTTGTGAACAAGGCCGGCGAGGAGGTGTCTACGCGCGAACTGAAGACCGTGCTCAAGCAGATAGTGGATGCAGAAGACAAACACAAGCCGCTCACGGATGAACAGCTTGTGTCGGAACTTTCAGCCAAAGGCTATAATGTAGCCAGACGAACCATCGCTAAATATCGCGACCAATTGGGCATTCCGCTGGCTCGTCTGCGTAGGGAACTCTAAAGTTTAGGACCATAGCACAAATCACCTGCATCTCCCAGACCAGGGACGATGTAAGAGTGGCTTGTGAGCTCAGGGTCTATGGCTGCTACCCACAGTGTCGTGTTCTCCGGAAGGGTTTTCTTAAGATTCTCCACTGCCTGTGCACTTGCAAACGGGCACACGAGGTGAAGCTTGCTAGGAGTGCCGCCTTCGTGGCAAAGTACTTCGTAAGCTACTTGTACTGAAGAACCTGTAGCAAGCATAGTGTCTGCGATGATGAGCACTTTGTCTGTGAGTTCAGGGCAGGTGCAGTATTCTGTGTGGATGTGGAACTCTCCTTCGCTGTCGTATTTACGGTAAGCGGCCACGAAAGCATTCTCCGCAGAGTCGAAGCAGCTGAGCACTCCTTCGTGGAGAGGAAGTCCGGCGCGCAAAATGGTGGAAACCACTACTTTTTCATTCGGAACCATAAGTGTGGCAGTTCCTAGTGGGGTAACTACGTCACGACTTTCCCCGTGGAGAGTCTTGCTGATTTCATAACCGAATATTTGTCCCAGTCTTTCGAGATTTGTCCTGAATCTAAGACTGTCTTTTTGTGTTTCCTTGTCTCTTAATTGAGCGACGAAGGTGTTAAGAATTGAGCTTTTTTCTCCAAGGTTGATAATTTCCATAATGAACTAATGTGTATTGGTTTTACTTTTATGACACAAAATGTTTAAGTCGAATCCGTCCATCGTGTACCCTCTGAAACGCTTTTTCTTCAGGTGCCTTTCTATGGTCTCGAACAATTCGTCGTCGACCACGTCCACATAGCAGTCGTTCTGCTTGTCGTAAATGTGGAAATGCGGGAAGGTGTTTACGTCGAAGAACATCTTGTTAGCCGCGCTGTGCCTGTAGGAGTAGATGCCCAGCAGTGCCATCTGGCACAAGGTGTTGTACACGCTCGCCATAGTGATTTTAGTTTCACCTTTTTTATCTATGAATTCTGCTACTTGATCGGCGCTTGCGTGTCCCAAATGCGTCATAGCCTCGTGAACTGCGAGGCGTTGTGGCGTGGCCTTGAGACCGTTTTTCTTCAGCAAGGCTATCAAGTGATCAGTACTCATTTGTCGAATTCCTTTTTAATCTTGTATACCATATCGAGCTTTTCCCACGCGAAGAACTCTATGCCGTCCTTTTCGTACGGCTCTCTTCCGAAGTGCCCGTAAGATGCTGTCGGTTCGTAGATAGGTGCCTTTAGATGGAATCTTTCCACGATGGCTGCCGGCCTTAGGTCGAACAGCTTCTTAACCACGTCTGCGATATATGCGTCGGTCTGCTCCTGCGAGCCTTTGTCGATGTGTGCGCTGCCGTAAGTGTCTACGAACACGCTGACCGGCTGTGCGATTCCTATGGCATAGGCCAATTGAACCAGACATTCGTCTGCTACTCCCGCAGCAACGAGGTTCTTCGCGATGTGACGGGCTGCATAGGCAGCACTGCGGTCCACTTTCGACGGATCCTTTCCTGAAAATGCTCCGCCGCCGTGCGCTCCGCGTCCGCCGTAGGTATCTACGATGATTTTTCTTCCGGTAAGTCCGGTATCCCCGGCAGGGCCTCCGATAACGAATTTGCCCGTAGGGTTTACGAATAGGTTATAGCCTTCTTGGAAAAGGGCTGCCGTTTCCTTAGGCAGGCTGTTTATCAGGCGGGGAAGTACGATTTCCCTAACGTCTTTTTCTATGCGTGCGTGCATAGCTTCGTCGGTGTCGAACTCGTCGTGCTGGGTAGAGAGCACGATGGTGTGCACGCGAAGCGGTTTGTGCTTGGCCGAGAACTGGATGGTGAATTGGCTCTTCGCATCCGGCCTAAGGTAAGGCATAGGGCTTTCGGGCTCCCTTCTTATCTCGGAGAGAATGCGCAGAAGCGCGTGAGAGAGGGAAAGTGCGAGAGGCATATACTCCTTAGTGTCCTTACAAGCATATCCGAACATCATTCCCTGGTCGCCGGCTCCCTGCTCTTCGGGGTTCTGGCGAACTACACCTCTATTGATATCGGCGCTTTGTTCGTGAATGGTGGAGATGATTCCGCAGGAGTCCGCGTCGAACTTGTAATCCGACTTGGTGTATCCTATGCGACGGATGACTTTGCGTACGGTTTCTTGAATGTCGACGTAGGCGTGGTCTGAGCGTACTTCGCCTCCCACGATTACGAGTCCCGATGTGCAGAAAGTCTCGCAAGCGACCTTCGCTTCAGGGTCCTGACGGAGGAATTCATCCAAGATGGCGTCTGAAATCTGATCGGCAACCTTATCCGGATGCCCTTCGGAAACTGATTCCGATGTAAAAAGATAGTTCATATTTTTAACCTGTTGGCGGAATTAATTTAATGCATACTTAATTCTGCCAATGGGCTTGTCGTTAATGAAGTTTACGTATTGCAGAATGGTAAGTGCACTAATTTTGCCAATGATTCTGGCAAACAAA
>Ga0129316_1000082_pt1 | contig 75399 bp, 72 predicted proteins | sample Cm1ome_2_FD_94429 | JGI IMG/M metagenome (GOLD analysis project Ga0129316, IMG submission 94429) | Eastern black-and-white colobus group fecal microbial communities from Wisconsin, USA - Cm1022B metagenome | ecosystem: Host-associated > Mammals > Digestive system > Large intestine > Fecal...
ATAGAAGCTGCAGAAATAGGTACTGAAAAAGTAATTAGAGATCATTCTACTATAGGTATTGTTGTTACTACTGATGGAAGTATAGGAGATATACCAAGAAGTGCATATATCGATGCTGAAAAGAATGTGATTAGTGAATTAAAAGAAATAGGTAAACCATTTATAGTTATTTTAAATAGTACTCATCCTTCTAAAGATGAAACTATTAGATTGAGTGAAAAGATGAAAGAAGAATATGATGTACCAGTTATACCTATATCTGTACTTGATATGAATGAAAAGGATATATATTCTATATTAAAAGAAGCCTTATATGAATTTCCTATTTTAAATGTTAATGTAGAAATACCTGATTGGATAGGTTCACTTAAACCTAATCATCCTATTAAAGAAGTATATATAAATCAAATAAGAGAATGTGTTGTTGAAGTAGATAAATTAAAAGATGTAGATACTATTAATAATCATTTTAAAGAATGCCCCCAAATAGATAAAGCATATATATCTAATATTAATCCATCCAATGGAGAAGTAACTGTTACTTTAACATCACCAAATAATTTATATGATGAAGTATTAAAAGAAGTAATAGGTACTAATATTAATTCAAGAGCAAAACTACTTTCTATATTCCAAAACTATAATGAAACTAAAGAAGAATTTGAAGAATATGAATCTGCATTAAAAATGGTAAAAGCCTGTGGATATGGGATAGCAACTCCTACTTTAAAAGATATGAAACTAGAAAAACCTGAAATAATTAAACAAGGTAATAGATATGGAGTTAAACTAAAAGCAATCGCAACATCTATTCATATGATTAAAGTACCAGTAGAATCTACATTTGAACCAATACTAGGTTCATATGAACAATCTAAAGAATTAATTGAATACTTAAATAAGGGAGAAAATGAAGAATTATGGCAAAGTGAGATCTTTGGAAGAAGCCTTGATTCTATCGTTCAAGAGGGTATTCAATCAAAATTAGTTAGTCTACCTGATAATTTAAGAAATAAACTACAAGTAACCTTAACCAAAGTTGTTAATAAAGGATCTAATAATTTAATAGCAATTGTTATATAAAATAAGCGATTTTTCGCTTTTTTTTCGTAAAATATATTGATTTTATAACGAAAAAATGGTATTTTATATATGTAAGCATAGAGCGCTTATGAATAAAATGTCACATGGAGGTAATGTAAAATGACAAAACAAGAATTTATTGAAGCAATTGCTGCAAAATCAGGATTAACTAAAGCTGATTCATCAAGAGCTGTTGAAGCTTTCATTGAAACAGTTACTAGCACATTAAAGAAAGGTGATAAAGTTACTTTAACTGGATTCGGTGTATTCAGCGTATCTAAGAGAGCTGCTAGAAGCGGAAGAAACCCAAGAACTGGTGAAGTAGTTAAAATAGCTGCATCTAACTCAGTTAAATTTAAAACTGGTTCTAAATTAAAAGAAGCTATTAATAAGTAGTAAATAAAAACCATTATATAATGGTTTTTTCTTTTGCTTATGATATAATTAAATTGGAGGAACATTATGTTTGAAAGTGCAATTGAAGTAATTAAATTAATTGAACAACATGGTTTTAGTGCCTATATTGTAGGTGGATATGTTAGAGATATATATTTATCTTTAAATGCATCTGATATAGATTTAGCAACTTCAGCTACTCCAAAAGACTTAATAAAGATATTTAGAAAAAATATAGTTATAGATGAAAAATATGGTTCAACTAAATTAACATATAAGAATTATTGTTTTGATATAACTACATTTAGAAAAGATATTAAATATAATGATAATAGAAGACCATCAAAAGTAGAATATGTTGATAGTATAGAAGAAGATTTAAAAAGAAGAGATTTTACTATTAATACTATGTGTATGGATAAAAATGGTGAAATCATAGATATATTTAATGCTAAAAAAGATTTAAATAGTAAGGTTATTAAAACAGTTAGAGATGCAAATACTGTTATTAAGGAAGATGCCTTAAGAATATTACGTGCTATTAGATTTGCTACTACTCTAAATTTTAAAATACATAAAGATTTAGATTTAGCTATTAAAAAATATGCTAAAAGAGTAAAAGATTTATCTTTTAATAGAAAAAAAGAAGAATTAAACTATATATTTAGATCAGATAATTATGAATATGGTATTAAATTAATTAAGAAATATGATTTAGAAAAATATCTAGATATTAAGATTAATAAGATTAAAAAGACATCTGATGTACTTGGTATGTGGGCACAAATAGATTATTCAGATAATTATCCATTTAGTAAACTTGAAAAAGATACTATTAATAAAATTAAAGAAATGTTAGTTTATAATAAAATTGATAACTATTCTTTATATAAATATGGTAATATAATATCTATAAGTGTTTCTGAAGTACTAGGTATGGATAAAAAAGATGTTACTAAGATGTATGATAAATTACCAGTACATTCAAGAAGAGAAATTAATGTTAATAATTTAGAAATATCTATATTATTAAAAACACTTATTATTAATAATAGAATTAAAGAAATATATAATGACATAGAATATAAGATTGTATCTAAAGAATTAAAAAATACTAAAGAAGATATAAAGAAATATATATTAGAAAACTACGGAGGTAAAAATGAAAAATAATGTTATTAATGATTTAATAAAAGTAAACAAAGATTTAATTATTCCTAGTTTTTTGACTAAAAATTATAGTAAATTAGATTTATCTTTAGATGAATTTATGCTATTAATATATTTTATTAATTCTAAAGATAATATAACTTTTGATATAAATAAAATTAAAGAGGATATGAATTTAGAATCATCTAATATACTAGAATTAATTAATAGTCTAAATGAAAAAAATTATATTGCTATTGAGACTAAAAAGAATAATGGCATTATAGAAGAATTTATATCTTTAGACTTATTTTATAATAAAATGACATCTATGATATTAGATAATGAAAAAGAAGAAAACAATAGTGATATATATTCTTTATTTGAAAAAGAATTTGGTAGAACATTAAGTCCATCTGAATATGAACAAATAAATAATTGGCTTCAAAATGATATAAGTGAAGAACTAATTAAAGAAGCTTTAAAAGAAGCTAGTTTATCTAATGTTCATACTATAAGATATATTGATTCAATACTATTTACTTGGACTAAAAAGGGGTATAAAAAACCATCTGATATAAAAAGAAAAACTACTGATAAAGAACCAGTAGAAACTATATATGATTATGATTGGTTAAATGAATAAAAAAGTACTTTAAAAAGTACTTTTTTTGTTAACAAAAAGTGATAATTATAGTATAATTTATATATAATAGAGGTGATGTAGGTTGAAGAAAAAGTCATATAGTAATAATTTCAATTATTATAATGATTTCTGTTTTAACAACAGCACTTTTTTTAGATGCAAGAAATTTAAAAATATTATCATCTCTAACTAGCATAAATGAATTAATAATAAAAAATAATATGGCATTATTTAATAGAAATACAACACCAAATGATATAGAAGAGTATTTAGAATCTGCAGTACAAGTATTAGATGGTGAAGTAGAAGTAGAAAAAGATTCTATATTAAAAACTAATGAAACATTAGTGATTGATTCAAAATCATATCCAGTAGTAGTATTTGGAGATGTAAGAGCAGATGGAATAATAGATATAAGAGACGTTGCTAAAGCATACTCTGCATTATCAGCAGCAGGAGATTATTCAGCATACACAGAACCAGAAGCTCAAGCTCTAGATTTTAATAATAATGATAGAAGAGATATATTAGACTTAATAAAAATATATGATTCAATAGGAAAAGAAGATGAATCAATAACATTAAATAAAGATAAATTAAATTTAAATATAAATGAATCAGAGCAATTAATAGCAGAAGTACATGGAGCTACTGAAGAAGTAACAATTACTTGGACAAGTGGCAATGAGAATACTGCTACTGTAGATCAAACAGGATTAGTAACAGCAGTATCTAGTGGAGAAACAATTATAACTGCTACTACTAATACAGGGAAAGTTGCTAGATGTAGAGTAACAGTTAATGCAGCACCTAGACAAACTATTGCAAAACCATATTTAGATGTAGATACTTTTACATATACAGGTGATGTAATTGCTCCTTCAATTAATAGTTTTGAATCTAGTGTTATGAGTATATCAGGAACAACAAATACAATAAATGCTGGTATCTATGAAATGAAAATAAGTATTAAAGATAAAGAACATTATAAGTGGGAAGATAGCACTGATGATGATATTATTTTAGGATGGGTAATTAACAAGGCAACTAGAGAAGCACCTACAGTAACTGATTATTTTGGAATATATGATGGAAACCCACACACAATTACTGTATTAGAACAAAATACAGAATATTCTACTAATGGCGAAGTATGGGATACTACTATACCAACAAGAACTAAAGTAGGAGAAACAACAGTATATGTAAGAATAATGGAAGATTCAAATCATTATCCATCTAATCCATCAACTGGTAAAATAACAATAACTAATGCTACTATAGAAATACCTACTAGTGATATGTGTGAAGATATAACATATAATGGATTAGAACAAACAATAACTAAGACACCAGCTGGTGGATATACTTTTAGTAATAATGTTCAAACAAATTCAGGTATATATGTAGTTGATGCAAATTTAGATGAAGGATTTAAGTGGGAAGATAATACAACTGAAACTAAACAAATTACTTGTGATATTAAAAAGGTAAAATTGACAAAACCATCTATAGAAACATCAATGTATGTTTATACAGGATCTACAATAACTCCAGTAATTAGTGATTATGATAGTACTTATATGAATTTAGAGGGTGTTCAAAGTTCTGTAGCAGCGGGTACATACCATACATTTATTAGTTTAAAAGATAAAACTAATACTGAATGGAATGATAACACTGATAATGATATTGATTTAAGTTGGGATATTAATAAGGCAACTAGAGATGATCCAACAGTAACAAATTATATAGGTTATTATGATGGAAATCCACATACTATTTCAGTAGTAGAAAGTGGAGTAGAATATTCATTAGATGAAGAATTATGGGTTAATGTAGCTCCTACAAGAACTGAAATAGGAGAAACAACAGTTTATGTAAGAATAAGAGAAGATGGAAATTATTATGCATCTTCAACAATAACTTCAATTATTCAAATTAATCCAATTGAAATTCAGATACCAACAAGTGATATGTGTGAAAATATAACATATAATGGGTTAGAACAAACAATTACAAAAACTGCTTCAGAAGGATATACATTTAGTAATAATACAAAAGTATATGCGGGAATATATGATGTAGATGCTAATTTGAATGCAGGCTATATATGGAATGATAATACAACTGAAACTAAAAAGATTCCTTGTGAAATAAAGAAACTAAAATTAACAATACCAACAATGGATGTAAGTGAATATACTTATTCAGGAGAAACAATAACTCCAACAATAACTGGATATGATAATAATACAATGAGTATAGAAGGAACAACAAGTGCTCAAAATGAAGGTAATTATACAATAACAATAGGTTTAAAAGATAAAGATAATACTAAATGGATGGACGATACTAATCAAGATATTATATTTAATTGGGAAATTATAAATCCTATAGTAAACAAATTAACTATTAACCCAAATGGAGGTAGTTATAATGGGACTACATCTAGTACTGAAATTATAGAAGAAACAGGCACAAAATATAGTATTCAACATAATCCAACAAAAACAGGTTATACATTTACTGGATTTAAATTTACTGGTGAAGGTACATATAGTTTAAGGGATTCAAGTAAAATAATCCTAACTGGTGATGATGCAAATTATCTAAGTAGAGGATACTTTAAATATAGAACATCAAGTGATACTAAACCATCAGTATATAATAAATTAGATAATGATTCAGTTAGTCTTGCTATAGTAGAAGATAGTACTAATAGTGATTATGGTTATTCATTAAAAATAAAATCAATTGGAGAAGCAAACCCAGGTATTGGTGGTTTCTCTGTAACAGGAACAGATAGTAACCATGCATTAATTAAACCTGAAGATAATACATCTAATGTAGATATAGTTAGAGTAAGAGCAAAAGTCCCACAAAATTATAATATTAAATTAGCAAATGTAAGTACTAATTATACTGGATATGGTTCTAAATATATATATCAAGATAATGCTGGTACAGGTGATTGGGTAAATTATTACTTTTATATATATACAGGTAATGGTAATTCTGGTGATTTTAAAGATAAAATATTTGTATATTTAGATGGGGAAGAAACTTCTTCTTCTAATATAGTTACTTGGTATGTAGATTCAGTAGTAAGTTATACATACAATAAAGATGATTTCTATTCTGCATATAAATTTACTGAAGGAGTAGGAAAATTAACTGCTCAATGGCAAGCAAGTGGTTCTAGAATAACATTTGATCCAAATGGTGGTACTATTAGTGGAAATGACTATGCTAATTTCGCATATAATGAAATATATGATAATCAAAAAGTTGTACCTTATAATATAAATAATACTGATTATACAGTTTATAGAGAAGGATATACATTTAAAGGATGGTATACTTCTAAAAATAATGATGTTCAAGTATTTGATGCTAATGGATCATTAAATCCAAGTATTTCAGGATATTCATCAGCAGATAAAGCATGGAAGAAATCTAATAATAAAACATTATATGCACAGTGGGAAGAAATATTACCAACAGGATTATCTATTGATAAAACTACAATAAGTTTAAACAATGCTGGTAAAACAGAAATTATAACACCAACAGTAACACCATCAACAGCAAATCAAAATGTAACATGGACAAGTAGTAATGAATCAGTCGCAAAAGTTGAAGACGGAAAAGTTATTGCTATTGGTGCTGGTACTGCAAAGATAACAGCAACTACATCAAATGGTATATCTAAAAAATGTACTGTAACAGTTTCTGAAAGAACTAATGTAGGTATATGGTATAGTACTTGGTATTCAAATGAAGAAGGCTATACTAGAGCGGACTGTGCTAGGGATAAAGAAGATAAGGATAGTGGTGGATGTGGACCACACAATTTCTGGTTTGATCATAATATTAGTTATTTACCATATTTATCAACAGGAACATTTGGCTATCATGATACATACGATGAGTCAGAAATAAGATTACATCTAAGAGAAATTGGAAATCAAGACATAGACTTTTTGATATTTGACCAAACAAATAATCTATATAGTTTTATTAATAATCGTACAAAAGCAGTAGTAAGATATTTAAATGATTATAATTCAAATCATGAAAATATATACTATGTTAACGCAGTTGGAGGGTTCCACTTTACTCAAAACTTTGATACTGAAGAAGAGCAAGCCGCAAGTATTGAGGAGGAAGCTAAAGCTATTTGGGAACAATATGTTAATGACCCAGAACTAGGTAAATATCAATATTACTATGATGGTAAACCAGTATTAGTTTTATATGGCGATAGAGGAGAACAAATTTGGAATAATTATTCGGGTAGTAAAGAATATGGTAATAAATTCCATATGTTCTATGCAGATAATAAAAATACTCCAGGATATTGGGGTTGGGCTCCAACAACACCAGTTCAAAGTGATAAAGCTATGGTAGTTATGCCTGGATGGAGAAATGAAGATGGTAATACTCCAGTTATAAGACAAAAACAACCATCAATTAATATAGATGATGGTGATACTTATAGATTATATTGGAATGCTGTTATTAATAGAGATAACTATCCTGAATTTGTAATTATTAATTCGTTTAATGAATATGCGGAAAGAACAGCTATATGGATTACAGATACTAGTCAAGTAACTCCGGAGGAAGATAGATGGAGTAGTTATGATTTATATTGGGAAATTAATAGATTCTATATGAATTATTTAAGAACTCATGAGTAATAAAAAAAGAACACTTAATGTGTTCTTTTTATTATTCAAATACTTTTGCAATTACTTTAATATTTTTCTTAAATATTAATACATCTACTATATCACTAATCGCGTATAATATAATAAATCCACCAATTATTCTTGTTAATGTAAATGATGCTATCATTGGATTAAATATTAAACATAAGCCTATCGCAATAGTTAATATTGATAATATATAAGTTATTATCCAATTATTATCATTTTTATCTTTTAATGCTAAACTCATTCTAAGTTTAAATGTAGAACTAAGTATTATCCATAATCCTAAGAATATTGGTAAGATAACAGATATTGAACTTTGATTAGATATAATAATTATTCCAAATATTATTGATAATAATCCAGAAGTAAATCCATCAAAGAAATAGAATACTTTAAATTGTTTATAATCATCCATTATATTTAATACTCCATTAATCACAAGTATAATTGCGAATATATATCCAATTATTTCTAATGATAATTTGGTATAGAATAATAACCCTAATCCTATTATTATTAATACGATAGATGTGATCATTGAAATGTTCATTAATTTAATAAATTTATCTCTCATAAGCATATCTCCTATTATCTTAATTTTATATTTTTTTTAATTAATTGTCAATTATAAGGGGGAATTTTAAGATATATAGAGTATATAATATATATGAGAAAATATATAGATTATAGACATTATTTAAATAATAAAAATATTATTAATTATTTTAAAATTAAATATAATAACTATAAGTATATTAAGGATAATATAATTAATAAATATACTTATAATAATAAAGAACTAAATTATAAGCAAAAAGAAGCCTTATTTACGGATGAAATTAATACTTTAGTACTTTCTTCCGCTGGAACAGGTAAAACATCTGTTATTGAGGCTAAAATTGATTATTTAATTAAATCTGGTATTAAAGAAAAAGATATATTAGTATTATCATTTACTAATAATTCAGTAAATGATTTAAAAAATAAGATTAAGTATGATGTAGATATATTTACTTTTCATAAATTAGCATTAGAAATAATAAGTGATTATAAATATAATTATAAGATTGTTAATGATTATTTAAGTTATATTATTAATGAAATATTTTTATCTATTTGTAAAAATATATCTAATAAAGATTTATTATATTTTAATAATGAAATAACTAATTTTATTAATCTATATAAAAGTTATTATACTAATTCTAATTACTTAGATAAAATAAGTAAAAAGACTAATAATAAATTAGTTAAACTAATTAATAAGATATATTATATATATGAAGATGAACTTAATTCACAAGGCTTAATAGATTTTAATGATATGATTAATCTATCTATTAAATTAATAAAAGAAAAAGGATTAAAAAGATATTATAAATATATAATTATAGATGAATTTCAAGATATATCTATATCTAGATATAATCTAATAAAAGTAATAAAAGAATCATGTAATAGTAAGTTATTTTCAGTAGGTGATGATTATCAATCTATATATAAATTTAGTGGTTCTAATATAAATATGATTATTAATTATAAAAAATACTTTGGTTATACTAAAATAATAAAGTTAAATATAACATATAGAAATTCATATGAATTGATAAAAGCATCAACTAATTTTATAAATAAAAATAGATATCAAATAAATAAAAAGATAATATCTTATAAACATATTAATAAACCTATTAAGTTAGTTTATTATATTAAAAATATGAATATTAAATTAAAAAAGATATTAGAATTAAATAAAGATTTTACTATATTATCTAGAAATAATTCTGATATTAATTATGCTTTAGATGATGATATTACTTTTAATAATAATGTTTTTTATAATGATAAAGAATATGAATATAAAACTATTCATAAATCTAAAGGATTAGAATTTGAAAACATAATTATATTAAAACTTGATAATACTATTAATGGATTTCCTAATAAAATAATAGATAAATTAAATAGATTAATACTTCCAAAAGATAAATATTTATATGAAGAAGAAAGAAGATTATTCTATGTAGCGTTAACTAGAAGTAAATGTTTAGTTTATCTTTTAGTAGATAAAGAAAACCCTAGTATTTTTGTTAAAGAATTGTTAACTAATGGCAAAAAATATATTGAAGAATTGGATATATAAATGTATAATAAAAGTGTTAACGGGAGTGATTACTTTTGAAAAAATGCGTTATAATCTATAACAAAAAAAGTGGAAAAATAAAACCAAAAGAATTAATCAATAAGTTTTATAAAGTAATTGTAGAGAATGGCTATTCTTTAGAAGTAATTACTACTAAAAGAAAAGGTCATGCGGTTAGTATAGTGGAAGAATTACCAGATGATATTGATTTAGTTATTTCTGCAGGTGGAGATGGGACATTTGATGAAGTAATAACTGGTAATATGCATAGAGAAAAGAAGTTATTAATTGCGCAATTACCGCTTGGTACTACTAATGATGTAGGTACTATGTATGGATTAACTAAGAATATAGAAAAAGATTTAAATGCCATATTAAATGGTGTTAAAAAGAATATAGATATTATTATGATTAATGATGAACCATTTGTATATGTCGCTGCTTTTGGTAATTTTATCAATATAACATTTGATACACCTAAAAGATGGAAAGAAATCTTTGGTAGACTTGCATATATCTTATTTGGTTTTACTGAAATGCATGAAAAAATTAGAATTAATCATATTAAATATAAAGTTAATGGTAAATCCAAAGAAGGAGATTTCTCATTTATCTTTATTACTAATAGTTCTAGAGTAGGTGGAATAGATGATGTATTCCCAGATACTAAACTAGATGATAATAAATTTGAAGTATTACTTTGTAATATTAAAAATAAAGCAGATATATTTAAATCATTATTATATGTTAAAAATAATGGGGTATATAATGTACCAGGATGTGAGTATTATTGTACAGATAAATTGGAATTAGAATTTGATCATAATGTTGAACATTCATGGGGATTAGATGGTGAAGAATATAAATCTAATACTAATAAATTTACTTTTACTGTTAATAAAGATATAACTGTTTTATTACCAGAAAAAAATGTTGATAAATTATTCATAAATAAGGAAGATTAATCTTCCTTTTTTTGATATAATAAAAGTATATTTAAGGTGATAATATGAAGTTAAAGAATAATTCTATTTATATAGTTTCAAACAGTGTTAAAAGAGATATACTACTTAATAATAATGAACTAATTAATACTAAGTTTATGTCTTTAGAAGAGTTAATAGATAAACTAACTTTTACATATGATAATAAAGCTATATGTTATTTAACAAATAAATATAATATTAAAAAAGAAGTCGCACTAACATATCTAAATAATATTAAATATATAGATAATGATGATTTTAATAATGAATCCATTAAAAAACTAATAGATATAAAAAAAGAATTAGAGGATAATAATCTTTTAATTAAAGATAATTATATAGATTTATTATTAAATAATAAAGAAGTTATAGTATATGGTTATGACTATATACCTAAATATTATAAAAAATATTTAGATAAGATTAATGCAAATATAATAGATAAAGAATATAAAGATTATAAACATGATATATATGAATTTAACTTTATAGATGAAGAAATAGAATATGTATCTAATAAAATAATAGATCTTATCAATAATGGAATTGATATTAATAAGATTAAATTAAGTAATATAGATGATGATTATATTATTCCTATAAAAAGAATATTCGAGTTATATAATATACCGGTAGAATTAAATAATAATGATAGTATATATAATACTTTAATTATTAAAGATTTCTTATCTTTAATAAAAGATAATTCTATAGAAGAATCTTTAGATATATTAAAAGAAAAATATGATTTAAGTAATGAAGATAATAATTATATATATAATAAATTAATAAATGTAATTAATAGTTATTCTTTTATAGAAGATAAATCTACTATAATAAATAATATAATATATGACCTTAAGCATATCTATACTAATAAAAAGATATTAAGAAATAAGGTAGAAACTATCTCTTTATCAAACAGTATAATTAATGATGATAATTATATATTCTTAATGAATTTTAATTCTTCTAGTATACCTAAGATATATAAAGATGATGATTATATATCAGATGAAATAAAAGAAAAACTTGGTTTAGAAACAAGTAAAGAATTAAATAAGATAGAAAAAAAGATAGATATTAATAGAATTAAATCTATTAAAAATTTAACTATTACTTATAAACTTAAAACTCCTTATGAAAAATATATAAAGAGTACTCTTTTAGATGGATTAGATTTTGAAGTTAAACAAGGTAAAGTAATAAATAAATACTCTAATAAAATAAATTATTTTAAATTATCTAATAAATTAGATGATTTAATTAAATTTTCATATAAAGATGATGATTTAGATTATTTATATTCTACCTATAAAGATATAAAATATAGATGTTTTGATAATAGTTTTAAAGGTATAAATAGAGATGATTTATATAAACTACTTAATAATAAATTATCTTTATCATATAGTTCTATGAATAATTATTATAAATGTCCATTTAGATATTATATGGAAAATGTATTATATTTATCTAAAGAAGAAAAGACTTTTGCGATAGATATAGGTAATATATTTCATGAATTATTAAGTAAGAGTTTTAATGATAATTTTGATTTAGATGAAGAGTTTGATAAGGTAGTTAGTACTACTAGTGTACCTAAAGAAATATTCTTCTTAAATAAATTAAAGGAAGAATTAAAGTTTGTGATAGATACTATTAAATATCAAAATAGTTTTTCTTCATTAGATAAAGCTTTATATGAGAATAAAGTATATGTGAATAAAACTGGATCTATTAAACTTACATTTACTGGTACCATAGATAAACTATTATATAAAGAAGATAATGATAAAACTTATGTAGTTATTATTGATTATAAAACAGGTAATCCTGATATTAATTTAAATAATTCTGTATATGGAATAGATATGCAATTACCAGTATATCTATATTTAACAAAAAATATGGATATAAAAAATGTAGAAGTAATAGGTTTCTACCTTCAGAGAATCTTAGATAATGAGATTAGTAAAGAGAAAGGTAAAAGCTATTCTAGTATAAAAAAAGATAAACTAAAACTACTTGGATACACAAACAGTGATGAAGGGTTAATAAGTTTATTTGATAAGAATTATTTTGATAGTGAAGTTATTAAATCAATGAAGAAAACAAAGAATGGTTTTTCATCATATGCTAAGTTAATTAATACTGATAATATTAATAGATTAATAGATTTAACTGAAAAACATATAGATAATGCTTTTGATAAAGTATTAGATGGTGATTTTAGTATTAAACCTAAAAGAATAGATAATGAATTATTATCTTGTAAATATTGTAAGTATAGAGATGTTTGTTTTAGAAAAGAAGAAGATATTGAAAATGTTAAAGAAAAAGATATCTTTGATTATTTGAATGGGGGTGAAAAATAGATGGCTTGGACTAAAGAGCAAGAACTTGCGATTAATATAGAAGGAAAAAACACCATTGTTTCTGCAGGAGCAGGTTCAGGTAAAACCGCTGTTTTAACCACTAGAGTAATTAGAAAACTTAAAGAGGGAGTTCATATAAATGAATTACTTATTCTAACATTTACAAATGCTGCATCTAGAGAAATGAAAGAAAGAATAAGAAAAAACATATTAAAAGAAGAATCTTTAAAAGATGAACTAGATCTTATAGATTCAGCATATATTACTACTTTTGATAGTTTTACTCTTAGTATATTAAAGAAATATAGTTATCTATTAAATATTTCACCAAATATATCTCCTGCGCCAGAGAGTTTAATAAATATAAAGAAAAAAGAGATACTTGATAATATATTTAATGATTTATATGAAGAAGAAAATGATAAATTTTCTAAACTAATTAAAGATTTCTGCGTTAAAGATGATGAATCTATTAAACAATATATATTAGATATGAATAATAAGATAGAAATGAAGACTGATAAATATGATTATTTAAATAATTATGCGTCTCTAAATTATTCAGATGAAAAAATCGATAAAGATATTGCTCTTTTTACACAATTATTAGTGGATAGAAAGAATGAAATTAATAATTTATTAGATAAAATTAAGCATTATGTTGAAAATGACTATTATAATAAGCTATATGACTCATTATTAGGGTTTATTAATGCATCTACATATGGAGAATTACTTTTAAATTGCTGTGTGTCTATGCCCGCGCTTCCAGGTGGTTCATCTGAGGAGGCAAAGGACATAAAATCTAAGATAAAGAAGGCATCTGATGATATAAAGAAGCTATGTAAATATAGTAATATAGATGAAATTAAGGATTATATTTTTAAAACTAGAGATTATGTAGAAATAATTATAGATATTTTATTAAAATTAAATAAAGAATTAGATGATTTTAAATTTAATAATGATTTATATACTTTTAATGATATAGCTATTAAGGCAATTAACCTAGTTAAAGAGAATAACTTAGTTAGAGAAGAAATTAAAAAGTCATTTAATGAAATTATGGTAGATGAATACCAAGATACAAATGACTTAGAAGAAGAATTAATTAACTTAATTAGTGATAATAATGTTTATATGGTTGGTGATATTAAACAATCTATATATAGATTTAGAAATGCTAATCCAGATATATTTAAAGAAAAGTATGATTTATATAAAGATAATAAATTAGGTTATAAAATAGATTTAAATAAGAACTTTAGATCTAGAGAAGAAGTCCTTAATAATATTAATCTTATATTTAATTTAATTATGGATAAAGATATAGGTGGTTCTGATTATATAAATGATGGTAAGATGACATTTGGTAATACTAACTATATAGAAAATGGTTCTACTGATCAAAATAATAATATGGAAATATATAATTATAATTTAGAAAGTGATTCCATATTTTCTAAAGAAGAAGTAGAAGCATTTATTATCGCAAATGATATAAAAAATAAAGTTAATAATAAATATATTATATTTGATAAAGATAATAGTATTAAAAGAGAAGCTAAATATGGTGATTTTGTTATATTAATTAGTAAAAGTAAAGATTTTAATCTTTATAAAAAGATATTTGAATATAATAATGTACCTCTAACTATAAATGCAGATGAAGTAATAAATGAAGATATATCTTTAGTATTATTAAAGAATTTATTATTACTAATTACTAATATTTATAATAATAATTTAGATACTCATTTTAAACATTATTTTATTTCTATTATGAGAAGTCCTTTAGTAGAAGAAAAAGATGAAGATATATTTAAGTTTTTTGTTAATAATAATTATAAAGAATCAACTTTATATAAAAAATGTTTAGAAGTATCTTCTAAGATATCATCTTTATCTACAAAAGAATTTATATTATATGTATTAGATGAATTTAAATTCTATGATAATTTAATTAAAGTAGGAGATACTTATGAATCTATAATAAAATTAGAATATTTAATTAGCTCATTAGATAGTTTTAATAAGATAGGTTATACTGTTATTGATTTTACTAATTACTTAGATGAAATTATGAGTAATAATAATGATATTAAGTTTAATATAAATAAAGAAGATAGTAATAGTGTTAAAATTATGACTATCCATAAATCTAAAGGTTTAGAATATCCTATTTGTTATTTTCCTAATTTATATTCTAAATTTAATATGAGAGATATGGATACTAGATTTGTATTTAATAATAAATATGGATTTATTTCTCCTATATTTGATGAAGGAATAGATTCTACTATATATAAAGAATTATATAAGGATTATTATCTTAAAGAAGAGATTAGTGAAAGAATTAGATTGTTCTATGTTGCACTTACACGTGCTAAAGAAAAAATGATATTCTTAATTAATAATTTTGATGATGGTAATATAATAAAAGAAAATAAAGTAATAGATAATTCTATTAGAAATAGTTATAGATCATTTAGAGATATATTTAGTAGTATTAAAGAAAATATTATTAATTATATTAAAGATATAGATGTTAATGATTTAAATATTACAAAAGATTATAATTTAATAAAGAATAAAAATTATATGGAATTTATTGATATAGTAGAAACTACTAATGAAATAAAAGAAATTAATATAGATAATTCTTTATTAGAAGAAGAATCATATTCTAAAAAGATTAATAAACTTATAACAAAAGAAGAAAAAGATAATATGGAATATGGTACTAAGATTCACTATATATTAGAGTGTTTAGATTTTAATAATCCAGATTATTCTAATATAGAAGATAGTATTAAAGATAAGATTACTAAATTTTTAAATATAGATATATTAAAAGATATTAGTAAAGGTAAAATATATAAAGAATATGAATTTATATTTGAAAAAGATAATAAAGTAAATCATGGAGTAATAGACTTAATGATTGAATATGATGATCATATAGATATTATTGATTATAAATTAAAAAATATTAGTGATGAAAATTATATTAAACAATTAAATGGATATAAAGATTATATTGAATATAAAACTAATAAAAAATGTAATTTATATTTATATTCAATAATGGATGAGAAGTATGATATAATTAAATAGAGTAGGAGTGATTATATGAATAATGATTTTGAAGAAAACAAATTTGGTTATTTAAAAAATCTTTCGCAAGAAGAGTTATTAGAGGAATTAGCAGATTTAAAAGATGATATAGAAAGATATCATGAAGCAAGAGAAAATAAAGTTACTGGAGAAGAATTAGAAACTCTAGAACAAGATTTTAATTACGCAATGAGTAAAGTTAGATATATGAGTAAAGTTGGGATATTACCTGAGGATAAACCAAAAAAAAGTCTTTAATTTATTTAAAAAATATGTATAATATTAGAAATGGAGATGAGAAATATGAATAAAAATATAATTGAATTTTATAAAAATGCCATCAATTTAAAAAATGTTGATAGAACTGGATGGAAAGAAGTAGGAGTTTCTAATGTAGAATCTGTAATGGATCATATTGGAGGTACATTATTACTTGCAATTACTATCGCATCAGAAAAAGGATTAGACCTTGACATGAAAAAGGTATATGAAATGATTGCAGTTAAAGAAATAAGAAAAATAAATAAAGAAGAATCAGTAATCAATGGATCTGACTATAATGATGAAGGTAAATCTGTTTTACCTAGTTCTTTAGTTGGTATATATGATGAATACATTAAAGGTGAATCTGAAGAAGCTAAATTCGCATTAATGGTTTCTAAATTAGAATCTGATTTCCAAGCTAAAAAATATGAATTAGATGGAGAATTTACTTTAGAAAATGCTAAAGAAGATATTAAAAATTATCCAGAAGAATTACAATCTAAGTTAGGAGATATAACTAAAGCTTCTGAAGGATGGCTTAATTATGATAGACAATATTATGATGAACTATTTATGAGTTTATCTAAAGATATTGAAGAATTATAATAATTATGTTAAAATCTATATAAATTGATTGAAAGAGGAGTAATTTAGTAGTTATTATAGAGAGTCTATGGTTGGTGTAAATAGATATAACAAATAAATGAAGAAACTTTCATATATATCAATAATCGTTAATAACGTTATAATTAAAAGAGCATAGTTTCTATGAAGTAAGGTGGTACCGCTAGATATAGTCCTTACATTTATAGGGACTTTTTTTATTAAAAAAAGGAGGAATAAATATGACAAATAAAGAATATGCAGATATTTTATTACCAGGAGTTAAGCATACTTGGGAAGAATATGAAAAAATGTATCCAGAAAGAGATTTACCTGAAGGAACAATAGTAACTAGATATGCACCAAGTCCAACAGGACTTCCGCATATGGGTAATTTCTTTCAATGCTTTATTTCAAAAGTTTTTTCTAATCAGACTAATGGTGTTTTATTCTTAAGAATAGAAGATACTGATACAGAAAGAACTGTAGAAAATGGTATTCAAAATATAATTGATGCTTTAAGGCCATTTAATATAGAATTCACTGAAGGATATATTTCTGAAACTGAGGAACGTGGAAAGTATGGACCATATAAACAAAGTGATAGAATGGATATCTATAAAGCTTATGCTAAAAAGTTAATTGAAGAAGATAAAGCATATGCATCGTTCTTATCTAAAGAAGAATTAGAAGAAATAAGAGAAAAACAAACTAAATCCAAAGAAAGACTAGGTATATATGGAAGATATGCGAAAGATAGAAATCTTTCTAAAGAAGAAGTTTTAAAAAGAATTGAAAATGGTGAAAAGTATATAATTAGAATTAAATCCCCAGGGAATTTCTTTAATAAAATTAAATATGTAGATTTAATTAAGGGAACAATAGAAATGCCTGAAAATGATATAGATGAAGTTATTATTAAGAGTGATGGTCTTCCTACATATCATTTTGCACATGTAATAGATGATCATTTAATGCATACAACTCATGTAATTAGAGGAGATGAATATGTTTCATCAACTAATAAACATCTTCAAATGTTCGAGATGTTAGGATTTAAACCAGTTAAATATGCGCATATCGCACCTCTTACTAAAAATGATAATGGTACTATTAGAAAATTAAGTAAGAGAAAAGATCCAGAAGCAAAATTACTTTATTATATTGAAGAAGGCATACCAGTTGAAGCAGTTAATTTATATTTGGCTACTATAACTAATTCTAATTTTGAGGGATGGCTTGATCAAAATCCAAATGGTAATATTGATGATTTTAAATTTGATTTTAAAAAGTGTTCATCATCTTCTGGAACATTATTTGATTTACCTAAACTATATAATATTTCTAAAAATTATATTAGTAGATTAACTAAAGATGAAGTATATGATAGAACTTTAGAATATGCTACTAAATATGATGAAGAATTAAAAGAATTACTTATTAAATATCCAGATTATTCTAAAGAAATATTTAATATAGAAAGAGAACAAAAGAAACCAAGAAAAGACTATGAAAAGTTTAGCGATGTTAAAGGTCAAATTTGGTATATGTATGATGAATTATTTAATTCTAATGAAAAGAATTATGAATGGCAATCTATTACAGATAGAGATGAAATTAAGAATATATTAAATAATTATATTGAAATATATTCTGAATCTGATGATAAAGAAACATGGTTTAATAAGATTAAAGAAGTATGTGATAAACTAGGTTATGCTTCAGATATGAAAGCATATAAAGAAAATCCAGATAATTACAAAGGTAATGTCGCAGATGTTTCCACAGTAATAAGAGTAGCTTTAACTACAAGAAGTCAAACACCAGATTTATATGAAATACTTAGAATTATTGGTAAAGAAAGAGTAAAGGAAAGATTTAATTTGTTATAATTAAATCTTTTTTTTGTTATAATAATAGAAGAGGGATAAGGTATGAAAGAGATAATATTAAACAAAGGAAAATTAAAAGAAGATGAATTAACTGATGTTATCGAAAAATCTAGAATAGTTCTAAGAAACGATGATGATGAACTAGTTTTTGCTAGATTTGGAAGAGTATATATGCTTCCAGGTGGAAAAATAGAACCAGGTGAAACACCAGTTGATGCAGTTAAACGTGAATTAATGGAAGAAACTACTATTAATATATTACTTGATGATATAGAACCATTCGCAGTAGTTTATAATTACTTAAGAGATTATGAAATAGAAGATGGATCATTAGAAAATAGATTAGTTAAAACATATTATTTTAGCGGATCTACTACTGATGATACTATTGAATATTTTAATTTAACTCAAAATGAAAAAGAAGATAACTTAAGAGGATTCTTTATTGATATAGAAGAAGGTATAGAATTACTTCAAGATTATAATAAAGATAATCCTAAGGCTACTTATTTAGCTTTAGAAACTCTAAAAGTTTTAGAAGAATATAAGAATTTAAAATTAGGAGATTAACATCTTCTTTTTTTATTGAAAAAAAGTATATATCATTATATAATAATACTTAAGAAAAGAGGTTCAATATGGAAGTACTAAATGTTAAAACTGCTGACGATGTTTATGCCGTAGTAACAGAATTTTTAAGAAAATTTCCACTTACAATTACGTGGAGAATTAGACAACATTCTAAAATAGTTGCAAAACACTTAAATGAAGAAGAAGAAGTTTATTATATGTTTGCTGCTCAAAGAAATCCTAATTCATATAATGTATTTTCTACAGCTATAATTGCTTTTACCAGCAAAAGAATTATGATTGCTCAAAAGAGAGTATTATGGGGTTATAATTTAGTTTCAATAACTCCTGATATGTTTAATGACTTTGAAGTTTATAAAGGATTAATTTTTGGTAAACTTGATATAGATACAATTAAAGAACAAATTAGATTATCTGATATAGATCCAAAAGGACTTGTAGAAATTGAAAGTGAATTATCAGACTATTTAGTTAAAGTTAAACCTAAAGTTGGCGGAAATATAGTAACAAATTAATACTTTTTAGATAGAATATATTGAAAACAAAATAATTATTTGTTATAATTATTTTGCTTTATGGACCCATAGCCAAGTGGTAAGGCACGGGACTGCAACTCCCTGATCGTTGGTTCAAATCCGACTGGGTCCTCCAATTTTATATATACAAATAATATAATTTATGCTATTATATTATTGCATGCAGATGTAGTACAGAGGTTAGTATGAGGCCTTGCCAAGGCTTAGACGGCGGTTCGATTCCGCTCATCTGCTCCATAAGGAAATACGCTCGAACTATTCGAGCTTTGATAAATAACTAATTCAGAAATGGATTAGTTTTTTTGTGTTTATCGAAATCCACTCGTCAAGCTTGGAAGATATAAATACAAAGAATCATCCAAAAAGAAAGGATGATAAAATGATTACTATTATTAAACAAGAACTTGATATTGATGAATCTCTAAAAACAAAACTCTCATATATTTGTGAGTTTGCTAATACTACTCCTACATTTATTAAAGGTAATATTAGAAAATTAGATAAAACTAATTTAACTTACGTTGAACCACACCGAATAATTATTAAAGGAATCAACTTTTTATTTTTTAATTATTCTAATGAGATTTATATTGAGAATCTATCTACAAAGATCAAAATATCAGAACTACAAAATTACATTAAATCTATATAATACCTATTGACTTCTAATTTAAAACCTATATAATAAGTAACCAATAAATGACAAGCAGTATCAGTCGTTTTGGAAAGCGAGGTACATCTATGGTCAAAAACATATTTATTATTAAAAATTTATTTATATATGAAATGGGAGTTAAAGGTATTAGAATTATCTAGTGTCTTTGACTCCCTTTTTTGATGGAAAGGGATGATAATTTATGAATAATAATACTAAAATAAATGCTGGATTGTATATGAGAGTATCTACTGAAGATCAAGCACGTGAAGGATTTAGTTTACCAGAACAAAAAGAAAGATTAGAAGCCTATTGTAAGTTTAATGATTATAATATAGTTGAATACTATAAAGACGCTGGTATAAGTGCTAAAACTGGGAATCATAGACCCGAATATGAAAGAATGTTAGAAGATGGAAAAAATGGCAAAATAAATATGTTTATTGCTCTTAAATTAGATAGAGTTACTCGTAGTGTTAAGGATTGGGAATCACTAATTGAATTTACCGAAAAATATAATATAGACCTAGCACTTGTAAATGATAAAATTGATACTACTACTGCTAATGGAAAAATGGTATCTCGTATTATGATGAGTGTATCTCAAAATGAAATTGAAAGAACTAGTGAAAGAACAATTATAGGTTTAGAAGGTGCTATTAAACAAGGACATATTCCTGCAAGAGCCCCACTTGGTTATAAACATGTTGATAAGGTTTTAGTACCCGATCCTTTAACTAAAGATATTGTAATAAGAATATTTAATTTATATTTTGAAGGTTGGACTTATTTTAGAATAGCAAATTTATTTAATGAAGAAAAAGTTCTAGGTAAAACAAATTGGTGTGATTCTGGAATACTAAAAATTATATCTAATGTTATTTATAAAGGAGATTATATACAAGGAAAGACAACTAATAATCCAAGATATTTTAGTAATGTTGTTGAGCCTCTTGTATCAAAAGAACTATGGGAAAATTGCCAAGTTCAAAAGAAAAAGAATCAAAGAAATTATATGAGAAGTCAAACTTATATCTTCTTGCAAAAATTAAAATGTCCAAAATGTGGAAGAATACTTGCTGGTGGTGCTTCACACAAAATTAAAGCAGATAAATGGTATTTCTACTATCGTTGTGAGAATTGTAAAAATAATATTAAAGAAACAGATATTGAAGAATCTATTAAACATATTTTGAGTGATATTTTAGAATACGATAATGTTGTTAATGAATTTTTCTTACCTATGCTAAAAAATAAAATTGAAAACAATAAAGCTGATTATGAGAAAGAAATTAAAAATTTAGAAAAGAAAAAAGATAAAGTTAAAGAAGCATTTTTAAATGACCTATTTACTATTGAAGAAGTTAAAACTAAAACTGAAATAATTGATAAACAAATAAAAGATATGAAAAATAAAATATTAGAAAATGAAACTGCAGAACAATTAGATTTTACTGTTGATGATATTTTATTAAAAAGAGATATGGATTTTATAAATAAAGTTAAGTATCCTATTTCATATTATGCCTTTAATGATTGTTGGGATTTATTAGATAGAGAGATTAAAGCAGATATAGTTATGAGATTTATAGACAATATTGAACTGGAATCTAAAGGAAATAGATATTCAGTTAAACAAGTTGATTTTAGAAGTACAATGTATGAAGATTTTAAAAAGTTATATGAACTTGGTTATATAGATACAAAAAGAAAAATGACTTGTGAAAAAGATGGTGTTTCTATTGATACATTTGTTAGATATAGTGAATATCTACCTGCTAAACAAGTAATGCAAAACCTATATAGATTAAATCAATGTTATGAAGTTGATCTATATAAAGGAACATTTTATAAAAATACTTGTAAATTAGATTTCTCACCTTTCTTCAAAAAAGGTGATGTTCCAATAAGAGTATTTCCACTTCAAAAAGATACTGGTAAAGATTTATTAAGTATGGGAATGCTTGTTACAAAAGAAAATACTCTTGATGTAAAAGTTGATAATTTAAGAGATTTATTTGAATGTATTCCACAAGAAGTAACAGAAGATGATTTTTAAAATGTGTGGCACGTTTTGCGAGTTTACTCGTGAAAGTGGCGATAACATTTTAAATATAATTAACGTGGCACATTATGAAAATACATAAGTATTTTTGTAAGTGGCGATAGTTAATTAAACGGATTCTAAGGTGTTAAACCTTAGCCCACTGGATATTTTGTATGCAATGCGTACAAAATTCCTAGGGGGTTAGAAATTTTGGATGACAAAATATTCTTCCAAATAAGGATGGTGATCATATGACTGAACTTGCTTATTCTCTACACTTAAGTAGTGATAAGAATAGAAAAAATATATCAAAACAAAATAGTAAAAATAATATAAGTGGAACTACTTCTTTACCAAATAATGCTATACAAAATACAAGACAATTATCTAAAGTTGATAAACATAATTATAGAAAATATGATAATGAACAAGACTTAATTGAAATTGTTAGAGGTACTTCTTCTCCATTTGAAGATGTAAGAAATTTGTATCTGAAAGAATTTGAAGAAGTAAGACTTGAATATAATAAATTACAAACAAGACCTAGTAGAATGATAAATAATTATTTTGAAAATGTTTCTAATAATGAGAAAAAAGATTTAGCATGTGAAATAATTATTGAACTTGGTGATAAAGAATATTGGGATACTAAAGATGAAACATTTAAGAAGAAAATGTCAGAAGTCTATAAAAAACAAGTTGATGATTTAGAATTATTAGTTCCAAATTTTAAAGTAGCTAGTGCGATTATTCATTATGATGAAACTAGTCCACATATGCATATTGTAGGTGTTCCTATTAAAGAAAAAAATAAAAATGGTATGTCTAAACAAGTTGGTAAATCAGATGTTTTTACTAAAGAGTCTTTAATAAAATTACAAGACAATATGAGAACTCTTTGCATTGAAGAATTTAACGAAGAATATAATTTAAACACTTCATTAAAGAAAAAACAAAAAGGTAGAAATAGAGATATTCATGTATCTGACATGGATAATTATATTGAAATGAAAAAGCAATTAGAAAAAAATACTGAATCTTTAGAGAAAGCAAATAAAAAATCTCTAGAACTTAAACAAAATTCTAAAGATATTAAAAATAAAATTGAATCATTAAAAGTATCTAAATTAAATAAAGATAATTATATATTGTCAAAAGAAGATAAAGAATCATTTATCGACTTTATCAATAATGTTGATAGTACAAATAAGGAATATGATAAAATACAAACTTTATCTAATACACTAGTTAATGCTCACGAACAATTAAAAGATAAAAACAATAAAATTAAAACTCTTACTGAGAATAATGAAGCACTTAATTTAAGAGTTAAAACTTTAAATGACACTATAAAAGAAAAAGACAATGAAATATCATTTTTAAAATCTAAAATAAATGATTTAAAAAACACACTAGATTATTGGAAAGATAAATTTAGTAAGTTGATATCTTTCTTACACGATAAACTTCATAGTTGGTGTGATAAAGATGATAAATATATAGATGTAGTAAATGATATGTGTGAAGATAATATTTTAGATGATGATGAAATTGAAGAATTAGATTTAAATAAAGAAAAAGATGACTTCGAAATATAAGTCATCTTTTGCCCCTTAAATTAATTCTATTCTAATACCAAGAACTCCATATTGTTCTTGTTTTTCTTTAGTATAAAATTGTTCTAATACATTTTTTAATTGTTCCTTAGTCATAGATTTATCTGATAAAATTTCTATTTCAAAGTCTTTGAACATATCATCAAAAGAATTATATCTTAATAAACCAGTTACTCTAGCATTAAAATTTTCTTCTAATTCAGGTTCTTTTGAAAATTTTATAGTATCTCCAATTTTAATTTGTTGTCTTTTTTCATCATTTAATCTAATTTCTATTCTTTTTGTACCATTTAATATAAAATCAAAATATTCAGGTTGTAATTTCATTTCATGTTCCATATTATTTTCTTCCTTTCATCATAGCGTTTTGTAAAATTAATTGTTTAGTTTTAGTTGGATTTTCACATAAATTTCCATCTAAACTAAATGCTTCATCCCATTTTGTAATCACATCATACAAAGGATCATTTTCATAAATAAATTTTATATATTGAGGCATATCAGCATTATTTGATACTTTTCACATATCTTTTAACGTTAAATATTCCTCAAATTCAGTTACATCATATAAATGCAAAGCAAAGCAATTAGGATTATTTTTTCCAAAATAATCAACTATTTCACTTCCATCCTTTCTTTTATCATATCCTGTTAATTCTAAAATTTTAGATGTGTTTCCATTTAAAATATCACTTACCTTAAAATAACCAATAATTGCCTTATCTTCTTTAGCTGAATATACATATATTTTTTTATCTAGCAATTCCTTTTTTAATGGTGACTTTCTAAACTCATATAGTTTAGTTTCATCAAAGATTTGTTTAGCATAATATGTCATTATAGAAATAATCGCAATTCTTTTTCTTTCTTTTTTTTCCATGACATTTCCCCCTTACGTGTCATATTATAGCATATAATTGACTTTTTTTCAAAAAAATGTTATTATATGCAACAATTTAAACAAATGGGGATTTGATTATTATGGTTAAAATAGAATGTTTAAAGGACTATTTAAAATGTAGTCCAGAAGAATTTAATGATTTAGCAACAAGAATATATATGATAACAGATTTTATATGTGAGGATTATCCTAGACATAAAGAATGGTATTTTACTAAACAATTACCAGCTATCGTTGGTGACGAAAGAAATATTTTATTTGCTAGAAATCCGAAAAATTCAAATGAAATAATATCGATGGCTTGCTTAAAAAAAGACAATGAAGAGCAAAAAATATGTACACTATATCTGTCTGATAAATGTAGAGGTTTAGGAATTGGTACTTCAATAATTGAAGAATCAATGAAATGGCTCGGAACTACTAAACCATTAATAACACTAGCTGATTATAAACTTGATATGTTTAGACCAATAATTGAAAAATATGATTGGCAATTAACTGAAATTGTATCTGGTTTATATAATGATCGATCTGAGGAATTATGTTTTAATGGAACATTAACAAAATCAAATGATATCTCACCTGAAAAACAATTACAAAAAAGATTAATTAAAGCATTAAATAAAAGAATCGACAATTTAAAATAATTTTAAAGAAAGTAGTAATTTATCATTGCTACTTTTTTAATAATTTGATATTATTATTTTAGTAATTAGTTGTTTATCAGCAACTTAAGGAGTTTCAAATATCTTTATTTACCGCTCCAAATGAAAATAAAACTAGTCGTAAGACTAGTTTTTTATTTATTTAAATATAGTTAAATATGCTAAATAAGATACAATTAATAAGATTATAATAATAACTATTAAAGATATCATAATTATATGTGAATATCCCTTATCAATAGTTCCTATTTTTGGTAATTCTCTTACTTTAGTTTTAGCTTTTGCTTTCTTCTTTGGAGGTAATTCACTTGCCTTTACTTTTTGTATTTCTATAATTGGCTTTAATCTATCATATACTTCTGTTCTATATCCAATTTCAGATATTTTTCTTAAATCTAATAAGTCTTTTTCCCTATTAACTGTATTTTTAGTATATTTTATCATTTCTAAACTCATAGTATTATACATATTACCATCTTTACCTTTATATGTGCATACATAATCACTTAGTTGTTCACAAGGGACTTCTTTTATCTTACATTCTGTTGTGTATGGATCATAAGAATATTGTATTATTATTTTTTCATCTTCATCATAAGTAAAAGGAAATATACCAAAAGGTACACCTTGCACTATCATTTCAAAACCATAATCAACTCCATCATTAGAATGAGTTAAACTATCTAAATTAGGATTATATAAACCATAATCTTGAAATATTTCTCTTATTCTACTCATATTTTCTAAATCACATACAGTATCTATATCATCATGTAATCTATTTGATTCTTCATTATTTAAGATGTATGGTACTATTCCACCAGCAGCATATATTTTTATATCTTCTGAATTTATTATTCTTTTTACTAAATCATATACACTTTTTACTTGATAAAAAGTTTTACTATCTCTATTAGTTTGAAAATCTTCTATATTCATATGATCACTCCTATTTTAATTATAACATAAATAATAAAAACTAGTTTGATTTTATAAAGTATAAATAGTATAATTATTTTATATTTTTGGAGTGAATAATATGGATAATAATTTATATAAAAGATATTATATACTTAATAATTCGTTGGGTGAAGTAGTAGTAGATAGAAAGACTAAAGAAATTATAAAAGAACCTACTTTAATTTCAGAAGTTAAAAATAGTATTGTTAACCAAAGAAAAGTTGAATTTAATGAAATAAAAGAAGCATATTCTAATTATTTTATTGCATATAATTCAGATGGAATAGAAATTGCTGTTGATAGAAAGACTGGTATAATTTCAAAAGAAAAAGAATTAATTGATAAAATTAAATTTGCTATTGCATGGGTAGATTCTATAGGATTAACTCTTGGAATATCACCATCAGATTTAAGTAAGGTTGATGAAGCTCATAGATTTCAATTAGCTTTTAGACATGATGAAAGTTTAACATATAATGATATTATTCGTGAAGTACAAGATCAATTAATGGAAACAGGTAATATTGATACATTTAAATTAAATTATAAAGCAGAGAAATGCAGACATGCTTTAACTGTTGAACTATATGAATATTTATTAAATGATCCAAAATATCTAATAAGCTTATATAATTGGGTAAGAGATATAACACCAGAGAGTTTAGAAATGACAGAGGATTTAACAACTTTATCTGGTAAAAAAGTAAACTCTGTGTCTCATAAATTGAATTAATAATAAATATGTGATATATTTAATTTGATAAGGAGTAAAAAATGATAGATTTTATAAAAGACAATGGTTTATATATTTGTATTGGATTAGGTATAATATGCTTAATTGTAGTTATATCTATACTAATCAATTATTTTAAAAGTAATAAAACAGAAGAAGAAAAGAAAAGTATATTAGATGTAGATATCGATGGAGTAGTTGAAGGCGATTTCACATATGGTTATGAGAAAGAAGATACTATAGTAATGAAACCTGTTGAAAATGAGACTAAAAAGAAAACTACAAAGAAGAATACAAATAAAAAGAAATAAGAAATTATTTCTTTTTTATTTTGGAATATCTATTAAATAAAGTTTCAAATCTTTGATAATGTACTATCTCTCTTTGCCTTAAGAATGATAAAGGAGCAAGTATATCTGGATCATCAGTTAAATCCATTAGATTTTCATAGGTTGCTCTTGCTTTTTGCTCTGCAGCCATATCTTCTGATATATCAGCTAAATAATCACCAGTAACAGCGAAATAATCACACGTAAATGAATCACCAAAAGCATTAGAAGGGAATATACCTAATTTATGTTCTGTATAATTAGAAGCTAAACCTTCTTTTTTTAATTCTTCTATACTGACTCCCTCAAGTAATTGATATACCATTGCACTAATAATCTCCATATGAGCCATTTCTTCAGTTGCTATATCAGTAAGTTCTGCTTTACCAAAATCATCTGGCATAGTATATCTTTGATTTAAATATCTAAGTGTTGCACCAAGTTCCCCGTTAGGACCTCCTAGTTGTGTAATAATTAATTTAGCCATTTTAACATCTTTATTTTTAATATTCACAGGATATTCTAATTTCTTTTCATATTTCCACATATTAACCTCTTTCCCATGGCCAAGGTGATTTGACCCAATCCCATGTATAATTTTCATTAATACCTAAACATATCTTTCCATATTTACTTTCATATTCATATGTTAATCTATCTAATTCATCTTTATATTGATTATATAGACCAATCATTTGAATATCATCAGGATATAAATCTAAATATAGATTCATTTCTAAAGATGCAAATGTATACATTTGAATCTTATTCATTAATTCATCTTTTTTATTACTTGGTTTAACATCAGATATATATTTATATGGCCAAAATAAATCACTAAACATATTACCTTTATTAAATCCATCTTTAACACTATTTAAATTAGTATTCATATTAATCTTCCTTTCTTATATATCCTATGATAAATGCTTATAAAATGTTATAATTAAAGTGGGTGATTTGATGGAAAGAATTGTATTTCATATAGATGTTAATAGCGCTTTTCTATCTTGGTCTGCAGTTAAACTTTTAAAGGAAGGATCAAAACAAGATATTAGAAATGAAATCGCAGTTATTTCAGGTAGAGAATCTACTAGAAATGGTATTATTGTCGCATCATCAATCCCTGCGAAAAAACTAGGTATAAAAGCACCTATGAATTTAAGAGATGCTAGAAGAATTAATAAGGATATAATAGTAATTCACCCAGATTATGAATATTATAAAGAATGCTCATATAAATTATTTAATTATATTAGATCATTATTTTTAGAGGTAGAACAATTTTCCATAGATGAATGTTTTGTTGAATATACTCCTAGTAAAAAAATGTATGGGGATGAAGTTAAATTCGCATATAAATTAAAAGATGAGATTAAAAAGAAATTTGGTTTTACTGTTAATATAGGAATAGGTAATAATAAATTACTAGCGAAGATGGCTAGCGATTTTGAAAAACCAGATAAAGTACATACTTTATATAGTCACGAAGTAAAAGAAAAAATGTGGCCACTAGATGTATCAGATTTAATAATGGTAGGTAAATCAGGTTCTGAAAAATTAAAAAAACTAGGTATTAAAACAATAGGTGATCTTGCTAATTACGATGAAAATAAACTTCATTATTATTTTAAAAAAGCAGGTACTATGTATCATGAATTTGCTAACGGAATAGATGATTCTAAAGTAGAATATGAATATAGAGAAAGAAAGGGTATAGGTTTTTCAAGAACATTATCTGATGATACCACTGATAAAAAAGTATTGTACTCTTATTTAGATACCTTTTCTAATGATATATCTAAATACTTAAGAAAAAAAGAATTATACGCAGGAGTAATAGTAGTAACTATAAGATATTCTAATTTTAAAACATATAATCATCAAATTAAATTAAAGAATAATATTAATACTTATGAAGATATATTTAAATATGGAAAAGATATATTTAACAAGTTATGGAATTTTGAACCAGTAAGACTTATTGGTTTAAGAGTAACAGATTTATCTAAGAATAATGATATACAATTATCATTATTTGATGATAATAATAAGTACATAGAAGATAAAGAAATAAACTCTATAATAGATAAAATTAATGATAAAATAGGTAAAAATAGTGTATACAAAGGCAGTAAACTTAACAAAAATAAGTAAATAATGTTATAATAAAAAAAGAGAGGTGTTTATATGAAACCATTTACTATGGAAGAAAAAAAGACAATTAATGGATGTAAGGCATTAGCAAAATCAGTAGAAGCTGATCTAAAAGAATTATATGGAATATATTTTGCAAAAACTTGTATTGTATTAAATGAATTTACTAAAGATAGTGAAACTGAAAAATTACATGGTTATGCAGGTTTTTCTATAGAATTACCACAAGATAAAAGACGTGATTTTGCAAAGGCATTAAAAAGTTCTATTGAAAGTGTTAAACCAGATATAGAAAAATTTAAAGTTTATCCATTTTCTAAAATTATTCCACAATCAGATAGTGTAGTCGCATATTTCTTTGGATTCCAAAAAAATCCAACAGATTTTAATAATATGAATATGCTAACTGAAGAAGAAAAAATGATGTTAGAATCAAAAGATCCAAAGATATTATTCGAAGAAGAAAGAGAACAATATAAAAACAGAAGACATTATTAATTAATGTCTTTTTTTTGTGTTATAATTATATAGGGAGAACATAATATGAATGAACAAATTATAAATGAAATATCAAACGAATTAAAAATAACAACTGATCAAATTATTAAGACACTAAACTTACTAGAAGAAGGTAATACTATTCCTTTTATAGCAAGATATAGAAAAGAAGTAACTGGTAATCTTGATGAAGATTCAATTAAAAAAATTGGAGATGTATATGATTATCAAGTTAACCTTTTAAAAAGAAAAGAAGACGTAATTAGATTAATTGATGAAAAAGGTCTATTAACAGATGAATTAAAAGAACAAATATTAAAAGCAGAGAAATTAGTAGATGTAGAAGATATTTATAGACCATATAAAGAGAAAAAGAAAACCAAAGCTACTGAGGCTATCAAAAATGGATTAGAACCATTAGCAAAAATAATACTTAGTTTTCCAGATACATTATTCGTAGATAAATTTATAAATGAAAATGTTAAAACAAAAGAAGATGCTATTCAAGGAGCTAAATATATAATCGCAGAATATATATCTGATAATGCTTTTTATAGAAAATGGATTAGAAATTATACTTTTAAAAATGGAGTTATCAAGGCTAAAATTAAAAAGAATGCTGTAGATGAAAAGAAAACATATGAAATGTATTATGATTATCAAGAAGAAGTTAAATATATTAAACCTCATAGAGTACTAGCTATTAATAGAGGAGAAAAAGAAGATGTACTTTCTGTTAGTTTAGATATAGATAAAGAAAAAATATATTCATTCTTAGAAAGTAAAATGATTAAAAAGGAAAATGAATGTGCTGAACTAGTTAGAGATTCTATTAAAGATTCATATACAAGATTAATAGGTCCTTCTATAGAAAGAGAAATAAGAAGTGAATTAACTGAAAATGCTGGAGATGTTGCTATTGAAAACTTTGGTAAAAACTTAGAAAGTTTATTATTACAACCTCCAATTAAGAATAAAAGAGTATTAGCATTTGATCCAGGTTATACTAATGGTTGTAAATTAGCATGCCTTGATGAAACAGGTAAATATTTATATTCATGTGTTATTAAACCATTCGCATCATCTGAACGAGAATTCTTAAATAGTAAAAATATGCTTTTAAAATTAATATTAGAATATAAGATAGATATAGTTTCTATAGGTAATGGTACAGCATCAAGAGAATCAGAAAAATTAATCGCAGATTTAATTAAAGAACATAATTTATCATGTCAATATATAATAGTTAATGAAGCAGGAGCATCTATTTATTCAACAGAAAAAGTAGCTCAAGAAGAATTCCCTGCTCTTAGTCCTAATGAAAGAAGTGCTGTTTCAATAGGTAGAAGACTTCAAGATCCACTAGCGGAACTAGTTAAAATACCACCAGATGGTATAGGAGTAGGACTTTATCAACATGATGTATCTGATTCTAAATTAAAAGATAGATTAGATTTCGTAGTAGAAAAATCAGTTAATACAGTAGGTGTTAATATTAATACTGCATCATCTTCAATTCTTAAATATATATCTGGTTTAACTAAAAAGTCTATTGAAAAAATAATGGAATATAGAGAAAAGAATGGTAAATTTAAATCAAGAGAAGAATTAAAAAAGAAAAAGATTTTAACAGATAAAACTTATGAACAAGCAATTGGGTTTATGAGAATAATAGATGGAGAAAATGTACTAGATAAAACTAGTATCCATCCAGAAAGTTATGATGTAACTCTAAAATTATTATCTAAATTAGATTTAACTTTAGATGATATTGGAACAGAAAAATTAATTAATAAATTAGATACTATTAATACAGATAATATGTCTAAAGAATTAGATATAGATATTTATACTTTAGAAGATATAATTAATTCATTAAAGAAACCTAATAGAGATCCAAGAGATGAACTTCCAAAACCTCTTTTAAAGAGTAATGTACTTGAAATTAAAGACTTAGAAAAAGGTATGAAATTAGAAGGTACTGTTAGAAATGTAGTAGACTTTGGTGCATTCGTAGATATTGGTCTACATAATGATGGACTTGTTCATATATCAGAAATTAGTGATGATTATATTAAACATCCTTCAGATGTATTATCTGTAGGTGATATAGTAACAGTATATGTAAAAGAAATATTTAAAGATAAAGAAAAGGTATCTTTAACTATGAAAGGAGAATAAAAATCTCCTTTTTATATTGACAAGAGTATATACATTGTATATACTATGATTAAGGAGATGATGTTATGGAAGCTAGACTTCAAAAATGGGGAAATTCATTAGGAATAAGAATTCCAAGTAATATACTAAAATCACTTAATTTAAAAAGTAATGATGTTGTTGAATTAAAACAAGAGGATGATAAAATAATAATTAGTATTTCAAAAAGAAAAAAAATTGATTTAGCAAAAGAATTTAAAAAATATAATGGTGATAATTTGGCAAAAGAATTTATCTGGGATGAACCAATGGGGAGAGAAATATGGTAAAGTATATTCCAAAACAAGGTGATATAGTTTATTTAGATTTTAATCCTATAAAGGGGCATGAACAAAGAGGGATTAGACCAGCAATAGTAATAAGTAATAGTACTTTTAATGAATATACTAAAATGGTTATTCTATGTCCAATAACATCTAATACAAAAATATTTCCAACTCATTATATATTAGAAGATACAAAGAAAATTAAAGGATCTGTTTTATGTGAGCACATTAGAAGTATTGATTATGAATCTAGAAAAATAAAATTTGTTGAGCATGCTAGTGAAAATGATTTATTGAGTGTTATTACACTTAGTAATGCATGCATTGAATAATATGAAAGATATAATGAATGAATTATCTAAATCTAAATTTAGATCTAGTTTTCATTTAAGAAAATATATGATTGATTATATAAATGATAAAGGATTAGATAAGATTAAGAAACATGCTTATGATTTTATTAATACTAGAATAAAACCAAAAGATATACCTAATGATGGTAAACAAACACCTATGAAAGGGCATCCAGTTTTTATAGCAGAGCACGCTACTGCTACTTGTTGTAGAAATTGTTTATATAAATGGCATCATATAGAAATGAATAAAGAATTATCTGATGAAGAAGTAGATTATATTGTTAATATAATAATGAAATGGATAATTAAAGAATATAATAATAATCAGTAATGATTATTATTTTTTTGTGATATAATTATATAGTTAAAGGAGTTAAAGATGATAAAGTTATTTAAATATATAAGAAAAAGAGATTGGTTTTTAATACTAATCGCATGTTTATTAATATACTTACAAGTATATCTAGATTTAAAGTTACCTGAATATATGTCAGAGATAACTAGACTTATTGAAACTGAAGGAAGTAAAATGAATGAAATAATGAAACAAGGCGGTTTCATGCTTTCATGTGCACTTCTTAGTTTATTATCTGCTTTTATAGTAGGTTATATAGCAGCTTTAGTTTCATCTGGATTTTCAAAAAAATTAAGAGAAAAAATATTCTCTAAAGTAGATAGTTTCTCTTTAAAAGAAATGAAAAAATTTCATACTAGTTCATTAATTACTAGAACTACTAACGATGTTACTCAAATGGAAATGCTTATAGGTATGGGAATGCAAATGATTATTAAAGCACCTATTATGGCATTTAAAGCAGTATCTAAGATATTAGATAAAAGTATAGAACTTAGTATGCTTACAGGAGCAGGTGTAGTAATTCTATTAGTAGTAATTGGAATTATTATGATAATAGTTGTACCTAGATTCTCAAAGATTCAAAAATTAATAGATGGTATTAATGGAGTTACTGAAGAAAACTTAACTGGTGTTAGAGTTATAAGAGCGTTTAATGCTGAAAATTTTATTCAAAAAAGATTTAATAAGATTAATAGTAATTTAACTAATAATATGTTATTTAATCAAAGAACATTTGCATTTTTAATGCCTGTTATGAATATAGTTATGAATTTTTTAGCATTACTAACATATTTTATAGGAGCTACTTTAATAGCGAATGCTACTATTGGTAACAAGATAGGAGTATTTAGTAATGTAGTAGTATTCTCAAGTTATGGTATGCAAGTAATTGTATCTTTCTTAATGCTTGCTATGATATTTATGATTGTACCAAGAGCAGAAGTGTCTGCAAAAAGAATATATGAAGTATTAAAAGAAAAAAATTCTATTAAAGATGGTAAATATAATAAAGAAACAGAAGAAAAAGGTACAGTAGAATTTAAAAATGTATCATTTAAATATCCAGATGCTGATGAATATTTATTAAAAGATATTACTTTTAAAGCTAACAAAGGAGAAACAATCGCATTTATAGGTTCAACTGGATCTGGTAAAAGTTCACTAATTAATTTAATACCTAGATTTTATGATGCTACTGATGGAGAAGTATTAGTAGATGGTATTAATGTTAAAGAATATAAGCTAAGTAATTTATATGATAAGTTAGGTTACATATCGCAAAAAGCATTTATGTTTAATGGAACAGTTAAATCTAATGTATCTTATGGTAAAAAAATATCTAATGAAAAAATAATGGAAGCAATAAAAGTATCTCAAGCTGAAGAGTTTGTTTCTAAAATGGATAATGGAATAGATTCTAATATAGCTAGAGGAGGTAGTAATGTTTCTGGTGGACAAAAACAAAGATTATCTATAGCAAGAGCAGTTGCTAAAGATCCAGAAATATACATATTTGATGATTCTTTTTCAGCACTTGATTATAAAACAGATAAGAATTTAAGAAAAGAATTAAAAAAATATACTAAGGATTCAACAAGTTTAATAGTAGCCCAAAGAATAGGTACTATAATGAATGCTGATAAGATAATTGTTTTAGATAAAGGAAGAGTAGTAGGTATAGGTACTCATAAAGAATTATTAAAATCTTGTGAAGTATATAAAGAAATTGCTCTTTCACAATTAAGTAAGGAGGAGTTAGAAAATGCCTAGAAGACCAATGAAAAATGAAAAGGCTAATGACTTTTCTGGAACTATAAAAAAATTATTTAAGAATATGAAAAAATGGAGAGTACTTGTAATAATATCAATTGTTTTAGCAGCATCTGTTTCTATTATTTCACTTATTACTCCAAATAAATTATCAGATATCACTGATACAATAACTAAAGGTATCGCACCTAATAGTGAAAAATTTGAAAAAATAGGTAAAAAAATATCATCTAATTTATCAGATAAAGAAAAAATGATGGCTAAATCACAATTGATTATGACATCACCTGATATAAGTTTAGAGGATAAATCTAAATTCATGGAAATAATCCAAAAAATGGATAAAAAAAATAACAGATTATTAGAATTACCTGATTCAATATTATTAATTATGTTTGATGATATAAAAGTTGATAATGTTACTATTTCTTCAAAAGATCAAATTAAAACACTAAGAGTAATGGCAAAGATGGATACTCAAAATCCAGAAAAAGCATTAAAGTCTTTTGATAAATTACCTAAATCTGTTTATAACCTAATAAAACCTAAAATGGATATAGATTCAATCAAAAGTATAGCAATTTTCTTAGGAATACTATATTTAATAGGAGCATTATTTGGTTACTTACAAAACTTTATTTTAAGTACAGTATCTAATAGATATGCTGAAAAATTAAGAAATGATATATCTAATAAAATAAATAAGTTACCACTTAAATATTTTGATAGTCATGAGATGGGTGATATATTATCTAGAATTACTAATGACGTTGATGGTATAGCTCAACATTTAAATAACTCTTTAGCAGGATTAGTATCTTCATTAACACAATTTATTGGTTGTACTATAATGATGTTTTATACTAATTGGATAATGGCTTTAACTGCTATAGGTTCATCTATAATTGGATTCATATTTATGGGATTAATATTATCTAAATCACAAAAGTACTTTAATAAGAGACAAGAAGAATTGGGTAATTTAAATGCTCATATAGAAGAAATATATTCTGGACATAATATAGTAAAAGTATATAATGCCTCAGATGAATCAAAGAAAGAATTTGATAGATTAAATAATAATCTATATACATGTAATCTAAAGAGTCAATTCTTATCTGGTTTAATGCCATCATTAATGATATTTATTGGTAACTTTGGATATGTTGCAGTATGTGTTGTAGGAGCTTTACTTACAATGAATGATGTTATAAGTTTTGGTGTTATAGTAGCATTTATGTTATATGTAAGATTATTTACTAGTCCTTTATCACAAATAGCAACAGGAATGACTGGATTACAAAGTGCAGCTGCAGCTGCTGAAAGAGTGTTTAAATTCTTAGAAGAAAAGGAAATGAACCTTGAAGATGATATTAAAACAAAACTTAAAAATGATTCAGTAAAAGGTAATATAGAATTTAAAAATGTACACTTTGGATATGATGAAAATAAAACTATAATCAAAGACTTTAGTGTTAAAGTAAATAGTGGTGAAAAGATTGCGATAGTTGGACCTACGGGAGCAGGTAAAACTACTATAGTTAATTTACTTATGAAGTTCTATGAAATAAATGATGGAGATATATTGATAGATGGAGTATCTTCTAAAGATTTAACTAGAGAAAATATCCATAATTTATTTACTATGGTTCTTCAAGATACATGGTTATTCGATGGAACAATAAAAGAAAATATTATATTCAATAGAAAAAATATATCTGATGAACAAATATGGGATGTATTAAAAATTGTAGGAATAGATCATTTTATTAGATCTCTACCTGGTGGAATAAATGCTAAAATAGGTGATAATGATACTATTTCACAAGGGCAAAAACAATTATTAACAATAGCAAGAGCAATGATAGAAGATTCTCCGTTCTTAATTTTAGATGAAGCAACTTCTAATGTTGATACAAGAACAGAAGAACTAGTACAAAAAGCAATGGATAAATTAACTAAAGGTAAGACATCATTTATAATTGTGCATAGATTATCCACAATAAAAAATGCAGATTTAATATTAGTTATGAATGAAGGAAATATTATAGAAAAAGGTAATCATGATGAACTAATGAAACAAAAAGGATTCTATGCTAATTTATATAATTCACAATTTGAATTATAGGAGGTAATATGAAAGTATTTTTAATATCACATATCGCAGATGCTGATGGAGTAATGCCAGTTATCTTAACTGATTTAGCATTTGAAAATTATGATTATAAATTATTAGATATAAAAGATGTAGATACATTTATGAATGAATCTCTAGATAATAATTTATTTGATGAATATGATAAAGTATTTATGACAGATTTAAATATATCTGATGAATTAGCACAAAGAATTAATAATTCTGATTTTAAAGAAAAATTTCAAGTACTAGATCATCATATAGGAGCTATTGAATTAAATAAATATGATTTTGAAAAAGTAGTTGATGAAGCAAATGGTATGAAAGAAAGTGGTACTAGTCTTTATTATAAGTATCTACTTACTTATTATCCAAACGATCTATTAAATAAAAACTCAGTTAAATACATGGTTAATTTAGTTAGATTAGGTGATACTTGGGAATGGAAAAAATATAATATTTTAGAAGCTAGAGATCTTAGTACAATTCTTTATTATTATGGTAATGAAGAATTTATAGATAACTATAAAATGTTTTTAAGAGAAAACAATGAATTCTATTTTAATAAGATGGAAAACACTTTATTAAAAATTGATAAATATAAAAAAGAAGATTATATTAATTTTATTAAGGACAATATGGTTATCAGAGATATTAACGGCTATAAAGTTGGTATTGTATTCGCAGAAAACTATAGAAGTGAATTAGGAAATGAATTATCTGAAATATACAAAGATAAAATAGACTTTGTTATGATAATTAATCTAAATAGAAGTATTAGTTTTAGATGTATAAAAGACAATGTAGATGTTAATGAAATAGCTAATCTATTTAATGGAGGAGGTCATAAAAAGGCTGCTGGTGCTCCATTAAAAGAAGGTACATATGAAAAACTAATAGATGAATTCTTAAAGATAAATAAAGAATAGTAATTATTTACTATTCTTTTATTTTATGTTATCCTTAAAATAAGAAAGGACTTAAAAAATGGAAGAAAATAAAATTATAATACCAGAAGAATATACTCCTATTAGTGCTTGGGGATATGTTGGCTATAGTTTATTATTCGCAATTCCAATAGTTGGATTCATTTGCTTATTAGTATTTGCTTTAAGTGGATCAAATAAGAATGTTAAAAACTATGCAAGATCATACTTCTGTGTGATGTTAATAGAAATAATACTATGCGTTATTATTGCTATTATATGTGCTGTAATGGGTATTGAAGTATCTAGTCTTATACAAACTAGATAATAAAAAACTAGTCATTCGACTAGTTTTTTTATGCTAAAGCCCATAGAGTTACCATAATTCCACCATCATAACATGTATACATAATTAAATCTGAATCCATATTAAAGAATGAATTACCAGCAGCATCTACTAAATCAGGTCCAGTATTATATTCTTTTTCTTTTCTTATTAGAGTATATCCAATTGTACTACCATCTGCAAATTGAATATATGAATAACTTCCTTCATATAAATCATATAAAGCATTAAATCCTTGGTAGTCATGATCTGCTATTACTAATTTACCCTTACTTACGTAAAAAGCCGCACTATCATAATTATCTACTAATTCTTGTAAAGAAGAACCAGACCATGTATAAACATTATAGTCATATAATGCAACATCAAACCATGATACATGTAATCTACCATAAGTACCATAATTTACACTATAAGGCTCATAAGCAGTATAACTATCCTCTGTATACTCTTCAGTAGAAGAAGTCTCAGTAATAGTAGAATCAGCTATTTCTTCTGGTTCTGTTTCTGCTACTTCTTGCTCTTCTTCTTTAGTTTCTATTTTTTCTTGTATTAATACTTTTGCTTCAACTTCCTTAGTTTTAGCTAAAACATTAGTATTAGTAATACTATTCTCATCTAGTAAGAATAGAAATGTACATAATAGTACAGTAAAAAATTTTTTCATAAACCAAACCCCTTTGATTTGCGGCTTATTAAAACGTAAAAACATATATTTGTCAAATTTTAGGGGCAAAAAAATCGAACTATTAAGTTCGATGCTTTTTTAATGGAGCAATTGTGTATCTTGTTTGAAAAACATTTTACTACAAATGTAACGAGATAAAACTCAATTACATATTCATTATCACATACAAATTTTAAAAAATACTTAAAATCAAAAAATGTGATGAACTTATGATATAATTATAATGGAGAGTATAAAATATCAGGAGGTATAAAATATGGATGAACTTATTAACAAATTAAAAGGTATTTCTAGTTTATCACAAATAGAAAATATTGGTAGTATAAATAAAAATGCATTATTATATGCTATAGCCAAGAGTCAAAGATATGATTTACTAAATAATAGTAACATTAGATTAAATATAGCAGATAAAGATACTTTTGAAAAATTAACAGACTATCTTTTATCTGATGAAGATATATTATACTACATGCATAGAAATGGTTTTTCGTTATCAAAAGAAGAACTAAATGCAATGTTTAATTTAATTATAGAAAAATATCAAGATCAATATGAATTTGATAGTTTTTTGCGAGATTTCTTTAGTAGCAAGGAAGAATTAAATAATTTTGTTAAGGAACATGAAGATTTCTTTATAAAATATCTTGAGGATCATAAAAATAGTGTGTCTTATGTATTAAAAGATTGTGATAAGTTTGTTGAGTTAATGCTAAAAAGTGGAAATACTCAGTTACTTGGTGACTTCGAAAATTATTCACTTGCTAATCTAAAATTGCTAGCTCAGTTTTCTAGAGGTAATAAAGATATCCCTTATTATTTAGGAAATGATAGATATGCTCAACATATTTTTGATATGAAAGAAGGTTTGACTTCAACAGAATTTAGTACATTATTAGATTTACTTAAAGAAAATAAATTATATGATAGAAATGTTAGAGATTCTGAATTAACATCCTTTTCTATATTAATTAATGATAATATTGATTATTTAATTGATATAGTATCTCAAACTAATTCAGTTCCTAAATGTTTAGTTGAATCAAGTTTATTTAGGGATGAATGTATTAAAAGAAATAGAATTGATTTGGCAGTAAAATGTATATTACCACCTGATATAATGCAAAATGAGTCATTAGTTAATGCTTATTGCAAAGAATTAAATATAGAACCAAAAGATTTTTATGAAAGAAGTAAATGGGTACTTAATTATCATGAAAAAAACAATAATATTTTTAATACATTTTTGGCTACATCTCTAAAAGATGATATATTTAATCTTAATAATGAACATTATGAAAGATTTATAAATGATGTACAAGTTCAATTATCTATTTCAAAATTAAACAATAATGAATTAAAAGTATTATCAAAAATTTTGAATTCATATAGTTATGATAACTATGATATTTCACTAATGGTAGTTAGCATAATAAATAATATTTCAAATTACTCTGAATTGATTAACTCTATTAATGTTGAAAATATTTCAGAACAAGATTTAAAAGGTTTAATAAGTGTAATACAACTTCCTAACAACGAGTATAAAATTACAAATATGAATGAGTTAAGAAATTATGATATATTAAAAAAGCAAGTTTTTGTTAATAATTTTAATTCCAATGATTTAGATTCAAAAAAAGATTCATTATTAAAATCAATATTTAATGTAGATTTAAAAGAAGCTTTATATATTGATTCTAAATATTGTCATAGAAATGATAATAGTAATATGCTTGATGATTTAAAAAGTAGTGAATTACCACCACAAATATATAATTATTTAGTATTAATTAACAAGATAGTTGATAGTAAAAATGCTGATGAATTAGCTACTATTTATAATGGTTTAAAAGATTCTAAATTATATGATTGTGAGATTCCTTTAGAACAATATTTAAGAAGTAAATATACAGAGTTGTATTCTAAATCACTTTATAGAATTGATGAAAAAAACCAAATATATGGTCCAAAAGATAATATAATGAATCAAATTAATTATAATGGAAAAAATATACAAATATGCATTCCGAGAGTAAATTTCAATTTCTTTATTCATTGTGTTGGTTCATGTTCATTAGCTTCTGATGTTACTGATAAAAATTATAGAAATGATTGGCTAGATAGACCACAATTACAAGATCATTTTGTCGCTTGTAGTTATATTAATGAAAAAGGAATATTTTCATTGAGAGCTCAAGGAGCTATTATTTTTGGATTCGATTCATTAGAAAATGGAGATATTATGGGTATGGGTAATACTGATATTGATTCAATTGGTAGATATGCCAATGCTTATGATGGATCTCGTGAATTACAAGAAGGCAATAGAGATAGAGCTAGATTCTTTGTTCCATCAGAAATGCTAAAAACTGTGAATGATGGCTATAATGAAATTGTTATAGAAAGAAGAAATACTAACAAATCTAAGGATGAAAATTTTAAAAGAAAACCAGATTATATTATAATGATGGCAGATTCTATGGGACCTGAAAACTTTAACTTTATGAATAACTTATATAGTAATCAATTATCATTTATTACTGACGAAGATAAAAGAGAATTACAGCAACTTGGAGATAGAAAAAAATAAAAGATTTTTTAGTAAAATATAAGGAATTTATTGCTCAAAGTGCCAATAAACAAGGAATTCAATTAAATGATATGGCAAATATGTATGTTGATTTAATTATGAAGGCTAAATATTTTGAAGATTGTATGAAAGCCTCAAGTGAATTTGATATACCACTTGTTGTAGTCGATAAAACTTATTACTTTAATAAAATATTTTCTGAATCAACTATGTATGATGATGACACAATGAGAAGTATTTCAGAACTTTACTTACAATCTAATAATTCACAAAAAAGAATAATATTTGATACAGTTGCTAAAGGAAAAGATGTCACTAATTTGTTACAACCTAAACAAACAGGGACAATAAGGAATTCAATTTAATGCAAAATAACGACTATAATGAATAGTCGTTCTTTTTTTGTTTGATAAAAATCTTTAACATCATAGACAATATCAGTACAACCTTTCTTAGACAAAAAAACTAGTCTTTCGACTAGTTAGTTTCAAATGGAGCAGGTGAGGAGAATCGGACTCCCGTATTTAGCTTGGAAGGCTAATGTTCTACCATTGAACTACACCTGCAAAAATCAAAGTACTCTTTAATTATACTAGATTTTAAAATAATGTCAATAAGTATAATTAAAATTGACAAATTAATGTTTGTACAATATAATATAGATAAGTAGGTAATTATTATGTATGATACTATTATTATTGGTGGAGGACCAGCTGGTCTTACAAGTGCTATATATTTAAGAAGAGCAAATAAAAAAGTATTAGTTTTAGAAGCAAATGTATGTGGTGGACAAATAGTTAATGCTAAAGATGTTCAAAATTATCCTGGATATAAAAATATATCTGGTTTTGATCTAAGCATAAATATGATGAATCAAGCATTAGATTTAGGCGCAGAAATTAAATACGAAACAGTTTTAAAGATAGATGAAGATAAAACAGTTTATACTAATGGTAATACTTATAAAACTAAATCTATTATAATTGCAGTTGGTTGCAAAAATAGAAAATTAAATATTGAAAATGAAGATAAATTTATAGGAAGAGGTGTTAGCTACTGCGCAACTTGTGATGGTAATTTCTTTAAAGGTAAAGAAGTTGCGGTTATAGGTGGAGGAGATACTGCACTTGATGATATATTATATTTATCTGATATTGCATCTAAAGTTTATGCAATTGTAAGAAGAGATACTTTTAAAGGTGAAATATCTAAAGTTTCTGAAATAGAAAAAAAGGATAATGTTGTTATTAAATATAATTCAGTTGTTACTAAAATAAATGGTAATAATCAATTAGAAAGTATTATAATTAATGATAACGAAGAAATAAATGTATCAGGATTATTTATTGCTATTGGCCAAGAACCTAATAATATGATGTTCAAAAATATCTTAGATATTGATGAAAATGGGTATATAATAACTACTGAAGATGTTAAAACAAAAACAAGTGGCATATATGTAGCAGGAGATGCTAGAGTAAAATTATTAAGACAATTAACAACAGCTGTTTCAGATGGTTCTTTAGCGGCTACATATGCTATAAAGGAGATGGAGTAATGGTAAGAGAAATAAATACTGATGAATTTAAAACATTAATAAGTGAAGGAAAGGTTGTCGTTGATTTCTTTGCTACTTGGTGTGGACCTTGTAAGATGATTTCACCTGTTATGGATGAAATATCTAATGAATTAAGTGATATTAATTTTTATAAAGTTGATGTTGATAAAAACGAAGATATCGCTAGAGAATATGGAATAATGTCTATACCAACTATTATTATTTTTGAAAATGGTAAAGTAGTTAATACTTTAGTAGGATTAAGAAGTAAAACAGAACTAAAAGAAGTAATAGGAGGTAAATAATGATTAAAGAAAAATCATGTGGAATAGTAGTATTTGATGAAGATAAAAAAATATTATTAATTAAACATAATGGTGGTCATATTTCTTTCCCAAAAGGTCATGTTGAAGAAGGAGAATCTGAAAAAGAAACAGCTTTAAGAGAAGTAAAAGAAGAAACTGGTATAGAAGCAAAAATATTATCAGATGAAACATTTACTAATACTTATTCACCTAAAGAAGGATATATGAAAGATGTATATTATTTTGTAGGTAAAAAAACTGGTGGAGAATTAAATCCACAATTAGTAGAAGTATCTATGTGTGATTTCTTTGAATATGAAGAAGCATTAAAAACTTTAACGTATGAAATTGATAGAAATATATTAAAAGAAGCTATTAAGTTATATGAAGAAGTAAGTAAGTAATTACTTATTTTTTTATGTATAAAAAAATATATTCTACGTATACTAGTATAAAGGAGATGTATATGAAAAAATTATTATTTTATATATTCGTAACTTTATTTATAGGAGGAATACCTAGTATAGTAGTAGCTACTAATAATACTTATAATACACTAAATAAACCTCCATTATCACCACCAGGAATATTATTTCCTATTGTATGGACTATATTATTTATATTAATGGGAATATCAGTATATTTAGTTAGAGAAGATAAAGAAGCAGTTAAATATTATTTTATACAATTAATTGTTAATGCATTATGGACTCCAATATTCTTTGGTTTAAATGCATATTTACTTTCATTTATTTGGCTTGTTATATTAATAGTATTAGTAGTAATTATGCTTGATAAATTTAAAGAAGTAAATAAAACAAGTGTTTATTTAAATATTCCATATGTAATATGGTTAGTATTCGCACTATATTTAAATGCAGGTATCTTTTTATTAAATTAATCAAAATACTTTATTGATTTTAAAAAATGTGTTATAATCTTCTTGTAATAGGAGAATGGCTATGGGTATGAATGATTCTAAAAAAATAGATTTAATTTGTAAGTTTGTTTATGATAAGTTTAGACCATACATAGATAAAGCAGTAACTGATGATGATTTAGAAGTAATAATGCAAAATATAACTAATTTTTTCAAAGACAGAAAAGGTCTTGATGAATTAGATGTTGAAGACAACTATGAACTATTAAAAATGGTTACGAATGGTGGAATTGTATATAAAGCAAATGACAGAACTTATTTTGAAGAAGAAAATGAAGCATTCATGCATTCAGTACTTGGCGGCACGTCATTTAAATGCGTTAAGAATGGAATTGATATGGGTGATTATAGTTTAGGAAATTCATCTGTATTATATAAAGATGCAGAAGAAAAAGTAAATGAAGAATATGATGAAGAAGACTTTTTAATGTTCCTTAAAGGAGATAAAGAAGGGTTCTTCAATAAACATTCAAGCGAATTAGGAATTATTCAAGAAGAACAACCTTCATTAGCAGAACAAAAAGTAGATTTATTAAATCAAAAGAAAGAGGTAGCGGCTTCTATTAGAGATCAAATAAAGAATTCAACTATTGATGAAATTAGGACGAAAAAAACATTATAGACTTGATTAATGATAGTTAAAGTTATATAATACAAAAAGACAAGGGAGATAAGTATGAATTATTCAATAGATAAAATGTTAAATATTATTCCTTCTAAGTATCAATTAGTTTATGTAGCATCTCAAAGAGCAGAAGCTATTAATGAAACTAAGTTTTTACAAATGGAAGAAAAAGAATATAAGAGTGTTAATAATTTAGATAGAGCACTAGAAGAAATACAAAAAAACTTAATACATTTAAAAGAAGAATAGTATTAAGCTTTTTTTATACATATTAATACGAATATTTGTTTGGAGGCATAATGAAAGTAACTAAATTTAAGAAGATTAAAAATAAATATAAAGTATATTTTGATAATGATACTAATTTAGATTTATATGAAGATACTATTTTAAAATATGAATTATTATTAAAGAAAGATATTGATAATAAATTATTAGATGAAATAGTAGAATATAATAATATGGAAGATATATATTTTCTATCTATTAAATATATAAGTATTAAGATAAGATCTAAAAAAGAATTATATAAATATCTAAAGAAAAAAAATTATGATGATAATGATATAAATACTGTGATTAATAGATTAGAAAAAGAAAATATTATTAATGATGATATATATGTTAAAAGTTATATTCATGATAGATTCTATTTATCTTCTGATGGATTATTAAAAATAAAATATGATCTAATTAATATGAAGATAGATGAAAGTATTATTAATAAATATATTGAAGAAATAGATAGAGAAGAAGTTATTAATAAATTAGATAAATTAGTAGATAAGAAAATCAAATCTATCAAGAATTATTCTGGTAATGTATTAAAACTTAAACTACTAAATTATTTTAATAATCTAGGTTATGATAAAAGTGATATAGAATATGTCATTAGTAATAAGAATATTAATAATAACGAAAATGGTATTAAAGAATATAATAAATTATTAAATAAATATTCTAAAAAATATGAAGGTTATGAACTTGAAAAGATTATAATGAATAAATTATATGCTAAAGGTTATGATTATAATGAAATAAAAAAAGATATCGTTTGATATCTTTTTTATTCTGCTGAAGCAGTTTGATCTTCCATATATTCTTTATAAATAGATTTTAATTTAGAATCTTTAAATTTTAGACCATAATTTTTTCTTATTTTATCTAATGTTTTTGCTTGAATATTAACATCTTCTTCTTTCTTTTTAGCAACTATTTTTTCAATTATTTCAGCTTTAGCATTTTCTAATGATTCTTTTTCCTTTTCTCCTGTTTTTAGGATTATATGATAACCATAAGATGTTTTAACTGGTTCTTTAGTATATTCGTTAACACCTAAACCATAAGCAGCATCTTCAAATTCACTTACCATTTGTCCTTTACCAAAATATCCTAAATCTCCACCATTACTAGCTGAACCTGTATCATCAGAGTTTTCTTTAGCAAGTTCGCTAAAATCAGCACCATCATTTAATTGATTAATTAAATCTTTAGCTTTATTTAAAGCATCTTCATCAGATAATCCATCACCGCTACCAGTTGAATCAACTTTTATTAAGATATGTTTAGCAGATATTTGACCTGCATAAGTTTCATCATAATATTTTTGAATTTCAGAATCTTTAATATTATCTCTTAAATAATCATCAACTGCTTTAGTTCTTTGAATATTTAATCTTAGTTCATCTTTAAACTCATCTGTATTCTTATATCCATAACTTTTAATAGTTTCTTCTAAAGAACTTCCAGATTGAGAATATTGTGATTCATAATATTCATATTGTTCCTTAACTTGAGCTTCTATTTCTTCATCATTTTTATAAATAGTATCGAATATTTCTTTATCGATTTCATTTATAATTAAGTACTTAGCATATTTTTCTCTAAGCTTATCATATAAAGTATCTGCGGTAATTGATTCACCGTTAACTTGAATTGCAACCTCTTCACCATTCTTTAATTTAGTTTTACCACAACCTGTTGTAAGTATAACTAACATTAGAGTAACTATCACTCCTAAAAAAACTTTCTTTTTCATGTATCCTCCTTAAACTGTACATTATATATAATAACAAAAAATACAAATAAAAACAATAATTTATAAAATATAATCACATAATTCATATATTCACCATAATATATTTTAGAACAAATAAAAGGAGGAAATGCTTATGAATTATTCATGTGGTTCTAGTGCTGGAATTATTCTAGTACTATTCATCTTATTAGTAATAATAATAGGTGCTTATATCTAAAGGAGGTATAAATAATGAATTCTAATTCTTGCACTCAAACTAAAAGAAGTGGTAGTGGATATGTTTGTATAATAGTCTTATATATATTACTTGCTATTATACTAGCATCTGCTATTTGTTAAAAAAATAAGAGTTCTTATGAACTCTTATTTTAATAATTTTTCTACTTCATCTAAAGATTTCTTTTCTACCTTACAATCAGGTATTATATGTAAATGATAATGTTTAACTTCTTGAAGGCAACCATTATTTTGTACTAATTTAATTCCTCTAGCACCTAATCTATCTTCAAGTAATTTTTTTATTTTTTTAGCAACTTCCATTATATGAGATAATGTTTCTATATCTATATCATCTAAATCAGTAAAATGTTTTTTAGGTATTATTAAAGTATGTCCAGTTGAAGTAGGGTTAATATCTAAATAAGCCTTTACTATTTCATCTTCATAAATTACTTTTGATGGTATTTCACCTTTAGCTATTTTACAAAATATACAATTTTCCATAAATTCATCTCCTAATATAATTTTAACAAAAAAATAGTAAAAATAATATATTTTGTGATAAAATATTAGTGTTTTAAATTATTCTTGAAAAAGGGGAATGAATAAAATAAATATATGGAGGTGAAATTATGAACTATAAAGATGATTTTAGTATATTAAATACAGGTTTAGTATATTTAGATAATGGTGCGACAACTTTAACACCTAAATCAGTTATTGATAAGATGAATGATTATTATAATAATTATAATTCTAACATTCATAGAGGTGATTATAAGATAAGCTTAAAAACAAGCAGTGAATATGAAAAAGTTAGAAAACTAGTTAAAGAATTTATAAATGCTAAATCAGAAAAAGAAATAGTATTCACTAGTGGTGTAACTGAAAGTTTAAGCATGATCATTTATGGTTATTTTATGAATCATTTAAATAAAGGCGATGAAGTATTAATAACTAAATCTGAACATGCATCTAATATATTACCTTGGTTTGATTTAGAAAATAAAATAGGTATTAAAGTTAAATATATACCTTTAAATGAAGATTATACTTTTAGTATTAATAACTTAATTAATAGTATTACAGAAAATACTAAAGTAGTATCATTATCTGAAGTAACAAATGTTATTGGTGATACTAGAGATATAAAAGAAATAACAAAAATATGTCATGAAAAGAATATTAAAGTAGTTATAGATGCTGCTCAAAGTGTAGGTCATAAAAAAGTAGATGTAATAGATAGTGACGTTGATTTTTTAGGATTCTCTGCTCATAAAATGTTAGGTCCAACTGGTGTTGGAGTATTATATGGTAAAGAAGAATTATTAAACGAATTAGATTCATTTAAAAAGGGTGGAGGAACTACAATATCATTTGATAGTCCATCTGAAATAGTATATAAAGAATTACCATATAAGTTAGAAGCAGGTACACCTAATATCGCTGGAGTATTAGGGCTTGGTGAAGCTATTAAATATATAAATAATATAGGTTTAGATGAAATAGAAAAACATATACATGAATTAAAAGATTATTTAGTTGAAGAAACTAAAGATATAGATAAATTAATTATTTATAATAAAGATGTTAAATCATCTACATTTATATTTAATATAGATGGTATATTTTCACAAGATACTGCAATATATTTAGATAAATATAATATATGTGTTAGGGCAGGAGATCATTGTGATAAGAAATTAAAAGATGAAATAAATATAACTAATACAGTTAGAGTAAGTTTTTATATTTATAATACTAAAGAAGATGTTGATAGATTAGTTAATGCTTTAAAAAATAATAATATTTTAGAAGAAAGTCTAGGTTTATAATATGTTTGAAGAAATGAAAAAAGAATTAATATTAGAACATTTTAATAATCCTGTTAATAAAGGATTAGTAGATGATGAATCTTATATTAAAGATAGTAAAAGTAATCCATCTTGTATAGATCATTTTACTTTAGAAATAAAATTAGAAGATAATATTATTAAAGATATTAGATTTGATGGAGAAGCATGCGCAATCGCAACTTCATCACTTTCAATATCTATATCTAAATTAATAGGTAAAACTAAAGAAGAAGCATTAAATATAATAGATAATTATAATAAAATGATTAAAGGAGAAGAATATGATTCTAATGTTTTAGAAGAATTATCTATATATAAAGATATATCTAAACAACCTGCTAGAATAAACTGCGCTAAGTTAGGTATTAATGGTATAAGAGAAATAATTGAAAAAAATTAAAATTATACGAAATTTAAATTATTGAAAGACTTTTTGTTTAAAAAGTCTTTTTTATTATATTTTTAATATAAAAATCCTTTCAAAAATTAAATTTTTGCAATTTGTAGTAGTAAAAATATTGTTGTAATATACCAAAACTGAAAGGAGAAAAATATGTTAAATCAAATAGTTGTTGTAGGTAGATTAGTAAGAGAACCTGAATTAAAAGAAAGTGAAAACAAAAAGTCTTTTACGTATATCACATTAGCAGTTCCTAGAAGTTTTAAAAATGTTGATGGTCAATATGATACTGATTTTGTAAGTTTTAAACTATGGGATGGTATTGCTGAAAATGTAAAAGAATACTGCAAAAAAGGTGACTTACTTGGAGTTAAAGGAAGAGTAGAATCTTGGAATTATGAGAAAGATGATAAAACTAATTATGTGACTGAATTAATCGCTGAAAAAATTACTTTTTTATCATCTAATAAGACTGAAACAGAAAAAAAATAATTTTCTGTTTTTTTATCAAAAGTTACTATTTAGTTAACTTTAAACATTTAAGTTTAATATTTATATATACTTTTAACATATAGTTAACGAGGAGTGATTTATATGTTATTAGGTGAAAGAATAAGAACATTAAGAAAACAAAAAGGATTAACTCAACAACAATTAGCTAATATGATTAATGTTACTAAAGTATCTATTAGTTGTTATGAAAGTGGATCTAGAACTCCAAATTTAGAAACATTCGTTAACTTAGCAGAAGCGTTAGAAACTACACCTAATTACTTACTTGGAAGAGATAAATTACTAGTATCTGAAAAAGATGAAGAATATAAAATATATGTATCTAAAGAAGAATTAGACATATTAAAAGAGTTTAATAAAAATCCTGAACTAATTAGATTTTTAAGAAGTGACCCAAAAAGAAGTGTTGAATATATTGTAAAGAAGATTAAGTAATCTTCTTTTTTTATTTTATTTTTATTATAATTATAATGAGGGATTTTATGAACATAATAATTGCGCAAATTTTTAAATTGATTGGTATATTTTTTTGTATATCATCAAATAGAACAACAGAAAATAAAAAAATATTTATCTATAACGGATTAGATAATTTCTTTTGTATGATTCAATATTTCCTTTTAGGAGCTTGCACTGGTGGAATTGTTTGTGGCTTAACAATTCTTAGAAATATTTTATTTTATAGATTTAAAAAACCTCCTATAATAATTTTAATACTATTTCTTATGTGTGTTTATATATGTAACTTTTTTGTACTTTCAAAATGGTATACATATTTACCTATGGCTATGGGTACATTTTATTCTATAGCATTATATACTAAGAATATTAAAAATATAAAATATGCATCTATAATAACATGTTCAATAGAGATAATATACGATTATAATGTTAAAGCTTATTTGGGAATGATATTATGTGTTGTTAGTATTATTTTTGCTATTATTTCTTTAAAGAAATTAGATAAAAAAAAGGTGCATAAAAAAAGGAGATAATATGAATATAGTTGATATTATTATTAAAAAAGAAAATAAATTAGAATTAACTAAAGAAGAAATAAATTATGTAGTAGATGAATATGTAGCTGGTAATATAGATGATTCTAGAATGAGTTCACTTTTAACGGCAATTACTATTAATGGTATGACATTTAATGAAACATATAATTTAACTACATCTATGCTTGAATCTGGAGATACTATAGATTTGTCTAATATAGATGGAATTAAAGTAGATAAACATTCAACAGGTGGTGTAGGAGATAAAACTACTTTTGTAGCTGTTCCTTTAGCAGCTTCTTTAGGTGTTAAAGTTGCTAAAATGAGTGGTAGAAGTTTAGGCTTTACTGGTGGTACTATAGATAAATTAGAATCTATCCCAGGATTTAAAACAGTACTTACAAAAGAAGAATTTGTTAAAGAAGTAAATGATATTAATATGGCAATAGTTTCTCAAACAGAAAATATTGTTCCTGCAGATAAAAAGATTTATGCTTTAAGAGATTTTACTGGTAATACAGAATCAATTCCATTAATTGCATCATCAATAATGAGTAAAAAACTAGCATCTGGTTCAGATAAAATAGTATTAGATGTTAAAGTTGGTGAAGGCGCATTCATGAAAAACATAGATGATGCTAGAACACTAACAAGATTAATGGTTGATATAGGTAAAAAATATGGTAAAGAAACAGTTGCTATATTATCTAATATGGAAGATCCATTAGGTTATGCTGTGGGTAACTCCTTAGAAGTAAAAGAAGCAATAGAAACTTTAAAAGGTAATGGAGATAAAAACTTTACTAATCTATGTATTTTAATCGCATCATACATGGTATCCTTAAGTAAATCTATATCAATAGAAGAAGCCATAGATATGGTAAAAACTAATCTATATAATGGTAAAGGATTAGAAAAACTATATGAGTTTGTTAACTATCAATCAGGTAATATATCTAAAATGAAAGAAAGCCCATATAAGGTGGAAATATATTCTAATAAATGTGGATATATTACAGATATTGATAGTGTTGGAATGTCTAAAATGGTTAATGAACTAGGCGCAGGTAGAAAGAATAAAGATGATGAAATAGATCATAATGTTGGAATTGTATTAAATAAGAAAACAAATGATAAAGTAGATATTAATGATTTACTTATGACAGTTCATTGTAATAGTGAAATAGATCCATCTAAATACTTAGATTTATTTACTATAGAAGATAATAAAAAAGAAGAAATAAAAATAGTCTTAGATATAATAAAATAGACTATTTTTTTGTTTTAAAAATAAGTAAAAAATGTTATAATATCTATTAGATACTTCAGGAGGGTTTTATGGATACTAAATTAAAATTATTTTTAGATAAAATTAATTTAAAAGAAGAGTATTTTAAATATTTTTCTGATGCAAAACTTTCTAAGATTAAATGTAGTAAAGATAAAAAAGATTGGAATTTTATTATTAGTACTGAAGACTTATTACCACTTGAAGTAATTAAATATTTAGATGAAAATATTAAGAATGGTTTTCCTGAATTAAATAAGGTAATGTATACAATTGAACCTAAAGAAAAATATAATTTATCAATTAATAATTATTATCCTTATGTTATTTCTTGTTTAGGATTAAGTCCTATGATGGAAAGTTTATTTAAAGATAAATTAGTTAAGTTTACTACTGATGGACTTATTGTAGAAGTAGATAATAAAGCTATGGAAGAAGTTCTTAATAGTAATATGGATACTATTAAATCAAAATTAAAATCTATTGGTTTTGATGCTGAAATAAATATAACAGTTAATGAAACAGAAATAAGAAAAGAAATAGAAGAAGAAAAGAAAATAGATATATCTAAAGTTAATATACCTATTAAAAAAGAAGAAAAGAAAAGGGAAGGTATGAAAATCGCATCTACTAAAGAGTTAGATGAAGATGCTATACTAGGTAGAAAAATAGAAGATGAAAGTAGACCAATTAGTTCTATTGATAATGAACTAGAAAATGTTACTATTGAAGGTAAAATATTTAAAAAAGATTTATTTGAATCTTCTAAGACTGTATTTAAAATTATTACTTTAGCAGTAACAGATAATAATGATAGTTTCTTTGTTAAAGTATTCTTTAAAAATACAGAGGATTTTGAAAGAATAAATGGTAAATTAAAAGAAAATAATTGGTATAGAATTAATGGTAATGTTAAATATGATGAATATGCCAAAGACTATGTATTAAATGCTAATAACATTATGGAAATTGATTCAAAAGATGTAGTAATTGAAGATACAGCAGAAGAAAAAAGAGTAGAACTTCATGCACATACTATGATGAGTCAAATGGATGGATGTGTACAAGTTGAAGATTTAATTAAGACAGCTAAAAGATGGGGGCATCGAGGTATTGCTATTACTGATCATGATGGAGTACAAAGTTTCCCTAATGCATTTAATCTAGTTCGTGATATGAATAAAAATTTAGAAGAGGGAGAAGAACCTTTTAAAGTTATTTATGGTGCTGAACTAGTTATGGTTGATGATAGTGTTGATATCGTAGTAAGACCAACTGATGATAAATTAGAAGGTACAACATATGTAGTATTCGACTTAGAAACAACAGGTTTTAATGCCGGTGGTGCTGATTCAATTATTGAAATTGGTGCTGTTAAAATGAAGGATGGAGAAATATTAGAGGTATATGATGAACTAATTAACCCAGGTCATAAATTAAATCCTAAGATTACAGAAATAACTCATATAACTGATGAAATGCTTCAAGATAAAGATAATGAAGAAAATGCAGTTAAGAGATTCTTAGAATGGTCTAAAGGATTACCTTTAGTTGCTCATAATGCTAAATTCGATACATCATTTATTAAAATGGCATATCAAAAATATAATTTAGGTGAATTTAATTCCACAGTAATAGATACTTTAGAACTTAGTAGAGCACTTGATAAAGGTGAAGCAAGACATTCACTTTCTGCGATTACTAAAAGATATGGTGTAGACTTTGATGAAGAAGGACACCATAGAGGTGATTACGATGCTAAAGGTACTGCTTTAGTTCTTCATAAAATGATACAAAAAGCATTATCAAATAATTTTACTACTATTAATGATTTAAATAGATTAGTCTCTAAAGATGAAATACATAAATATGGTAAAACACATCATATTAATTTATTAACATTAAATAGAGAAGGACTTAAAAATTTATTTATATTAGTATCACTTGCAAATACTAAATATTTATTTAGGACTCCTAGAATACTTAGAAGTGAAATAGAAAAACATAGAAATGGTTTATTAATTGGTAGTGGTTGTTACGAAGGTGAAGTATTTAATGAAGCATCTAGTAAGAGTGATGAAGAATTAACTAATATAATTAATTTCTATGATTATGTAGAGGTTCAACCAGTAGATGCTTATGTACATTTAGTACCAGGAGTATTTGCTACTAATGCAGAATTACTTGAAAATATTAATAAGATTATTAGGGTTACTAAAGCTGCTGGTAAATTAATATGTGCATCAGGTGATGTTCATCATTTAAATAAAGATGACAAAATATATAGAGAAATATTGATAAATCAAAAAGTTCCTGGTAGAGGAAGACATCCTCTTTCAAGAGCAAATGGTAAGATACCATCAAATCATTTTAGAACAACAAATGAAATGCTTGAAGATTTTAACTTCTTAAGTGAAGAAGAAAGAAAAGAATTAGTTATTACTAATCCAAATAAGATTTTAGATAAAGTTGAAATATTTGATGTTATTATACAAACTGGTGGAGTACCTTTTTCTCCAAGAGTTAAATCTGATGATGGTAAAACTTATTTAGATTGCCCTAAAGAAGTTACTAATCTTGTTTATACAAAGGCAAATGAATGGTACGGAGATCCACTACCATATAATATTGAATCTAGATTAGGAACAGAATTATATGGTGATATAGTTTTAACTAGTGTTAGATATTTCTTAGATAAAGAAGGTAAAAATACTGATGAAGAAGCATTTAAAATGCTTCATGAGACAATTACATCTGGAAAAGATAATGTTAATGACTTAGTTAAAAAATATTTAAAAGAAACTACTGAAGAAGAATTAAGTGATGAAGAATTAGAAAAGAAACTTAAGAAATCTTTAGGAGGAGTTATAGGTGCGGGATTTGATCCAATATACTTAATTGCTCAAAGACTTGTTAGAAAATCTAATAGTGATGGTTTCTTAGTAGGTTCAAGAGGATCTGTTGGTTCATCATTTGTTGCTACAATGATGAATATTACTGAAGTTAATCCGCTTCCAGCACATTATAGATGTCCTAAATGTAAACATAGTATCTTTGATGATGATGAGGGTAATGCTTTAGGTAAGACATACGCATCAGGATTTGATATGCCTAATTTAAAATGTTCTAAGTGCGGTGAAGAAATGATTAAAGATGGACAAGATATTCCATTTGCGACATTCTTAGGATTTAATGCAGATAAAGTTCCTGATATAGATTTAAACTTCTCAGATTTAAACCAAGCTGCAATACATGAATATACTAAAGTATTATTTGGTGTAGATAATGTTTATAGAGCAGGTACAATTGGTACTGTCGCAGAAAAAACAGCATATGGTTTTGTTAAAGGATTCTTTGAAGATAGAGGTATAAATAAAAAATCTATTGAAATAGAAAGACTTGCTAAAGGATGTACTGGAGTTAAAAGAACTACAGGTCAACATCCAGGAGGTATAGTTGTTATTCCAGATTATATGGATGTATATGATTTTACTCCATATCAATTCCCAGCAGAAGATCCAACTTCAGCATGGAGAACAACTCACTTTGATTATCATAAAATTGAAGATGATGTATTAAAACTAGATATTTTAGGACACTCAGATCCTACACAACTTAGAATGATACAAGATTTAACTAAGACTGATGTATCCAAGGTACCACTTGATGATAAAGAAACTATGGGTATATTCCAAAATCCTAAAACATTAGGAGTTACTAGTGAACAAATATTATGTAATACTGGTACATTAGGAATACCTGAATTTGGTACTAAATTTACTATTCAAATGGTAGAAGATACTAAACCAACAACATTTGGTGAATTAATTAAAATATCAGGTTTATCACATGGTACTGATGTATGGCTAGGTAATGCACAAGAATTAATTAAAAATAAAGTTATTCCATTTAGTGAATGTATCGGATGTCGTGACGATATCATGGTATATCTAATGCATCATGGTTTAAAACCAATAACTGCATTTAAGATAATGGAGTTTGTTAGAAAAGGTAAAGCATCTAAACCAAAAGAAAAAGCTCAATGGCAAGAATATGAAAAGATACTTAAAGAAGCAGGTATTGCTGATTGGTATATAGAATCATGTAAGAAAATAAAATACATGTTCCCTAAGGCACATGCATCTGCATATGTTACATCAGCATTTAGAATAGCTTGGTATAAAGTTCATATGCCTGTATATTTCTATGCATCATGGCTTACAAGTAAAGCTGCTGATGTTGAAGTATCTACAATGATAGAAGGGTATGAAGCAATTAAAGCTAGATTAGTTGATATTACTAATAAGGGTAGAGATGCATCTAAAAAAGAACAAGATGTACAAGAATCACTTCATGTATGTTTAGAAGCAACTGCTAGAGGAATTAAATTCTTACCAGTATCCCTTTATGAAAGTGAAGCTACAACTTATGTAGTAAAATCTGATAATGAAATTATTCCACCATTTAATTCAATTGAAGGTCTTGGTGAAACAGTTGCTAGAAATATAGTAGCTGAAAGAAAGAAAAAAGAATTTTTATCTATAGAAGATGTTCAAGTACGTGCAAAAATATCAGAAACATTAATAGAAAATATGAAACAAATGCATATATTTGATGGAATGGATGAATCTAATCAATTAAGTTTATTTTAGAAATAAAAAAAGAACTCATTTGAGTTCTTTTTATTATTATCTACTATAGAATTCAACGATTAATGCTTCATTAATTTCTTGACTTAATTCGCTTCTTTCAGGATATCTAATGAATGTTCCTTCCATTTTAGCTTTGTCAAAATTTACATAAGCTACTGTTGAGTTAATAGCTTCTAAACTTTCTTTAATAGCTTTATGATCTTTTGAAGTTTCTTTAACAGTAATTACATCACCAGGTTGAACTAAGTAAGATGGAATATTAACTTTTTTACCATTTACTAATAAATGACCATGGTTAACTACTTGTCTAGCTCCTCTTCTAGTTTTAGATAATCCCATTCTAAATGCAACATTATCTAATCTACTTTCAAGAAGTTTTAAGAAATTTTCACCGTGAATACCTTCTAATTTTCCAGCTTTAACGAATAATTGATGGAATTGTTTTTCAGTTAAACCATAAGTAAATTTAACTTTTTGTTTTTCATTTAATTGTTCAGAATAGTTAGATGGTTTAGCTCTTCTATCTTGACCATGTTGTCCTGGTCTATAAGGTCTTTTAGCTAAATCTTTACCATTTTCTAATGTAGAAAAACCAACTCTTCTAGATTTCTTATAAGCTGATCCAGTATATCTTGACATACACATTTCCTCCTTTACTATATTTCAAACTTTAGTATATTTAGATTATTTATAGGGTGTTATTTTTAATACTTTCCTATGTGTAGTTAAAAGGCATAGTACTTATAACACTTTTACGCATAATAACACATCACAAATAAAATAAATGACTACAAAATGTTTGCAGTCATAATTATATAATAATTATGTCTTTAAAGTCAAGCGAATTCCCTTTATTTTACTAGTAATTCTTCATTTTTATGATAAAAATGTCGATTATTATACAAAAATGTCTATTTTTGTGGTATTATATTTAATAATAGGAGTATATATGAATACATTAATAATAGTTTCAATTTATATATTAGTTGTTATACTTGCGATAGTATTTTTAGTAGTAAGTAATATTAAACAAAATAAGAAAATTAAAAGATCAATTTCTGAATTAGAAAAAGAAAAGAATCTTATTTTAAGTGCGCCTATTTTAAATGAATTATCAAAAGCAGAAAGTTTAGTTAAAGATGATAAAACTAAAGGTAAATATGAGGCATGGCAAAATAGATTTGATTATATTAGAAATAATGATATTCCTGAAGTTACAGATATGCTTATTAATGCTGATACTTTAATAGATGAAAGAAAGTATAAAGATTTAAGACATACAAGAGCAGATATAGAAATAAAATTATATAAATTAAGAGAAAAAACTGATAAATTATTAAGTGAAATTAAAGAAATAACATTATCTGAAGAAAGAAATAGAGAAAGAATAGTTAAATTAAAATCAGATTATAGAGTTATTAAAGCAGAGTATGAAAAAGATAAAGAATCATATGGTATTGTCGGTGAAGCAATTGAATTACAATTTGAAAATATAGAAAAAAGATTTTCTGAATTTGAAGTTGTTATGGAGAAAAAAGACTATGATGAAATTAACTTCATAGTTAAAGGTATTGATGAAATGGTTGAACATATTTCATATGTTATTAAGGAAGTACCAGCAGTATTAATAATGTGTAATGAATTAATACCAAAGAAAATCGCTGATATATCTGAAATTTATATTAAAATGACTAGAGATCAATATCAATTAGATTATTTAAATGTAGATTATAATATATCTGAGACTAATAAAAAATTAAGCGATATATTAGATAGAGTAAAAGTATTAAATTTAGAAGATGTAGTATTTGAACTTAAGACTATTATTAGTTATTATGATTCACTATATAATGAATTTGAAAAAGAAAAAATGGCTAGAACTAAGTTTGAAGAAAATATGAAATCATTTGAATTTAAACTAGCTAGAACAAATAAAATAGTTAATACATTACTTTCACAAGTAAAAGATGTTAAATCTAATTATTCAGTAGATGAAGAAGATTTAGATAGATTGAATATTATATCTAAAGAAGTAAATAGTATAAAGGTTAGTTATAAAGATTTAAAAGATTGCAATATTAATCATTCATTTCCTTATAGCAAATTAAGTAATGAACTAGATTATTTAATTATAAAATTATCTAAGATAGATGAAAGTCTAGATTATGATGTTCAAGCTATTGGTACATTCAAAGAAGATGAAGGAAGAGCAAGAGAACAATTAGACTTAATTAAAGATTTAATTAAGAAATCTAGAAATAGAATAAGACTATATAATATACCAGTAATACCTGATAATTATTATATAGAACTTAAAGATGCTAAAGATGCTATTAAAGAAATTAATAAGGAATTAAATAAAAAACCAATTAATATAGATACTCTTAATATAAGAGTAGATACTGCTAGAGATTTAGCATTTAAAATATTTAATACAACCAATGATTTATTAAAGAATGTTATGATTGCAGAAAAAACTATTGTATATGGTAATAGATATAGATGCATGAAAGAACAAGTAAATATTGGCTTAGATAAAGCTGAAAAATTATTTAGAGAAGGTTCTTATAAGAAATCTTTAGAAGAAGCTATGAATGCTATTGATTATTGTGAACCAGATATTCATAAAAAAATAATAGAAGCATATGAAAATTAAAAAGAAGAATTATTCTTCTTTTTTTTCATATATTTTATTAGGTGATAATATGAAAGATAAATATAAGATATTTGGTATACTTTTACTCACAGGATTTAGTTTTTTTTATACTTACAAAGTTAGTAGTTTTATAAAAGAAAATGATCCTATTATGACTAGAATTAATAATATAGAAGATACTTTAATTGTTAGTAAAATAGATCCTATTATAAATGATGATGAATATATCACTGGTATAAATGGATGCATAGTTAATAAAGAAGAAAGTTATAATAAAATGAAAGAAACAAAAGAATTTAATGAAGAATTAATTGTTATGAAAGAAGATAAAGTATTAGAAGATTTAAGAAAATATGTAGTAGGAGGTAATAAACAAAATAGAAAGGTTAGTATTATATTAGTTAATTATAATGATAGTATAAATAATTTTATTAAAAATAATAATATAGAGATTAATTATTTTATAGATGGTAAAACTTTAAAAGAAGATATATCTAGTATAATTTATTTAAAGGGTAAGATATATAATTATGGAAGAGATAATACATATACAAATAAATATATTTTATATGATAATACTATTATAAAAACTAATCTTAATAATAATCCAGATTATTGTTTAGTAACTAAAAAAGATAAAGATATATTAGAATTATGTTCTAAATATAATATGAAAACTATTAAGTCAGATGAAATAAAAGAAGATATACTCCAAACAGTAAAAGAAAATTTAGAAAATGGTAAAATATTTTTAATTAATTCTACATCTTTAGAAGATATTAAATATAGTATTAATTATATATTATCTAAGGGATATAAAATAGTATATTTAGATGAACTACTTGACGAAAGTAATCCATGTAAAGGTAATTAATCATTTTGACTTTGTTTTAATTTTATGTTATTATGTATGTAGCAAGAGAACTTGCACAAAATAAAAAGGATACGTTTGATTCTCGCAAATCAGACATAATCCCTTATAGGATGCATCTGAAATCAACAGTTGTTGAAATCAGATGTTTTTTCTATCTTACAAATAAAAAAACAAATAATTTTAATATTTGCTTTTTTTATGGTATAATATTTTTGCTTAAGTCTTTTTATATTTTACAAGAAAGGAGAAATTATGAGTAAAATTAAAATATTTAGTTTAGGTGGACTAAACGAAAGCGGAAAAAACATGTATGTCGTTGATGTTGATAACGACCTATTTGTCTTTGATGCGGGTTTAAAATATGCGAATGATAAAATGCTTGGAGTTGATTATATAATTCCAGATTTTACATTCTTAAAAGAAAATGAAAAAAGAATAAAGGGTATATTTATTACACACGGACATAATAAAAGTATGGGAGCAGTAGTAGATATTGCTAAAGAATTACCTAATGTTAATATATTCTCTTTAAAATTTACATGTGATGTTATAAAGAGAAGATTAGATGATGAAGGTATTACTTTTAAAAATTTACATGAAATAACTGCATATAAAAAGATTGTATTTGGTAAAAATAGTGTATTTCCAGTAAGATTAACTCATTCAATTCCAGATAATGTTGGATATGTTTTAAATACTGAAGATGGAGCTATTGTATATACAGGTAATTATGTATTTGATTCTTCTATGAGTGATGCATATGAAACTGATATTGGTAAACTTGCTTATGTAGGTAAACAAAATGTATTATGCTTATTATCTGAAAGTGAATATGCTGATAAACAAGGATATACTGTTCCAAATAATAGAATAAGTGAAAAAGCAAATGAAATACTAGAACATAGTGAAGGTAGAGTAATTATAACTATATTCTCTGCACATATTAGTAGATTACAAGAATTACTTACTGAAATAGAACAAACTCAAAGAAGAGTAGTTATTATGGGTAAGATGCTTCAAGAATTAATTAATTATTGTATTGATAATAATTATGTTACTTTTGATAAATCTAGAATAGGATCATTAAGTAATGTAGATGATAAAGATGCTGTTATATTAATATCTAATGAAAATGAAAAACCATTTGCTAATCTAGAAAGAATTATTAATGGTTATGATAAATATATTAAAATTATGCCATCTGATACAGTATTCTATCTAGATCCAGTATCTACTAATAATGAAAAGATAGCTGTTAGATTGAGTGATGAAATAGCAAAAATGGGTGCTAAAACTATTATGTTATCACCTAAGAAACATTTACTTAATCATGCTTCTATAGAAGATATAATGTTAATGCTTAATTTAATGAAACCAAAATACTATATGCCAGTTATTGGTGAATATAGACATATGGCTGCTAATGCAGATATTGCTTCTTCTATGGGTATACCAAAAGAAAATATAATTTTAAAAACTAATGGTGAGGTAGTAGAAATAGATAATGGTAATTTAGTTGAATCAACTGAAAAAGTTAAAATTAATGATATATTAATAGATGGTAATTCATCTCAAGATATTGGTGAACTTGTATTAAAAGATAGAGAATTACTTTCTGAAAATGGTATTGTTATAGTTTGTGCTACTTTAAGTAAAAAGACTAGAGGCATTTTATCTGGGCCAGAAATAATTACTAGAGGATTTATATATGTTAAAGAAAATGCTGAATTTATTAATCAAATAAAAGATATTTCTTTACAAATAATAAATGATAATATTTCTAATAATTTTGTTGATTATAATAAAATTAAAAATGATTTAAGGGAAAAATTAGGTAAGTTCTTATACGAAGAAACAGAATGTAAACCTATGATAATAACAATTATTAATGAAATATAAAAAGATATTCAAATGAATATCTTTTTTTTATTTATATAAAATATCTATATCAACATATCCTTCAATACCATCAATAATACCATCACTACATATTTGCCATATTTTATATTCACCAGCATAATCAGTTTGATCAGTATAATGAGCAAGCCATATATCATGATCAGAAGGTAACCATACATTTTCTAAATACCATTTACTACTATATATCATAACATCATAACCATCTTTAGATAGTTCATCTTTAAATTCATTAACTCTAGAAAGTAAATCATGAGTATTCATTTTATATGATTTAAAATTACTCCAGTTTTCAAAGTCATATGCGATAGGAAAATCTAATTTTGTTTTCTTTAAATTTTTTCTAATAAATTTAGCTTGTTTAATAACTTCTTCTTTAGTAGATGCATTTGTATAAACATATATACCAACTTTTAAACCAGCTTTTTTAGCATTTTGTAAGTTCTCTTCAAATCTTTTATCTAAATATATTTCATCATCATCTTCTAAATTATATGCCATTCTAATAATAACAAATTCAGCTCCATCAGCTTTTACTTTTTCATAATCAATAGCATCTTGCCATGCACTTACATCTATACCAATCATAGTATCTTTAGTCTTATATCCTTTTTCAATATCATCAAATAATATATACGAATAACTTTCTTCAGGTTCATCCTCTGGTTCAACTGTAGGAGTGCTTGGAGATGGTTCAGGAGTAGCAGTTGGATCAATTACAAATAAATTAAATTCTTCTTCTGATTGATTTCCTGCTTTATCTTTAACTATGTATTTAAGTGGATAAACACCACTAACAGTAAAATCATAATCACCATCAATAGAGCATTTTAAACTTCTATCATAATTATCTATAGGTACAACTACATCACATAAATCTATTTCTTCATTAATATTAGTATATTGTTCTGATCTATATTTCATAATAACAGGTGCTTTATCATCATATACATTATATGTTACTTTATATTTATAAGTTCTTTTACCATATTTATATTCAATTTCAGTTTCTTTATCACCAGTTTTAGTAGTTTTTAATTCTTTATCACCATTTAATACTTCAGCATTAGTTTCTTCTACTAAATCATTAATAGTATGATTTGAATATACTTCAAATTTACTATCTGTTAGAGTAAAATTTACTTCTTCAGGCATTTCATATTCATCATAAAACTTACAACCAGTAAGTAAGATAACAATAATAAATATGTATATTATCTTTTTCATATTATCACCAAGTTTATTATAACATAATATTGATAATTAAATAATAAGATGCTAAAATAAAATTAATTTGGAGGTATTTATGAAAGATAATGAAAAATTAAAAAAAGCTAAAGAAAAAAGTAAAGGTTTCTTTGGAGAATTTAAATCATTTGTCCTAAGAGGAAATGTTATGGATATGGCTATTGGTGTAATCATAGGTGGTGCATTTGCTACTATAGTAACAGCATTAACAGATGATTTTATTAATCCAATAATTAACTCAATTGGTGGAGCCGAAGTAAAAGGACAATTAGCTATTTGGGGAGGACAATACCTTAATTGGGGTCATTTCTTAACAGCAGTAGTTAATTTCTTAATAATGGCATTTGTATTATTTTTAATGCTTAAATTTGTAAATAAAATTACATCTGTAGGAAAGAAAAAAGAAGAAACTCAAGCTCCTGTTAAATCTGATGAAACTATTCTATTAGAAGAAATAAGAGATTTATTAAAAAAGAGAAAGTAGGCTATTATGGAAGCAATTTTAACTGCTAAAAATATTGATAAATATTATGGTGATAAAAAGGTTCTTAATAATGTTAGCATGAATATCAATAAAGGAGATATTTATGGTTTTATAGGTAAAAATGGTGCAGGTAAAACTACATTTATGAGAGTTGTTTTATCTCTTACTTATCCAAAAAGTGGAGAAGTATTATTATTTGGAAATAAAACAATTCAAGAAGTTGGATTAAAAGTAGGATCTTTAATAGAAGCCCCAGGTTTTTATAAAAATTTATCTGCATATGAAAATCTTAAAAGATTTTCTATTATATATAATGCAGATGAAAAGAAGATACCTGAAATATTAAAACTAGTAGGTTTATCAAATACTGGTAAAAAGAAAGCTAAAGATTTTTCTTTAGGTATGAGACAAAGACTTGGTATTGCAATTGCATTATTAGGTGAACCAGAATTTCTATTATTAGATGAACCTATAAATGGATTAGATCCAGAAGGTATTAAAGAAATAAGAGATTTAATATTAAAACTAAATAAAGAAAAAAATATTACTTTCTTAATCTCATCACATTTATTAGATGAATTAGGTAAAATTGTTACTAAATACGGAATAATAAATAATGGTGAAATGGTTGAAGAAATAACAAGTGAAGAATTACATGAAAAATGTAAACAAAAATTAACTATAGAAGTAGATGATATGTCTAAAGCTGTGGAAATTATTTCTAATATGGTTAAAGAATCAAATATTTCTGTTGAAAATAATGTTATAACTATTATAAATGAAATAAGTAAAGCTGCTGAAATAAATACAGCATTAGTAAAAGGTGGAATATCAGTAAAAGCAATATATCCAAATACTGAAACTTTAGAAGAATATTTCATGAAAAGGATAGGTGCATAATATGGGTAAATTATTGAAAGTATATTTTATGAATATCTTTAAATCAAAAGGATATTATATATGTTTATTAATAAATATTTTACTATCAATAGTATTACCATATATTGCAAATATTGTTACTAAAGCTCCATCAACAACTGTTGCTAAAGAAATAGTGGGTATGTTAGGAGTTGGAATAGTAGAAGTTATTTATATAACAATATTTGTTTGTTCTGACTTTACTGATGGTGCTGCTAAAAACTTTATATCTAGAGGATATACTAGAAGACAATTATTATATGCTATATTTATAGCATCTCTAATCGCAGTATATGTATTCTTTATTGTTCAAGCAGGATTATTATTTGTTATTTATCATAATTCTTTAGGATTTGATAATTCTACTATTATTTATATAGTAGGAGCATTAATATCAACTATGGCTGCAGTAGGATTCTATGTAATAGTAGCTAATACTGCTGAAAAACTAGGTTTAGCAATTGCTATAAATATAGTATTCTTCTCTTTAGTACCATCATTAATATTATTATTAATGGTTATATTAAAAACTGATATTAATCTTTCACAATATTGGGTAACATCTTTAATTAGTTTAGTACCAAGTGAAGGTGCTAAAATGATGGATCTATTAAAACTATCAGGAATAACAATTTTATATTTAGTAATATTATTCGAAGTTAGTAATTATATTATTAAGAAAAAAGAAGTTAAATAAAAAATATACAAATATCTTGTATATTTTTTTTTAATTTGTTATAATCTATATGTGTTTGGCGATGTAGCTCAGTTGGCTAGAGCGTTCGGTTCATACCCGAAAGGTCGTGGGTTCGACCCCCTCCGTCGCTACCATATAGAATTAAACGAACTGTAAAGTTCGTTTTTTTATTTATTTGTTTAATATATTATATGTTATAATGACTATAAATACGGAGGGTTTTATGGAAATATTAATGAGTGGCGATATTTATATCAAAAAGAGAGGAAACCCTATATATAAGCATAAATATTCAAAAGATAAATATGATTACTATACTAGCTTTACTCCTGTTAGAAGTTTAGTACAGTATTTAGAAAAAAAAGAAAGAAAGTCATCAACTCCATCAAAAGGTAGAAGAATAGTTTTAAAAGTTTTAACAACTATTTTCCCTGATCCAGCAAGAGAATTAAGAGAAGTATTAGAACAATTAGAAAAAGAAGATTTTAACGAATCTTCTAAAGGAGCTACTAATTTTTGGGTTTTAAGTGTTGAAGAAGACAAATTAAAACTTATAGAACAAAATGCGTTTGGTAAACAAAAGAAAAAGAAATATAGTACTAAGGATGAAATGGAAAAAGATTTTATTTCTTTAAGAGATTTTTTTGCTCAAGCTGATTATATAGGCAGACATTTTATAAGAACTGAACCGTTAAATAAGGAAAATCTTAATTTTACTTATCCTGATGATAGAATTACAGTATTATATGCTACAAAAGATTTGATGTTAGTTGAAAATGAAGTAATGGGGCAAAGATTATTTGAAATGATTCCACCAAAATATCTTAGAGATGGAAAATATACTTTCTATGGAGAAAAAAATCTAGATTATCTTGATTCTCCAGAGTTATATCAAGCAATCTTTAAACAAATATATAATAATAACCAACTAAGAATGTAGTTAAGAAATAATTTAAGAAAAGACTAATAAATTATAGTCTTTTTTTATGTTATAATTTTATAGAGGTGCTTAATATGTCTGAATTTAAAAACTATGATAATGTGGTTGAAGTAATATTGGGTGATACAGCATATCTTTTATTAAAAGACAGTTCTTTTAAAGATAATAAAATAATTGATTTTCCAATTAGCTTTTTAACAGGTAATTTTAAAGATGTAAATAATTATACTATTAAACTTCCTAAAGAAATTTATGGAGAAGATATCATTATTAATTATAAAGATAAAATATCAAAATTAATAAATCTTATAGATAATAATTATATAGTTAGAGTATGGACAAGTCATTATGATACAGATGACTATTTATTGTTATTATTTATATCTAGTTATTTAAAGGATAGAGTAGATAATATAATTGTTTTATATTCTGATGATTATAAGAAGGAATGTTATTCTCCTTGTGCAATGACTTCAAAGGAATTGGATAAATTATCTACATATGAACATATATTATCCAAAGAAGAAATAAATAAACTATCAGAAGAATGGGATAGAATAAAAAAAGAAAACTCTGATTTAAGAATAATACAAGATGGAAAAGTAGTATCTATTAATTATGATTATTTTAATGATGAGATTATTTCTATAGTAGATAAAAAAGGTTCAACAAGCGTTATGGATATAATATATGAATTAATGGTAAAATATCATTTATATGATAGAGTATTTAAATTTTTAATAAATAAATTAATAGAATCTGGAAAAATAAAAATAATAGAAAGCAACGAAAGATTTATTAGATGCATTGTTACTATAGTAAAATAAATGTGGTATAATAACATATAGTGAGGTCATTATGAAATACGACAAAAACAAAGAATTAGAAAAATTGGAACAAACAAATGAAGAACTAGTTAAATTTATGCGTGAATATCCAAAAGATAAATTATCTCTTACTGCAATTGGTAATTCTATAAGTAATGGTTTTTCTATGTCAGAGCCTGGCAAATTATTGTTAGATAGAAACATGGGATTAATAGAATATGGAAAAACAAATGGAATTAAAGTGGATACATCTCACTTAACAAGAAGTGAAAACAATAATTCTCTAGTAGTTACTAATTGGATTATAGAAAATTGTTGTGAAAAAGATTCACATGATTGGAATAGAGCAGATTATGAAAGATTTATTAAAGATAATAAACCATTACTAAGCCAAGAAGAAATAGAATCATATTTTAGTAATGGTTCTGATAAAAAAATAAAAGATATTATATTTGATAATGATAAAAATAATGCTAATATAGTTATTCTAAATTTAGGTACCGGAGCATTTTTAGATGTAGTAACAAGACATGGCTCATTAACAATCCCTAGTTTATTTGGTTCTGTTGATCGAGAAATGATGGGTATAAGTTCAATCCTTGAATTAATACAAAATAATAATAGGAAAAATAATTCCAATACTCAAGTATATCTATGTGGAGCTCCAAGAATAATGAACACTGCTATAACAGATATATTTATGAATCCTAAAATAAAAAAGACAGGCTCAATGTTTGCAAATGTTACATATGTTCCTTCTTTTCCAAGACAAGCATTTTATAAAACAGTAAGTGGAAGTATAATTCCAGATCCACATTATAATCAAGCTGAATACTATCACTTCTTAAATGAAATAGAAAAGAAAATTATAGATAGTTATTTCATAAAAGATTTAATGATTGATATGGATAGAATTATATTTACAATGAGTAATGAAAATGATGTTAATAATGGTAATTATACTAGAAATGATTTAAGAGATGTTATTGATGAAATTGCAAAGAAATATGAAAGTAAGACAGGAGATTATAATTATTTTATAGATTATATTAAATCATATATTAAAAATAGATATCCTTTTGATTTTTATAGAGGTTCAACAGATGATAATTTAGCAAAAGATTTAAATGGTATGAAAAAACATAAATAAAGAGGTTACATATGGAAAATATTAGTCTGTTTTGTGGAATATCATCATTAGGTATGCCATTTCCTAAAGAAAATAAGGAACATATAGGGTATTATGATATTATATTAAGTAGATTACAAAGCGATGGTTATAATGTATCAGGTTTTAATATGTCTAAATTAAACAAAAATCACACATGGGATTTGGAAAAAGCGTTAAATGAAAATGCCACTTTAGCTTCTATAAAAAGTATTCAATTACAGTCAATAGATTCATTAAGGAATACCAATATATTGTTTAAATTAGTTGTACCTAAAAAGTTTAAAAATAAAATAATCATTAATTCCAGTGACCATGAAAATACGCTTAAGAATATATATATTAATTCTGATAATCCGATTTTCCTATATCAAGGTGGGCCAAATGATTTCTTTACTTATATACAAGCGGGTCCAGTTGAATTAACGGATAGAAAAGTTAGAGAAAAGTTGCCAAAAGATATTAAATCTTTGATTGAACAATGCATTAGTAATGTAGAAAAAAATTGGCAATTGCTTCATCAATTAAATCCAAATACAAAAGTGTATGCTATGAGTTATTATTATTCTCCATTATATGATAAGATTCAAAAACTAATATTTCTTCAAGAAAAATTGAAAAATAAAAACAAGAAGTATGTCAATAAATTTATGGAAGTAATTAATTTTTATAATAGAATGCTTGAAGAAGCTAGTAAAAAATATGACTATGTTGAATATTGCGATATTACATTTCTAAAAGATTATTGTGCACCTATGGATTTTCATCCTAATACAACAGGAAATCAATTAATTGCTGATATGCTTTTAAAGAAAATAAAATTGCAAACTCAAAAAGGGAATCAAACAACAAATAATAATCAATCGTTGAGAACAAAATAGTTAATACTTCATTTGAAGTATTTTCTTTTTTTAACAAATTTTACTAAAGTACTTTTAATTTTTCTTATTTTTGGCAAAATGGATATAGTGATTGATATAAATCAATCGTCTTTATGTGAAAGAGTTGTAAACCACTTCGTCGTTCGCACCATTATGATTTTTGCTATAAAAAGCTAGATTAATCTAGTCTTTTTAAATTTTTATAAAAAGATATTTACAAATATTTTGAAAAAGTTTATCATGGATAGTGTATATAGGGAGGTTTAAAATATGGAAAAATATACTTTTGAACAAGTAGTAAATGAAAGAAAAAGAGAATTTGATGAATTAAAGAAGAATGTAGAAAAATTCAAAGATTTAGTAACATACAACGAATGTAGATATCAACATAAAGGTTCAGAATTTTCTATTGAAACAAAAAAACTATTTCTTGAATATCAACATGTAAATACATTAGTTAGGTCAATGCATGATTATATTAACAGTTTACCTCAATCACTACATATAAAAAATGCTATCATTTTTGATGAAAGTAAAACTATAAATAAGCGTTATAATGATGATAGAGGTAATAATATTTTAACTGTAAATGATCCAGAAGAATTTAAAGAAAAACTTCATGAATTTATTGAGAGTCCTTTAGTTAAAGAATTATCAACTTCATATGATTATACAACACCAACAATAAAATCATTAGATGGAAAAACTAAATTAAACTTCTCAGGCGAATATGCACATTTTAATCAAAAAAAATTTGAGATGGATTTTTACCTAACTGAACTAGCATGTATAGAAAGTGGTTCTTTCACAGCGCCTCAAATTCTTAAAATGTTAAAAGAGAGTACTTTTGATAGTAGTAATTTCAGTGAATATTTTGCTGGAAGAATTGAAAATGATAAAAATAAAGATTTATCAATTGAATTAGATGATAATTATAAAGTAATAAAATACAAAAAGGATAAAAATGGAGATAAAGATACTGAATATTTCTATCTTCAAAAAGATTCTGAAAAAAAGAAATTAATTTTAACAAAAAAGATTTAATAATGAAAGACTAGATTAATCTAGTTTTTTTTATGATATAATAATTAACTAGTGGAGGGTTTATGAAAAACGGAAAATTAATAGTAGTTGAAGGTGCTTGTGATGGAATAGGCAAAACAACTCAATATGAATTATTATGTAAAAGATTAAAAGAGGATGGATATGAAGTTGCTAATCATCATTTCCCATCATATGGAACTTATCAAGGAGCAGCAGTAGAAAAATATTTAAAAGGTGAATATGGGCAACCTAGTGAATTATCTCCATATTTTGTGAATAGTTTATATGCTAATGATAGAGGGATAACTTGGTACACACAATTAAAACCTTTATTTGATGAAGGTAAAGTAATATTACTTGATAGATATACAACATCAAGTTTAATTTATCAATCAGCACTTATAGAAGATATAGAAGAAAAGAAAAAGTTTATAGATTATGTAACTGATTTTGAATATAAAAAAATAGGTATTAAAGAACCTGATAATGTAATATTCTTACATGCACCTTTTGATTTAGTAACAGAAATGAGAAATGCTAGAAAACAAAATGAAGGTGTAGTTAATGACATTCATGAAAGTAATATAGAATTCATGAAAAAAGTATATGAAAGTGCTATGTTCATCGCAGATTATTTATCATGGAATAAAATAGAATGTAACGATGAAAATAAGATGAGAAATATTGATGATATTCATAATGAAATATATAAATTAGTATTAAAAAATAAGACTAGATAAATCTAGTCTTATTTTATGATATAATATTTATCAGAGGTGATAGAAATGTCATTGATTTCTTTTATAAATAAAAATACTTATGAAGTAGTAGATGAATTAGAAGATTATATTTATTGTGATTATGATCTTAGATATATAATAGCTGAATTAAATAAGAAAGGATACAAGACTTTATTTAGTTGTTCTGGACATTTAGATGTTGGACTTCTTTATTGGACACATAGAGAACCAATCGAAGAATTAGAAGATTTTTTAAAACAAGCAGAAGAAGATTCTTCACTACATTTAATAAAAAAGAATGATAAGTACTTTTATCACAAAGATGAAAAAACATATACTTGTACATATATTACTTTTGATAAAGTATATGATTTTAATAATATACCAAAAGACTTTGTTGTAGAAACAGTAGATAATAAGACCAATATTTATAAAAAAATATCTTTCTATAAGGATATTAAAAATACTGAAAGAAAAAGTGATAAAGAAATATCATCAGAATTAAATCAAAATTATGAAGAGTTAAAAGAATGGGTTAGCAAATTAAAGACTATAGAATAATCTAATTATAAGTGGGTGATATAATGTATTTAAATTATATTGATTATTGTAAATATAAAGAAAAAGTTGAAAAACTATATTTAAAATCATTTCCAGAAGATGAAAGATTTCCATTCTGGATATTAGAAGAATGTTCTAAAGAAGATAATTCAGATTTATTAGCAATATTAGATGAAGATAAATTTGTAGGTATGTGTTACTTAGTTAATTGTAATGAAGCATATTATCTAATGTATTTAGCAGTAAAACCTGAATTAAGAAATCAAAATTATGGATCTAAAATACTACAAGATTTAAAGGGTAAATTTAAGACATTATTTTTATCAATAGATGAGCCAATAGATGAATTAAGTATTAGAAGAAAAAACTTTTATTTAAGGAATGGTTTTTATGATACAAATAAGTATTATAAAGATACTGGTGTAAATTATGAAGTATTATGTACTAATCCAGAATATGAAATAACAAATGATAATATGTTAATGAGATATACTAATATGACTAGCAATCCTGAATTATTTAAAGTTATAGCAAGTACATTTAATACTGGAGATGTAGGATTAAAGAATAAGAATATGCATATAAAATGAGAGGTGTATTATATGGCAATATTTTGTACAATTTATTATATATTAAGTTATATTGAAACTGTTCCACAAATAATTAAATTGATAAAAACAAAGTCAAGTAATGATTATAGTTTAGGTATGATATCATTACAACTAATAGCACTTATTAGTTGGTCAATATATATATTCACTTCTGTTCAAAGCGTAGTAGTGTATGTAGGGACAATTATAGATTTATTACTTTTATTGTTTGTAGATTTTCTAATAATCATGTATTATAAATTTAATAAAAAAGTAGTTGATCCAAGCGAATGAAAATAAAACTAATATAAATTGGTTGATTACGATTTATCCAAGAATAAGATAAAACTCTTATAGAATAAGAAATTGTGAGATATAACACCTTGCATGTTTTATTTAAAAATATGTTTAAATAGACAATAATTAGTAAAAAATTACTATTTTTAATGCAAAAAGCGATAGGAATTAATAAGGTGATTACGCCACCTAATAATAAAAAATATGGTATTAAATATGACATAATACCTAGCAAAAAGGTAGGTGAATGATATTATGAAAACAGATATTTTATATTTAAATAATTCACCATATGAAAATGGTAAATTATCAGGTGAATATTTTAGAAAAAATGTCATTATTAATTTAGAGAAGATTAATAATGTACTATTAAATAACGATGTTAAAAATCAAATTGTTAGACAACTTGATAATTTGAAAAATGAATATCCAAAATATTATGATGAAATAATAGGAAAAGCAGATGGTTTAGGAATTGATAGACTAACTTATTTTGCCATCATGTGTCCTGAAATTACTGATATAAATTTTGAACATTGCACAACAATTATGTGTAAAAAAGATAATGGTAATTTTATAATTTCACATAATGAAGATGATGATTATATTGAAGGGAATTTTTGCTTAAGTAAAGTAAAAATAGATAGTGATAATTGGTTCGTTACAAATGATATGTATAATATGCCATTTGGCAATGGCATTAGTTGGAATAGCTACGGAATAGTTAAAACTATTAATTATTGTCATGATGATAATGTTGATATTAAAAATTATCCAAGATATTTTTTACAAAGACATATATCTGAAGCAATGTCAATTGATGACTTAATTAAAAGATGTAAAGAAATGAAAGTTGCATCAGGTTTTCATGTTAATGCAATAGATATTAAAAATAATGTAGCAGTTTCTATCGAAGTATATTCAGATAGTATTGATGTTGAATATATAGATGATTATTATGTACATTCTAATCATTTTATTCATAAAGATTATTTGCTTAATAAAGTAACTGATAAAGGAAGTAATAGCATATTTAGATTAAACAAATGTAATGAACAATTAAAATACAAAACAATGAATGAAATTAAAACAATATTATCTTATAGATCAAAAGAAAATAAGTTTGAAAATTCAATATTACAAACAAAAGAAGATCCATATATGACATTATTTAATTTTTCCTTTGATACAGATAATAAAAATAAAATATATTTGAATAATTATATTAATAATGAAATAATTGAGTTAAAATATGATTTATAAAAGGAGTTGATCCAAATGAATGAAAATAAAACTAATATAAATTGGTTGATTTCAATTTAATTAAGAACACTCCTAAAACCTTATAAAATAAGGAAAAATTCAAAAATACATCTAGCATATTTTTGGTAAAATATAATAAAAATGATAAAAAAATGGCAAAATTATCTAAAAATAGC
>Ga0129316_1000083_pt1 | contig 75034 bp, 66 predicted proteins | sample Cm1ome_2_FD_94429 | JGI IMG/M metagenome (GOLD analysis project Ga0129316, IMG submission 94429) | Eastern black-and-white colobus group fecal microbial communities from Wisconsin, USA - Cm1022B metagenome | ecosystem: Host-associated > Mammals > Digestive system > Large intestine > Fecal...
ATTGACAATTGACAATTGACAGTTGACAATTAAGGAATTTCCTTCGGAAATAATTCAAAAATAATTTTAATTCGTCCCGAAGGGACACCATAATTGTCAATTGTTCATTGTCAATTGTCAATTTGTTTACTCTGCAAACCCTCAATTTATCACATATCACACTCCCCGTGAAAGGAGCCAATGCAATGGCAAAAGAAGAAAAAAAGTCCGAAGGCGGCGGCATTAAAAAGGTCGCCACATTTATAGTGGACAAGCGGAACCTGTTTTTCCTGCTGTATGTGGTGGCACTGGTGTTCTGCCTGTTCTCCCGGAACTGGGTCGAGGTGGAAAACGACATCACCACCTATCTGCCGGACGATACAGAGACCCGGCAGGGCCTGACCGTCATGAACGACAATTTCGTCACCTACGGCTCCGCCCGTGTCATGGTCACCAATGTGACCGCCCAGCGGGCGCAGGCTCTGGCGGATCAGATCGCCGACCTGGACGGCGTCTCCCGGGTGACCTTTGATACCACCGAGGATCACTACAGGGGCACCGCCGCGTTGCTGGACGTGAGCTTTGACGGCACGGAAACGGATCAGGTCTCCCTGGATGCCATGAAGCAGATCAACGAGCTTCTGGAACCCTATGACAGCTATGTGGATTCCACCGTGGGCCAGGATACCTCCGCGGATCTGGCCAAGGAAATGGGCGTTATTGTGCTTATTGCCGCGGTCATCATCGTCCTCGTTCTGACCCTGACCTCCAAAGCCTATATGGAAGTGCCGGTGCTGATTATGACCTTCGGCGCGGCGGCGCTGCTGAACATGGGCACCAACTTCCTGTGCGGCAAGATCAGCTTCATCTCCAACTCTGTTACCGTGGTGCTGCAGCTGGCTCTGGCCATTGACTACGCCATCATCCTCTGCCACCGATTCTCCGCGGAGCATGTGACCCTGAGCACCCGGGAAGCCTGCATTGAGGCTCTGAGCAAAGCCATTCCCGAGATTTCCTCCAGCTCCCTGACCACCATTTCCGGTCTGGGCGCCCTGGCCTTCATGCACTTCGGCATCGGCCTCGATATGGCCATTGTGCTGATCAAGGCCATTCTGTTGAGTCTTCTGTCGGTGTTTACCCTGATGCCGGGCCTGCTGGTGCTGTTCTCCAAGCGCATTGACCGCAGCCAGCACAAGGAGTTGCTGCCGAAAATCACAGCCATCGGCAAATTTGACGTGAAGACCCGATTCATTGTTCCGCCCCTGTTCGTAGCCATTGCGGCAGTGGCCTGCATCTTTGCCAATCGCTGTCCCTATGCCTACAGCTTCAATGACCTGACCACCGCCAAACAGAGCGAGCAGCAGATTGCCGTGCAGAAGATCAAGCATACCTTTGGCTACAACAACATGGTGGCCATTATCGTGCCCTCCGGGGACTACGAGAAGGAAGGGGCCATTCTGGAGACGCTGGACAGGGACGACCGGATCAAGTCCACCATGGGCCTTTCCAACATCGAGGCCATGGACGGCTATGTGCTCACTGATGCCCTGACTCCCCGGCAATTCTCCGAGCTGGCGAATCTGGACTACGAAGTGGCCCAGCTGCTCTATACGGCCTATGCCACGGACCAGAGCCAGTACGGCGAGCTGATCAACGGCATCGGGGCCTATAAGGTTCCCCTGTTCGACATGTTCCAGTTTCTGAAGACCCAGATGGAGGATGGAAACATCAAGCTGGACGGCACCATTCAGGACACCCTGGATGACCTTTTTGCCCAGCTGGATCAGGCCAAACTCCAGCTGAAGAGCGACGACTACAGCCGTATGGTTGCCTATCTGGATCTTCCCGAGGAGGGGGACGAAACGGTTTCCCTTCTGGACGAAATGCATGACCTTGTGCGCTCCTACTATGGCGACAATTTCTACATCGTGGGCAACAGCACCAGCGCCATTGACCTGAGTTCCTCCTTCGCCGAGGATAACCTTCTGATCTCCATTCTGTCCGCCCTGTTCGTTATGCTGATCCTGCTCTTCACCTTCAAGTCCGCGGGTCTGCCCGTGCTGCTGATTATGGTGATTCAGGGCAGTATCTGGATCAACTTTGCCGTCCCCGCCATCCGCAACACGCCGCTGTACTTCCTTGGCTATCTGATCGTCAACTCCATCCAGATGGGCGCGAACATTGACTACGCCATCGTTATCTCCAGCCATTACACGGAGATGAAGCAGCAATACCCGCCCAGGAAGGCCATTGTCGAGGCGCTGAACGCCTCCTTCCCCACCATCTTCACCTCCGGTACCATTCTGGCCGCCGCCGGCAGTCTGATTGCCGTTATGACCACCAACCCCGTCATCGCCACCATTGGCGACTGTCTGGGCCGGGGCACCATCATCTCCATTGTGCTGGTTCTGGCTGTCCTGCCCCAGATTCTGGTGCTGGGCGATACCATTATCGAGCGCACCAGCTTTGAAATGCCCACGCTGGACCGGAAAGTCCGCACGGCCAGCGGCACCATGCGTGTCAGCGGCCGGGTCCGGGGCTACATCAACGGCGTTGTGGATGCCGAAATCAACGGCATTCTGACAGGCCAGATCAACGCCTCCATCGCCACCGGCGATGTGGAGGTCGTAGAGGACCATCCCGCGCTGGAGGAAGGAGCAAGCAAGGAATGAAAAAGAATCTGATCCGAATTTTGGCCCTGCTGCTCTGTGCGGCGCTGCTGCTGCCCCTGTGCGTCCGGGCCGAAAACACCGATGCGGAAGAAAAAGCCGCAGAATCCGAAACGGAATATGAGCAATACACCGTCTCCACGGCGGAGGATCTGGAAAAGCTCGCCAAACTCTGCCGTCTGGACAGCGCCAGCCGGAATCTGAAGGTTCTGCTGACGGCAGATATCGATGTAAAGGACCTGGAAGGCTTTGAAATCCCCACCTTCGGCGGCATTTTCGATGGTCAGGGGCACAAGATTTACGGTCTGGCCGCGGATTCCGACGGCTCCGCCAAGGGTCTGTTCCGCTACATTCAGGAAGGAGCCACCGTTAAAAACCTGCAAATCATCGGCCGGGTGATCCCCTCAGGCAGTTCCACAAAGGTGGGCGGCCTGGCCGGCGTCAACGCGGGTCTGGTGCAGAACGTCAGCTTCTTCGGCGCCGTCTGCGGCATCAGCCAGGTTGGCGGCATCGTGGGTGTGAACGAGGTCAGCGGCCGCGTGGAAAAATGCACCATGAAGGGCTATATCCGGGGCAGCAAGGTTCTGGGCGGCATCGTGGGCGAGAACAGTGGTGTGCTGTACGACTGTGTGAACAAGGCCAACGTCAATACCGTCCTGGCCACCGAGACTCTTTCTCTGGACGACATCACCATTCCCCGGCTCACCAGTGACGAGGGCGGTCTCAACGGCTCTGACATCGGCGGCGTCGTTGGTTCCAGCAGCGGCGTGATCCGCCTGTGCCGCAATGAGGGCAATGTAGGCTACCAGCACACCGGCTATAACATCGGCGGTGTGGCCGGTTCCAGCAGCGGTTTTATGGCAGATTGCGTGAACTATGGCGACGTCTACGCGCGGAAGGAAGGCGGCGGCGTTCTGGGCCAGATGGAACCGAACAACATTCTGGTCTATGATGAGGACACTCTGCAAAAGCTGGAAAAAGAGCTGCAGACCGCTCAGGGTATCCTGAACCGGGCCGCCTATGACGCCGGAAACGCCAACAGCTCCATTCAGGCCGGGCTGGTACAGGTACAGGGCTCCATGGATGACCTGCTCAGCGCCATTGACTATTTGCTGACCGTCATCAGGGACAATACCTCCATCACTGACCCGAATCCCGACTGGAAGCCGGGAGACGATATCGATATCCCGGATATCAACATTGGGGACATGGACACCATCTGGGCTGCCGCCGGAACGGTGGGCAGCTGCATGAGCGATCTGGTGTGGCAGATCAGTTCCGTCAGCCAGTCCGCCGCCGAGGACGGCGGCCAGGTGATCGCCGACCTGAAGTCTCTGACCAGCCAGATGAGCCGGGTGGTGGACGTTATGAGCGGCCGGGAAGAAAATGAGAATATTGTTGAAGATGTGTCCGGCGAAAACGTGGAAACGGATTCCGCCGGTAAAATGCGGAATTGCATCAATTACGGCACGGTCAACGCCGATATCAACGCCGGCGGCATTGTGGGCGCGCTGTCCTGGGAAAACGATCTGGACCCCGAGGATGATCTGACCGTCCAGGGCGACAGCTCTTTGAATTTCACCTTCCGCACCCGCGCACTGGTGTACCAGTGCCAGAACCGGGGTACGGTAACGGCCAAAAAACAGTGCGCCGGCGGTATTGCGGGCAAGACCACGCTGGGTGCCATCGTAGGCTGCGAGGGCTACGGCACCGTGGATTCCCCGGACGCCAGCTGGGTAGGCGGCATCGTGGGCCAGACCAAAAAGCAGGTCTCTGACAACTGGGCCAAGTGCCATGTATCCGGCGCCAATCTGGTAGGCGGCATCGCCGGTCAGGCCTCTCAGCTCATGGGCAACCGGGCTCTGGTCACCCTGGAAAATGCCGGAGAAAACACCGGAGCCATCGCTGGAAAGCTGGACGCCGACGGTGAATGCACCGAGAACTATTTTGTGGCATCCGATGATTTCGCGGGCATTGACGGCATCAGCTATGCCGGCTCCGCGGAACCCATCAGCTACAACCGATTCATGGAGCTGGAGGATGTTCCGGAGGTCTTTCACAAAATGGTCATCACCTTTGTGACGGATAACCAGACCTTCACCCGCCGGGTGGATTACAACCGCCGTCTGAAGGATGTCCCCGAGGTGCCGGAGAAGGACGGTTACAGCGGCGTCTGGGCAGACTTTGACCCCGCCCACATCTGCGCCGACAAGACCGTCCATGCCGAGTACACAGAGCTTCAGGCCGCCGCCGACACCGGCAGCGAGACCGGCCAGCTTCCCATCGCCCTGGCAGAAGGCAGCTTCGTCTCCGGCCTGGACCTGGCCGCGAAGGAGATCACCGCGGGTCTGCCCGACGGAGCGGAGATCGGCTGGAGCCTGACCGTCCCGGAGGATGGGCAGAACAGCCATATAATTCACCTGCGGATGCCGGACAGCAAGAAGAGCTACATTCTCTATGTAGACACCGGCTCCGGCTGGGCAGAAACAGAAGCCACCCAGGACGGCAGCTACCTGCTCTTCACCGCGTCCGGAAACACCCTTAAAGCCGCCCTCCGCCAGAAGCAGAACCCAATGCCCCTGCTTCTGACCTGCGCAGCCGCCGCGGCCGTGCTGCTTCTGGTGATTCTCCTGCTGGTACACCGGAAAAAGCAGAAAAGCCGGAAGAAGAAAACGGCGGTAAAGTAAAAGGCCGCGGCTGCAAACGCGTCTCTTCCGGAGTTTCGTTCTTACTTAAATGCGGAAATAGCGGTAGAAATCACAGAACAGCTGTGGTTTCTACCGCTAAAATATTGCCTGTTTTTCCGGAACGGCCGATTCAATCCGTCTCTTTTCTCCGTCTGGAGAATGATGCTCTTTCAGAAGTTCTGCAGTTCTTCCATTTTGGGAATGGAGCCCGCAGCACCGGGGCGGGTAACTGCCAAAGCGCTGGCGGCTGCCGCTGTCTTCATAGCCTGAGCGGGATCATCTCCGGCGTAGAGCCGGCTCAGGAAGAAGCCGGTATAGGTATCTCCCGCTGCGGTGGTATCCACCGCCGTAACCTTTTTGCTGGCGGCATCGAAACGCCTGCCATGATCCAGGTAGATGCTGCCCCGGGTCCCCAGAGTCAGCAACAGCCGGGTCTCGGGCCAGCGGCGGGCCAACGCTTCCAGAATTGCCTCCGGCTCCCGGCAGCCTGACAATGCGCTGCCCTCCGTTTCATTGACGATCAGACAGCTGACAAGCTCCAGCGGATAGGTCTGTACCTCCGGCCCCATGGGTGCGGCATTGAGGATCACGTCGCAGCCCCGCTGCCGAACCTTACGAATGATATAGGGGATCTCATTGGTCTCATTTTGCAGCAGCGCCGCATCCCCCGACTCCATGGCCGCCACTGCGTTGTCGATCAGCTCCCGGGTCAACGCCTGGTTCGTTCCGCCGTACAGCACGATGCAGTTCTGCCCCTCCTGATCCACCTGGATAATAGCATGGCCGTTGGGCGTGGAAGCCTGTCCGAGCAGGGAGATATCCACGCCGTTCTCCGCCAGAAGCGTCCGCAGAAATTCTCCGCCCTGTCCGGTAATGCCCACATGGCTTACCTCGGCACCGGCCCTGGCCAAGGCAATGGACTGATTCAGGCCCTTGCCGCCGGGGCCGATCGACAGAGAAAGACTGCTCTGCGTCTCCCCCGGCTGCACAAAATGGTCCATATGATAGGTGTAGTCAATGTTCAGGGAACCAAAGTTGAAAAAGCGCATAGAAACCTCCTTATATTTCCTGCCGGGTCTGGGGCTCACTGCCCTGGGCCCGGAATTTTCTTGGGGAAACGCCTACCCGTCGGGAGAAAACCTGGCTGAAATAATGATAATCGCTGAAGCCCACCGCCTCCGCCACTGCGGAAACCTTGGCGGAAGTCTGCCGCAGGGCCCGTTTGGCCTCGGTCAGGCGATAATCGGCGATAAAGTTGCACAGACTGCAGCCTGTTTCCTTTTTGAACAGCTCGGATAGATAGCTGGAATGCAGGTGGACATGGGCAGCGATCTGCCGCAAGCTCAGATCGCCCTGATAGTTCCGCTCGATAAATTTCAAAGCCGCTTCCACAGAAGGATGCAGCCCCGCCTGCCGGTTCAGCAGTGCCTCCACATAGAGTGTCTCATCCATCAGCGGCACCTCGCAGCTTTGACCGCCGGTATCCAGGGAACCCACAGCCTCCCGGTAGGCCGCCGGAAGCTCCAGCAGTGTGCCGTGAATAAAGCTGAAGCCCGTAAGATACATCTCCTGATTTTTCTGAAACAGCTCCATCAGCTTGTCCATCCGGCCGTCTGTTCCCAGCAGAATGGCAAGGATCCCGCTTTTCTGGTAGATCACGAATCGCTCCCGCTCCTCCGGCGCCAGACGCTGCAGGCTTTCCGCCAGCGTCCGCTGAACGATCCGGGCATCGGAGGCCGGGTCTGATACAGGCTCCCGGTAGGCAAAATAGGCCAGCACAAAGGGAGAATCCTTCAGCTTCAGCCGGTCCAACTGGCCGGAAAGCTGTTCCGGAGAAAACAGCTCCTTGCCGAAAAGAACATTGGCAAAGAACTTCTCCTGCAGATCGTGTATGTTTCTGTCGATTGCTGCCCTTTTCTCCTGTTCCTGGGAAAGGCTTCGGCTCTTTTCCTCCGCACTCTCCAGCACAGCCCGCACATCACCCACATCTATGGGCTTCAGCAGGTATTGGCTGACCCCCATAGACATGGCCTTCTGGGCAAAGGCAAACTCTGCATAGCCGGAGATGATTGCCACCTGCATCTGCGCATTTCTCTGGCGGATCTGCTTCAGCAGCGTCAGCCCGTCCATACCAGGCAGCTGGATATCCAGGAACAGGATCTCCGTCTGCCAGAAGCAGGGATCCTCCAGGGCCGCCTCCGCATTGCCGGCTATAGATGCCTCCGGCCACTGGGGCCGGTACATTTTCACCAGGCTGGCCAGCCCGCGCCGAATCTTCGGCTCATCGTCAATGATGTAAACCTTCATTACGAAATCTCCCCCTCCTTTCTGGGCAGAACCGCCCGAATCAGCGTCCCCCGCGGGTGCCAATCCAGCATCAGCAGCCCGTACTCCCTGCCAAATGACAGTCGGATGCGCTCGTTGACATTGGACAGACCGATATGGGTCGTCAGGATCTCCGGATGGTCAAAAGACTCTTTCAGCGCTCTTTTGGTGTCATCCGCGATGCAGGGGCCGTCATTTGCCACGTCCAAACAGACGGCATCCGCCGTTTCATAGCAGGAGATGATCACCGTGCCGCCGCTGGCACTTTTCTCGATGCCGTGGAGCACGGCATTTTCCACAATGGGCTGCAGCAGAAAGCGGGGGATGGAGTAGTCTTCCAGTCCCGGTTCTATATGTATCTCGTAGCGCAGATTATCTTCAAAACGGTGCTTGCAGATGGACAGATACCGCCGGATGATCTCAATTTCCTGGGAAAGGGGCACCTTTTCCGGAATCTCGTTGGTGCTGTAGCGCAGCAGGGTCCCCAGGTCCGTTATGACCTGACTGGTCTCCATCTGGCCGTTTTCAATGAGCATCCAGTTTACGCAGTCCAGCGTGTTGTACAGGAAATGGGGCGACAGCTGCCCCCGCAGCAGCTTCAGCCGACTGACGGTCAGCAATGCCTCCTGATGGGCAGACAGCTCCACCTGATGCTGGTATCGGTCCAGCGTATCGTTCAGAGTCTGGCCGAAAAAATCCAGGGTCCAGTCGTCCAGCAGCGGGGCCCGCACTGTCAGATCCCCCTCCCGGATCTTCTCCATGGTGCGCTGCAGAGGCTGCAAAACGCTGTACAGCGTGGAAATAAACACCCAGGATAAGCCTACGCAGATAAAAGGCAGCAGCAGGAACGGGAGCAGGAACGGCCTGACGGTCTTGTAGAATACCTGCGTTACATATGCCTGCGGCTGCAGGCTCAGCAGATGCCACCCAGTCTGTCCAACATCCGTCACCGAGGAGATATAGCGCTTCCCTTCCAGGGACACGGTACTGTTGACGCTTTCCGTAGGTCTGAGCTGCTGGATCTGCTGCGCCAGCTGGTCGTCTACCGGGCCGCTGGCACAGATAAGCCGGTATTCCCGATCCAGCAGAAGGATCGTCTGCCCATCGCTGAGGTTATAGAGGTTTGCCAGCCGGTCGGCAAAAGCGGAGGTTTTCAGAAACAGGCTCAGGATGCCTGCCTGCTTCTCTCCGGTTTCATCGTAAATGATGCTGGCGCATCGGATAAAGTCCCGGTGCCGTCCTGACATTTCCTCCGGGAAGGTATCATCCACAATGTCAAACCAGTACAGTCCTCCAAGTTTCGCCTGAACCGCTGCCTCATAGTCTGTGTCCCGGATGTGAATTGCATAAGGGGATACCTTTTCGTCATAGGCAAACGTATAGACGATGTTCTCTTTGGTTTCCAGATAAACCATATTCATATAAGAACGGTTCATCCGCAGGGAGTTGTCCAGGATGGACCGCAGTTCACTCCGATCCAGCCGGCCAATATCCAGGTTATCCCGTGAGATCAGCTGACGAACGGTGGAGTCTATCCCCAGTCCCATAGCGGTGCTTTCCGCCTCAGTGATCAGCTGGCGCACACTGTAATACGCCTGATTCAGGGTATCATAAGCGTGAATCTGAGCATTGTTCCGCAAGAGCCGGGTGCTGACCATAAGCAGCACACCGGTGATCAGTGCCGCGGGAATCAGGCCCAGAGCAACCATCATCGTTACCAGTCTTCGAACCAGCCGGGAAGAGGTATACCGCCTGATTTCTTTCGAAAGCTGCCCGCTCCCGCCAAAACGCGCCTGATTCTTTTCCACCGTTCCGTGCCCCTTCCATTCTGTTTTTCCGGCCTCTATCATACCGCACAGGCGGACACAACGCAATTCATTTTTCGGAACTTCCGAAAAATTCATAACTAATCCAAAAATTTTTTCTATTTTTTAGAGTTCGGAATTTGTATAATCAAGATAAACAGAGCCCGCAGTCAGGAATTAAAATTGTGGACTCTAACAACAAAAAAGGAAAGGAACCATCGAAATGAAAAAGAAGATCACCGCCCTGCTGCTGATAAGCGCCATGCTTCTGTCCGCCCTGTCCGGCTGCGCCTCCGGCAGCTCTCAGCCCACCGACGCCACTGCTGCTCCGGCCGCCGCTACCGAAGCCTCTGCCGCCGAAACCACCGCGGAGGCCAAAACCCAGCCCTCCGGTGAGATCACCTGGCTGACCAACTCCGCCTACGGCGACGTTCCTCAGACTCTGGCAGACGCCTATATGGCCTACAACCCCAATGCCAAGATCACCATTGAGTCCTACTCCCGCACTGAGCTGATGAAGGTCATCGACATCAAAATGGGCGCTGGCGATGACGACTACGATGTGTTCTTTGTAGACCAGCCTCTGGTCGCCTCCTACTACTGGAAGGACTATCTGTCCCCCCTGAACGACTACTTCTCCCAGGATCAGCTGTCTCTGCTGACCGAAGCGGATCTGAACGCCGGCTATGTGCAGGGCGATCTGGAAGCACTGCCTCTGACTTCTTCCTCTCAGGTCCTGATGGTCAACATGGACCTGCTGGAGCAGGCTGGCCTGAGCCTGGACGAGGGCTACCTGAACCTGAGCAAGCGCCTGAGCTGGGAAGAGCTGGCGGACCTGGCGCAGCAGTTCCAGCAGGCCATGGATCCCAACCACACCTCCGGCTACTGGGGCTTTGCACTTGGTCAGCAGAACAACGCCTACCAGGTCCTGGCTCTGGGCAACTCTCTGGGTGAAAAAGCCGTTGCCGACGACGGCGTCACTGTAGAAGGCGTTCTGAATACCGAAGGCTGGGTCAAGGCCCTGACTTTCTACCAGAACCTGTACACCACCTACGGCATCTCCCCCGTAGGCTCCACCGACGACGAAGTAAAGTCTCTGTTCTACAGCGGCAAGATCCTGTTCTATCTGGCAAACACCATCCGTGCCGCCAGCGCCGACTTTAACATTGCCGGTATCTACCATCCCTACTTTGAGGGCGGCAAGGTCACCATTCCCACCGGTAGCTGGTATCTCGGCATCAACAAGAATACCGAAAACTTCGACCTGTCCCTGGACTTCCTGACCTACTGCACCGTAGGCGACGGCGCTGAAGTCTGGATGCTGAACAACAACCAGGTCCCCGCCCGGGTCGACCTGCTGGACAACATCTCCAACGACAGCTACGAAGCATTCCGGGAGTGGCCCGGCTACGCCACCAAGATCGCCGCTATGGAGAACCTGGCCGGCAACGGCTATATGCGGCCCACTACCTACGGCTGGACTTCCTTCGACAGCATCATCAGCAGCGTGTTTACTGACCTGCGCAGCGGAGCAGACGTAAAGGCCTCTCTGGACGATGCCGCCGCACGGCTCCAGGAAGATTTCAACCAGTATCGCTAAATTCAGCAACGGCTCGCGGCGCTTGTCCTGCCGTGAGCCGTTTTTCGAGAAAAGGAGGATTGCTTTCATGTCGAAACCCAGCGGCTCCGCCGAAAGCAGGTTCAAAAAGCACCTGACCCCCTACCTGTTTGTCCTGCCGGCACTCATTGTCCTGCTGGCCTTTAAGGTGGGCCCCATATGCGTCAGCCTGGTGGGCAGCCTTTATAAGACCGGTGCCAAGAATATAAAATATTTTGTCGGTCTGAAGAATTATGCCGCCCTGTTCCAGGACCCCATTTTTTACAAATCCCTGTGGAATACCATCGTATTCAACCTGATCACCACACCTGTGGAAGTGGTATTCGCTTTCCTGCTGGCCCTGGTGTTCAACCAGAAAATGAAAGGCATCAAGTTCTTCCGCACCATTTTCTACCTGCCGGTGTGCATCTCCATGGTCATGGCAACCACCGTATGGGGGCTTATGATGAGTCCTTATCAGGGTCTGCTGAATACCTTCCTCGGTTATATCGGCATTGGCTGGCAGGGCTTCCTGTCGGACCCCAGGCAGGCGCTGCCCAGCATTATGCTCATCGCCTGCTGGAAGAGTATCCCCTACTGGATGATGTTCATGCTTTCCGGTATGCAGGCCATCCCCGACAGTGTCTATGAAGCCGCCCTGCTGGACGGTGCTACCGGTCTGACCCGGACTCTGAAAATCACCGTACCGCTGATGAAGAACACCTTCGGTTTTGTGGTGGTCTCCAACTCCATTACGAACCTGCTGCTGTTCGCGCCAATGTATGTCCAGACTGGCGGCGGGCCTTCCAACGCAACCAATGTATTAATGCTGGAAGCTTACAAGTCCGCTTACAGCTACAACAATATGGGGCGCTCTTACTGCATTGTGGTAATCCTGATTGCCGTCAGTATTCTCTTCCTCAGCATCCAAAACAAATTCTTCCGTATTACAGATTGAGGGCAGATGTATGAAGCAAAAGAAATTGAAATCCGGGCTGATCCTGGTTCTGAAGTATATCGCACTGGCATTGGCTGCTTTCATTGTTCTCATGCCAGTACTTTGGTTCTTCACCTCATCGTTCCGCAGCAACAATGAGGTATTTGCCAACATCAACCCATTCTCCTTGGAAAAAATGTTCTTCGGCCGGTACTCTCTGGAGAACTACAAAACGATTTTTACCCAGTATCACTTTGCGCGGACCGTAGCCAGCACGCTTTTTATCTGCCTGCTGACCATTGTTATCGGCATCGTGGTCTGCTCTATGGCCGGCTATGCCCTCGCCAAAATGCAATTCAAGGGAAAGAAGCTCATGTTTCTGCTGGTGCTTTTTGCCATCATGATTCCCTTCGATGCCATCGCCATCCCGCTGTACACCATCATTACCAAACTCAAATGGGTAGACACCTACCAAGCCATCGTCCTGCCCGCCGTAGCCAACGGTATGACTATCTTCATGTTCCGTCAGAGCTTTAAGGACGTAAACGACTCCATGCTGGAGGCTGCCCGAATCGATGGAGCAGGCGAATTTCGGATCTTTTGGAAGATCGTCATGCCCATCAGCATTCCCAGCATTATCAGCGGTTCTCTTGTCATGTTTACCTCCCAGTGGAACGCCTTCATGTGGCCACTGCTTGTGACCCGGTCTGAGAAGTTGAAGATGCTCCAGGTAGCCCTGACGGACTTCCAGCTGGAAAACGGCACCATGTGGGCGGAACTTTTTGCGGGAATTACCATTTCCATGCTGATTCCCTGCTGCATTTTGATTCCTTTCCAAAAGTACTACATCCGGGGCATTGGCAGTTCCGGTATGAAAGAATAGGGAGGTAAACTCAATGACTTTTACATGTGCGGAGTGCAGGACCTATAGCTGCCGCAGACCCGAGCACGATAAGATGCCAGCCAACTGCCCCATGCAGACAAGAAAGGAACTGTTGGATCAGGCAAAGCTTGCATATGAAGACCCCGAAACCGCTCATTTTTTCCGGGAAAGCGCCCTTCTGGAAGCGGATGCCTACGGCCGATTTCCGCGGCTGAAGGAAACCATTGTGTTCTGTCAGCGCATGGGCTATACCCATGTAGGTGTCGCCTTCTGCGCCGCATTGGAACAGGAAGCCGCCGTAGTCACCAAACTGCTTCGGCATGCCGGAATCCAAGTAGAATCCGTCCGATGCAAGTGCGGCGGAACGGACAAGACCCATTTTGGTATTCCCCAGTCCCATTTTGTCCATCCAGAAAATGATTTTGAACCCGCCTGCAACCCCATCGGTCAGGCCATGCTTCTGAACGATGCAGGCGTGGAATTTAACATTGTTATTGGCTTGTGCGTAGGCCATGACTCTCTGTTCCTGAAAAACGCAAACCAACTCAGTACTGTACTGGTGGTTAAGGATCGGGTCTGCGGTCACAACCCCGTAGCCGCCATTTACCTCCACGATCATGGCTACTGGGGCCCCATGAAGGAGGACGTCCATGAAAAATGACGCAGTTTTCCAGATGCTTTCCGAATACGGAAAGCATGTCTCCTTTCTGAAGAGCGGCGTGCTTTCCCAGACCTGGGAAGCCCGAGAAAAAGCATTCACCTTCAACGCCACCCTGGGGGAAGCACGCACCCAGGGCGGGCCTATGTACCTACACGCATTGGCTGAGATCTTCGGCGGACAGGGGCCCGAATCCTACTTTCCCTATACCCAACCAGGTGGCCTGCCAGAACTGCGAGCTCTCTGGAAAGAGCGGGTCCTGAAGGAGGATCCCGGGATGCCGCCGGAAAGCCTTTCCACACCTGTTACTGTAGCAGGCATGACTCACGGTCTGTCTCTTATCGGAGAGCTGTTCCTGGATCCCGGGGATCCGGTAATTCTCCACGACAAGCACTGGGAAAACTATGAGCTCATCTTCGGCACCCGCTGCGGCGGAAAGATCCACACTTACCCCACCTTCCGGGATAATCGGTTCAATGTTGACGGATTAAAACAGACTGTAGCCGCTGTTCCCGGGGACAAAGCTCTGGTGGTCCTGAATTTCCCCAATAACCCCACAGGCTACATGCCGGATCAGCAGACCGCCGCGCAGATCGTGCAGGCCCTGAAAGAACTGGCTGCCTCCGGTAAAAAACTGACTGTTCTCTGCGACGATGCCTATTTTGGCTTCTTCTACGATCCCGGCTGTGCGCGGGAAAGTCTCTTCGGCCAGCTGACCGGCTGCCATCCCAATTTGCTGGCCGTTCGGCTGGACGGCGCAACCAAGTCCTATTTTGCCGGCGGCTTCCGCCTTGGCTTTCTGACCTACGGCGGCCAGGCTCCGGAAGATCTGGCAGAACTGGAGCGGAAAACCATCGGTGCGGTGCGCATCAGTGTGTCCAGCTGCTCCCGGTTTGCCCAGATTGCCCTGTTGCGCTGCCTGACAGATCCGGAAATTGCCGGAGAACTGGAGGGCTATCATCAGCAGATCAATGCCCGGGGCCGTTTGGCCATGGCATTTTGCGCCAAAGGCAGTGAAAAAGGACTATGGAAGGCATATCCATTCGGCGCAGGGTACTTTTTCTGCATTCATGTCCAGGCAGACAGTGAAGCACTCCGTCAACATCTGCTGAATAAATACGGCATCGGCATTATTTCCCTGGGAAGCGGGGACATCCGTGCGGCGCTGCTGTGCATGGAGGAATCTCAGATCCGGCAATTGTTCCAGGTGCTGGATCTGGCGATCTCTGAAATTATGTCAACAAAGGAGGCATTCTGATGGGACCGAGAAAAATCATTCTGGACGTTGACACCGGCAGCGATGACGCTGTAGCCATCATGACCGCAGCCCTCGCCCCGGAGCTGGATCTGCTGGGCATCACCACCGTGCACGGCAACCTCCCCCTGGAATACACAACAGACAATACCCTTCGGGTGGTACAGCTGCTGGGTATGGACATTCCCGTATACGCCGGATGCCCCTATCCGCTGGTGCAGGATCTGCTGCCGGGCCGCCGGGTCAATGCCGACGAGGTGCCAAAGGACACCATCATTGACGGCAAGGTCGTTGCCGTTCACGATAAGCAGCTGCCCCTTCCGGAAGCGACAATCCGCCCGCAGAAGGAGCACGCCGTCACCTGGCTTCTGCGCACGCTGCTGGAATCCGAGGAAAAGATCACTTTGATCCCCGTAGGCGCTATGACCAACATTGCCACAGTCCTGCGGCTGGATCCCAGGGTAAAGGATCACATTGAGGAGATCATTCTTATGGGCGGCGGCATCCATATTCACAACCGCGCCTATCGTTCCGAGACCAACTTCTACAATGACCCCGAGGCCGCCAAAATTGTACTGCACAGCGGCGTCAAGGTCACATTGGTAACTCTGGATGCGACCCACAGTGCCTGGTTCGGTTATGAGGAAGTGGATAAACTCCGGAAGCTGCATACAAAAACAGCAGATTTTGCCGCCGAAATGCTCTACCACCGCATCTATGCCGCCAACCTGACCGGCGCCCGGAAAGAGCCGAAAAGCGCGCTGCACGATGTTTTGGCGGTCTGTGCGGCCATTGATTCCACCATTCTCGACGATGTGCGCTACGAAACCTGCGACATAGACATCAGCGGCGGCGTAGCCGACGGGCAACTCATGACTACCATGCGCTACCGCTACAGCGTCCCCCAATATCCCACCTATGTTGCCTACCACGCCGATGGAGAAAAGCTGTTTGCCATGATGTCCCATTATCTGAAGGAGGGTGCCGCGTCATGAGAGCACTGACCCCGGAAGAGAACTTTCTCTGGCAGCGCCGTATTCCCCTGCCCGGGAAGCTACGGCTTGTAATCGATTCCGACGCAAAGAATGAGGTGGACGATCAGTTTGCCATCTCCTGGGCACTCCGTTCGCCGGAGCGGTTTCAGGTAGAGGCTGTCTACGCCGTGCCCTTTTCCCATACCGCCTATCGTCACAACCTGGGACAAAAGGACTATCAAGACGGCGAAATCCCCGGTGAGGGAATGAAAAAAAGCTATCAGGAAATCCGCAGGCTTTTCTCCCTTCTTGGTCAGGACCCGGAGGGCCGGGTGTTCCGGGGAGCTGATCACTTTCTGGAAGCCCTTGACAAACCAGTGGACAGCGATGCCGTCCAGGACCTGATTCACCGGGCCATGGCCTCTGATGAGCCGCTGTATGTTGCCGCCATTGGCGCTGCCACAAACATTGCTTCCGCCCTGCTGCTGGAGCCGGCACTGACCGAACGGATCACCGTGGTCTGGCTTGGTGGTCAGCCTGTCTCCTTCTCCCACGGGCAGGAATTCAACCTGACCCAAGATGTTCTTGCGGCCCAGATTCTGTTCCGCAGCGGCGTTCCGCTGATCTGGATTCCCTGCATGACCGTAGCCTCTCAACTGTCCCTGTCCGATTCGGATGTCCGCGAAAAGCTGCTGGAAAAAAGTGACATTGGAACCTACCTGGCCCAGATTGTACTGGAGCAATTTCCGAATCTTCAGAAAGCCATCACCCGCGCCAATACACAGTACAGCATCAATCTGGCGGGCCAGGATGACCTGCCTCAGACGTACCGGGATCTGTTTCCTTCTAAAGCCGTAGCCTGGTCCCGGACCATCTGGGATGTTTCTGCCATTGGTTTTCTGAAAAACCCCAATTGGGTCCTGACGCGCCTGGAGCCAGCCCCCATACTGTTGCCGGACTGCCGCTGGCAAATGCCCGACGGTCAAAGCAGCTCCATCCGGGTTGCCCACTACTGCCAGAGAGATTTGCTGCTGGGAGATCTGATCGCATGCCTGCAGGAAAGCACAAAGTAAGGCACCAACCCTAACATTTATTATAGAATCCACAAAAACAAGGGGCCTGTCTCACTAAAAGGCAGTCCCTTAAAAAAGCAAAAGGGGGGGCTGCCTCGAACGATTTTGAAAAATCGTTTTGAGACAGCCCCTTTCTTTGATTTTTCCGTAGAGGTAAGGCTTTACAGATCCGCGTAAAGGTCTTCGCCGTACACGCCCTGGGCGATAAGCTGGGCGAAGCTCTCGGTGACGGCGGCCTTGTCGGCGGCGTAGGTGACGCCGAACCATTTGTCGTGGGTGGGCAGCACCTGGACGGTGACGGCCTTGCGCTGCAGCAGCTGACCAATCAGAATGGGCAGCAGATACTCCGCCTTCAGCGGATTTGCGGGCACATCGGTTTCAAAGAAGGTCTTGAAGTTCTCCTCCAGCGCACCCAGGAACGCTTTGGACAGCCCCCACATGTTCATGGAGACATAACCGTCCGGATCCAGGCGCCTGCCGTCCACCTCCGCGCCGTCCGCGGTGGGGCGGATGTTCTTGGTCTCCTCCACGTTGGTCAAAAAGCCCTTGCCGTCCACCTGGCAGATGCCCCGGGTCACGGCGCCGTTGTCGGACAGGGTGTTTTTCAGGATAAAGCCCGCCATGCAGTAGGCGTTGTCCGCGTGATCCGCGCACAGATAGTCATGGATCTCCCGGTAGATGCTCTTGCCGTAGTAGTCGTCGGCGTTGATGACGGCGAAGGGGCCGTCGATATGCTCTCTGGCGGCAAGAACCGCCTGTCCGGTACCCCAGGGCTTGGTGCGGCCCTCGGGAAGCTCACCCGGGATCTCCGTCAGGGACTGGAAGCAATAGGCGACTTCCACCCCGGCTTTTTGACACACCGCCTCGATCCGGTCGCCGATGACCTCCCGGAAATCCTGCTCGATATCCCGGCGGATAATGAAAACGATCTTATTAAAGCCCGCGGCAATGGCATCATGAATGGAATAGTCCATAATGATGTGGCCGGAGCCGTCCACGCTGGCCAGCTGCTTGATGCCCGCGCCATAACGGCTGCCGATTCCGGCGGCCATAATCACAAGGGTCGTCTTTTTCAAGGATCATATCCTCCTGTTTCTGTAATTACTCTCTGCGTCACCGCAAGACATTGCTTTTTGCAATTGACAATGGACAATTGACAGTTGACAATTTAGGAAAGGGTTCGAATAAGCAATCCAAACTTGTCCCGCAGGGACACCATAATTGTCAATTTCTTCTCCCCGCAGCTCCTATTTGCTTTTCAAACTTGTCTATAGAGTACCATAGTTTCCCGTCTATTGCAATGGATTTCCGGAAATTTCCCTTTCTTTGCCGGCTTCGGGCTGGTGTTCCCGGTCCATGATCCACAGGGAAAGCAGCAGATACAGCCGCTGCCCCGGGTCGTCCATGTTCAGGGAAACCAGGCTTTCAATTTTTTTAAGCCGGTATAAAAGGGTCGTCCTGTGGATAATCAGGGTCTGGGCGGTTTTGGGAATTTCCCGCTCGCAGAGCAGATACGCCCGCAGCGTCTCAAAGTAAGGGGTGCCGTGTTCCCGGTCGTAGGCCCGCAGGGCATAGAGGGCCGGCGAAAGCGTCTGCTCGATTGTCAGAGGCGACCGGAAATTATCGACGATATGGGCCAGGGCGCAATGGGAGAACACCCGGATCCAGTGGTCCCCCCGCAGGTGGAAGCAGGTCTCCAGCGCAATCTGGGCCTGGGTAAAGGCCACATGAATATCCCGCACCCCCTGGGCGGGCGAGGAAATGCCGGCATACAGCAGATAATCCCGGCACAGCGGGGCAAGGGTGTGCCGCAGCATGGTGTAGGGAATGGCCAGCCGGCGCATATTCAGAATCACATACTGCTTGTGATCCTGCAGCAGCACATAGCTGTTGGGGAAATACCGAAAAAGATCGCTGTGCAGAGAGTGCTCCTGAATGGTGGACGGAGCATCCTCCTGACCGGCGATATTCAGGCAGACATAGGGGTCGTTCTCGTCCCAGCCAAGCTGATCCAGCAGCCGCCGCAGCTGGCCGCCGTCCGGCTGCCGGTTTTGCAGCAGATCGGAGATCACATCGTCCATGCTGCGGAAGGAAGAGTCCGCGGTGCTGCCGCGATAGTGCAGGCAGCTCATGACCCGCTGGGCCAGGACCTCCGCCAGGCGGTAGTCCGATGGCTGGAAGGGGTGGTTGGTCTCCATGACCAGGAGTCTCCCACGGTAGATGGCCCCGTCCCACAGGTTTACATACAGGCAGTCAGCTGCCTTGCTGGGGTTGTGCCAGAGCTGCACATCGTGGGTGGTATAGGTCTCCAGATAGTCGCTGTCGAATTGCAGGTCGTCCACAATGGCTCTGGGCAGGAAGCCTCGCTGGGAAGTCATGGTGTATTCCGGAGTCAGCACGTCGTCCACCTGAGAGGATTGGGCCAGAACCATGAACCAGTCGTCATGGATGTACACCGGGTTATCCAGCAGATCAGCCCCGGCCTCGCAGAGCTGCTGCAATGTGGCGCCCTGAAAAACCAGCTCGTCCAGACGCTGCTCCTGCTCCCGGCAGCGGGAGAACAGAACCATGGCCCGATCCAGCACCTGCTCATCCGTCAGATTCGGTACGGTAATCCGGTCGGCGGTCCCGGAAATGAATGCCTTACAGATGCTGGCGTAGGTATCGCCGGGAAAAGAAACCGCGTCCGCCTCCCGGACAAGATACAGAATATTCTCGCTCATGGGCAGGGCGCTGCGGAAAATGCGTACATCCAGATAGGACTGGCCTTTGCCGGAATCATGTATGATACAGCCGGGAAATGCCTGGGCCGCCATGGCAAGATTCGGATTCATATGGGCGAGGGTGTATTTCTCCATCCATAACGCTCCCCTTTTTAAGATGATAAGGAAATTATATCCGCAAAATTGCGGAAAGTAAATAGGCAATAATCACAAAGTGTGGAAAATTGTAAATTGTCTTTGCACGAATTGACAAATTGGCTCGAATTTGCTAGGATGCATATAGAAGCAATCCACAAAAAAGGGGGCGTTTCGCCCAGCGCAAATTTGTGGATAACCCTTCACAGATTTCTATCACTTGGAGGATGCAGAAATGCTTACCGCAAAAGAGAATATGCGCGAAACAGTCCGCGGCGGCAATCCCGACCGTTTCGTGAACCAGTATGAGGCCGTTTCCATCTTGATGCACCCCTACCTGATGACCCAGCCCCTGCTGAAGCGCGGCATGGAGAACGTGGTCAACGGCTGGGGCGTGACCAACTCCTTCCCAGAAAATGTGCCCGGCGCATTCCCTGTCCATACCCCCGACAAAATCGTTGTCAAGGACTTTGAAAACTGGCAGGACTATGTCCATGCCCCCAGCCTGAAGTTCTCCGATGAGCTGTGGAACATCTGCAAGGATATGTACGCCGCAGTGGACGGCACCAAGGCCTACAAGGCAGCCTTTGTGGCCCCCGGCATCTTCGAGCAGGTCCATCATCTGTGCTCCATGCAGGAAGCTCTGATGAACTACATGGAGTACCCCGATGAGATGCACGATCTCATCAAGTACCTGACCGACTGGGAGTTGGAGCTGGCTGAGGGCATCTGCTCCAACCTGCATCCCGATGCCATCCTGCACCACGACGACTGGGGCAGCGAGCTGAACTCCTTCCTGCGTCCCTCCATCTTTGAGGACTTCTTCCTGGAAGCCTATCAGAAGATCTACGGCTATTACCACAGCCACGGCGTAGAGCTGATCATCCATCACTCCGACTCCTACTGCGCCAACCTGCTGCCCACCATGATCGACATGGGCATCGATGTGTGGCAGGGCTGCATGCACTCCAATAATGTGCCTGAGTGCCTCGCCAAGTACGGCGACAAGATTTCCTTCATGGGCGAGATTGACAACAAGCAGGTGGACTTTGAGGGCTGGACTTACGCCGACTGCGAGAAGGCTGCCGTCCACGCCATGGAGACCTGCGGCATGAAGCACTTCATTCCCTGCATCACCCAGGGAGGCCCCGGCTCTCTGTACAAGGGCACCTATCAGGGCCTGTGGGATGCCATTGACGATTACAACTGCAAGCACTTCGGCTTCACCAAGGAGCAGCTGGAGGCCCAACGTCTGCCCATCAGCATCATGTTCTGATGCTTCGCCCTTCGGAAAGCGCCTCCCGGGCAGAATGCCGGGGCGGGGCTTCCCGGGCCGCACAAGAACTTTGACAATTTTAATTTAAGAAGGAGAGATTCCAATGATTATTATCGGCGAGAAGATCAACGGCTCCATCCCTGTTGTGGCCAAGGCCATTGCTGAGCGGGATGCCGAGTTCATCAAGGCCCGTGCCGTGGCCCAGGCCAATGCCGGCGCCACCTTTATCGACTGCTGCGCTTCCGTCCCCGAGGCGGAGGAAGTGGAAACGCTGCACTGGATGATTGACTGCATCCAGTCCGTCACTGACCTGCCCATCGCCGTGGACAGCCCCAGCGCCGATGTGCTGACCCAGGCTTACAAGTTCTGCAACAAGCCCGGTTTGATCAACTCCGTTTCCGGCGAGGGTGACAAGATCGATAAGATCTTCCCCATTCTGGCCGAAAACAAGGGCTGGCAGGTCATTGCCCTGCTGTCCGACGACACCGGCATTCCCAAGAACGCCGCCGACCGTCTGCGAGTCTTTGACAAGATCATGGCCAAGGCCAAGGAGTACGGCATCGCTCCCAACCGGATCCACATCGATCCTCTGGTGGAAATGCTCTGCACCTCCGAGAACGGCATTGAGACCAACGTGGAGGTTATCTCCACTGTCCGTGCCAAGTATCCCAGCATCCATATTACCGCCGCCGTCTCCAACATCTCCTTCAACCTGCCCGTGCGGAAGATGGTGAACCTGGGCTTTACGGTTCTCGCCATGAACGCCGGACTGGACAGCGCCATTCTGGATCCCACCAACCGGGATATGATGGGCGTAATCTTCGCCACCGAAGCGCTGCTGGGCCTGGACGACTACTGCATGGAGTACATCAGCGCATACCGTGACGGCCTGTTTGGACCGGTCAAGCAGTAAATTCATACGGACGGGAGACCCGGCGGCAATCGGGTCTCCCTGAAATAAAAAAATTACATTAAAAAGGGGAATTTTATTATGAGTCTCGAAAATGTACACGATCTGGTTGTTCGCGGCAAGGCAAAGCTGGTTCCCGCCGCTGTGCAGGAAACTCTGGACGAGGGCGTTGAGGCCTCCAAGATTCTGGATACCATGATTTCCGCTATGGACGTTGTTGGCGAAAACTTCAAGAACGGCACCATCTTTGTGCCCGAAATGCTGATTGCTGCCAAGGCTATGAAGAAGGGCGTTGAGGTTCTGAAGCCCCATCTGGCTTCCGGTGCCGCCGGCGCTCTGGGCAAGGTCATCATCGGCACCGTCGCTGGTGACCTGCACGACATCGGCAAGAACCTGGTTGCTATGATGATCGAGTCTGCCGGCTTCGAAGTCATCGACCTGGGCGTTGATGTTCCCGTTGAGAAGTTCCTGTCCGCCTACGAGGAGAACCCCGGCGTCAAGATCGTGGCCTGCTCCGCTCTGCTGACCACCACCATGCCCGCTCTGCAGGAGACCGTTACCGCTCTGAACGCCGCTCCCTGGCGCAAGGATGTGAAGGTCATGGTCGGCGGCGCCCCCATCACCCAGGAGTTCGCCGACAAGATCGGTGCTGACGCCTACACCCCCGACGCCGCTTCCGCCGCCAAGAAGGCCAAGGAACTGGTTGCCGCTTAAGTTAGAAAACCAATGAAGCAGTATAGAGTCACATTTCTGCCTGCCGGGATAACCATCCCGGTGGATGAGGGGACGACGCTGCTTCAGGCAGAAATTCAGGCAGGCCTGAAGCCCTACGCACCCTGCGGCGGCAACGGGACCTGCGGGAAATGTAAAGTCACGTTACAGGCCGGGGCAGAAGTCCTGGCCTGTCAGACTATTGTGACAGAAAACATGGTCGTGACCGTTCCCCAGGTGTCCGCCGCCCGAATTCTGACCGCAAGCCAGAGCGTGCAGACCGTCCCGGACGGGGCAGACGCCTATACCCTTGCCATCGATATTGGCACGACAACTGTGGTTGCCTATCTGCTCTCCGGCAAAACCGGGGCTCTGCTGGCCCAGGCCAGCACCCTGAACCCACAGGGGCAATATGGCGCGGACGTGATCTCCCGGATTCAGTATGTGCTGGACGGGGGCGGGAAGGAAATGCAGCAGTGCATTCTGGCCGCTCTGGACAGTCTGACCCGCCAGGCGGCGAAGCAGGCGGGTATCGCGCCGACGGACATCACCTGCGCGGCCATCGTTGGCAACACGGCCATGCACCATCTGCTGCTGGGCATCGACCCCCGGCCGCTGATTACGCCGCCTTATATGCCGAGGGAGCGTTCCGCGCGCACAATGGACGCTGCCGGATGGCTGCCGATTTCCGGAAAAATACGGATCTTGCCCAATATTGCGGGCTTCGTAGGCGGCGATACCGTAGGCTGTCTGGTAGCCTCCCGATTTGACCGCCGGGAGAAGCTGACGCTGCTCATCGATATCGGCACCAACGGCGAGATGGTGCTGGGCAATCGCAGCCGAGCCGTCGCCTGCTCCACCGCCGCTGGGCCTGCCTTTGAAGGCGCGAAAATCTCCTGCGGTATGCGGGGGGCAGAGGGAGCCGTGGACCATGTATTCTTGAAGAACGGCACAGTCTCTTATCACGTCATTGGGGACAAGCCTCCCGTAGGCCTCTGCGGTTCAGGATTGCTGGATCTGATTGCGGTACTGCTGGAAAATGGCGAAATTGACGAGATGGGCCATCTGGAGCACGGAGACCATACCCTCTGCGAAAATGTGGTGCTGACCCAGAAGGATGTCCGGGAGGTGCAGCTGGCAAAGGCCGCCATCCGGGCAGGCATCGAGCTGATGGCAAAGCACCTGGACGTAAAAATCGGGGATATTGAACAGGTTCTGCTGGCCGGGGCCTTCGGCAACTATCTGGACCCCGCCTCTGCCTGCCGCATCGGCATGATCCCGCCGGAGCTGGTGGACAGAATTCAGCCTATCGGCAACGCCGCCGGTGAGGGCGCAAAGCTATGCAGCCTGAGCGGGGGGGAATTCTCCTACGCCGCCAAGCTGGCAGAAGAAACGGAATTTCTGGAGCTGGCAGCTCTGCCGGAATTCCAGGACTGCTATGTGGACTGCCTGACCTTTGAGGAGGATGACGAATGACCATTGAAGAATGGGTGACCTATGCCAAAGAACTTGGCTTTGCCGAAGCGGCGCCTGTAGACCCGGCGGCGCTGAAGCCCAACGCCGAGGTCCGGGCAATGTGCGCCGCGGATAAATGCCATGCCTATGGCAAGAACTGGACCTGCCCTCCGGAGTGCGGCAGTCTGGAAATCTGCACTGCCCGCATTGGGGCCAAGACAAAAGGTATTCTGGTGCAGTCCGTAGCTCAATTGGAGGACTCCTTTGATATTGAGGGGATGATGGAAGCGGAGCAGAATCACTCCGCCCGGTTCCACACCCTGGCGGACAAAGCCCATGCTGAGCAGAAGACGGCTCTGTGCCTGGGCACCGGCGGCTGCCGCATCTGCGGCAAGTGCGCCTACCCGGAGAAGTGCCGCTTCCCGGACCGGGCCTGCGCCTCCATGGAAGGCTATGGTCTGCTGGTGAACGATGCCTGCGCCGCGGCGGGAGTCCCCTATTACCACGGCCCCAACACCCTGGCCTATACGGCCTGCATTCTGTTTGATTGAACAAAGCTCTTTTTCCAGCCGGGCAATCGCAATGGATTGCCCGGCTTTTTCTTTTCATTTTTATCTATTTACTACAATTTTTCGCAGAATATTCATAAGAATATGTAAAATATGCTGTTGACGAACCGACTGTTCCGGGCTATAATGTAGCAAATGTAAAATATATTTTACACAGCAAAGGAGGCGTGTCCCGTGGCCGTGCTGCACAATACACTGATGAACCTGCCCCAGGTGCCGACGGTCATTATCTCCGTGGCTCTGATGCTGTTTTCCGGCTTTCTGCTCACCCGCATTACCAAGCGGCTGCGGCTGCCAAACGTCACCGCCTATATTCTGGCCGGGATCCTGATCGGGCCCTACTGTCTGGATCTGGTGCCCCAGCGGATCATTGACGGCACCGACTTCCTGTCGGACATTGCCCTGGCCTTTATCGCCTTCTCCACCGGCGAGTTCTTCAAGCTCTCCGTACTGAAGCGCAACGGTATGAAGGTGGTCTGGATCACTGTCTGCGAGGCGGTTCTGGCATCCGTTGCGGTCTTTGTGCTGACCTATTGGATTCTGAGGCTGGAATTGGCTTTCTCCATTGTCCTGGCCGCCTTGGCCTCTGCCACGGCACCCGCCTCCACCATGATGACCATCCGGCAGACCGGCGCCCATGGCGACTTTGTGGATACCCTTCTTCAGGTGGTAGCCCTGGACGATGTGGTAGGGCTGGTACTCTATTCCATCGCCATCTCCGTGGCGCTGACCTCTCTGGACGGCACCGGCTTTACCCTGAGCGCTTTGCTCCGACCGGTGACTCTGAACATCCTGATTATGGCTTTGGGCGGCATGTTCGGCCTTTTCATGAAGCTGCTCATGCCCAGCAACCGCTCTACAGACAACAAGCTGATTATTTCCATTGCCCTGCTGTTCTCCTTCTGCGGCATCTGCGCCCTGCTGGATATTTCTCCGCTGCTGGGCTGCATGGCTATGGGCACAGTATATACCAATATTGCGGAGAACGATAAGCTCTTTAAGCAGCTGGGCTATTTCAGCCCCCCGATTCTGCTGCTGTTCTTTGTCCGCTCCGGTATGTCCTTCCGGCTGGACGCGCTGGTATCCGCCAGCGGTGCCATGAACGGCGTGCCGCTGCTGGTTATCGGCGGCACCTATTTTCTGGTGCGCATTCTGGGCAAATATCTGGGTGCCTGGCTGGGCTGCCGGATGGTAAAAAAGGACCGTCTGGTCCGCAATTATCTGGGCTTGGCCCTGATTCCCCAGGCCGGCGTGGCCATTGGACTGGCTGCCCTGGGTGCCAGGACCTTGGGCGGGACCATGGGTGAGGACCTGCAGACCATTATTCTGGCCTCCAGCGTTCTCTATGAGCTGATCGGCCCCGGGTGCGCCAAGCTGGCGCTGTACCTGTCCCGGTCCTATTCCACCCGTCTGGAGGATCTGGCCCCGGTGGAGCCGGTCACAGAGGCCGGGCAGCCGAAAAACGATGTGCAGCTTCTGATCGAGCGGATTCAGAAGATTCAGAAGTCGCTGCCGGAGCATGAACCCGCCGTGAGCGAAGAGGAGGCGGCCTTTACGGAGGCCGCGGAGGAGCACTTTGCACACAGCCAGCTTCAGCGGCGTTATTTCTCAATGCGGAGGTAATACATATGGAAAACGATTGGATTGGGGCCCTTTTGGGCGAATGGAGCACAGGTCTTACCCTGCCGGGCGTGCTGTTCCGGCTGGCGCTCAGCGTGACGCTTTCGGCCATCATCGGCTGTGAGCGTTCCAGCAAGCGCCATTCCGCCGGACTGCGGACCTTTATTCTGGTATGTCTGGCGGGCTGCGGCACCATGCTCATGGACCAGTACCTCATGCTGCGATTGGGCGCGCCTGTGCCCATTCTCTCCGCCGCGGCGGTGGTCGGCACCGCTACCATCAGCGGCAACTCCATCCTGTTCAGCTCCAAAAGCCAGATCAAGGGGCTGACCACCTCGGTAGGCCTCTGGTGCTGCGCCGTCGTCGGCATGGCTCTGGGCGCGGGGATCTATACGGTGGCAGTGGGGCTGTTTCTCGCCATGCTGGCCTGCATGTCCAGTCTTCCTGTATTGGAAAAGCACCTGAAGGACCGCTCCAACCACTTTGAAGTCCATTTGGAACTGAAAAACAAAAGCGATCTGCCGGATTTCGTCTCCACCGTCCGGGCCCTGGGCATCCGTATCGACGATATCGAATCCAACCCGGCCTACCTGAATTCCGGCATCAGCGTCTTCTCCGTTTCCTTTACTGTGGCCAGTAAGGAACTGAAGCAGTACAAAAAGCACGAAGACATCATTTCCGCCCTCCGCTCGCTGGATTATGTATACCACATTGAGGAAATGTAATTTTCACCGACAAAAGCGGTCCCGCAGGCTTTGATACAGCCTGCGGGACCGTTTTTCTTTGAACATTCGTTATGGGGCATCTCATACATGCTGTCGGTTCGGTAGCCCGGTACATGGGCCCCATATTTCATGGTTTTCTACGCTTCCACAGTCTCTGTAAGCGTGGTTTCCGTTTCAAAGCACTTATGTACCAGTTCGTTTCCCTGGGTATCCCGGATGATGAGTTCCAAATCGGGACCGTCCTTGCGGATGGCAGGAGTGACCCCCAGGCTCTGCAGCTGGTGCAGAACGGTTTGATCTGAAAAGTCCGGAGAAATGGTGGCTTCGACCGTGAAGAGATCCAGGGCAGACAGGCTGAGGAGCTGCCCAGCGGTGGAGAGTTCCTTCATTCTCTCCATCTGGCAGGCAACGTAAGCGGCATAGTCGTCGTACCATACGCTGTAAGCAGCGTCCTGACGGTAGTCAACCAAGCCCAGCTGATTTTGGAGAAAGCTGCCCATACAGGCTGTTGTTCTCAGGGCCCCGGAGGGATTCAGATGGCTGCCGTCGTCATACCAGTCGATGGCATAGTCAATCAGGTTCATATTTTGCATATTCAGGATTTCCGCCCCCAACTGTTCCCCCAGGCGCAAGGCAGCGTTGCAGGCACGCTGCCATTCCTCAGAAATCTGGCAGGGCAGATATGTCAGCACCGGCGTAATATCATTTTCCAGACAGTAGGTCACAAATCTTTCCACATAGCCCAGTGCAACAGAGGTTTTCTCCAGACAATCGGAGGGATCCAGCAGCGGCGCCTGCTCCAGCGGATAGACCTCCACCCGGGTCTGCGCACCTTTTTCAGTGGACAGATTTCGAAAGCCCTCCAGCCCCCGCTCCACCATTTCCGTATCCAGTTCCTTCCAACGGTTATGGTACACGTCCAATGGGAACAGCAGTTCCATCCGGTCTCCCTCGTTCGCGAAAATGTCCCGCACCGCCTGAATCTTCAGACGGGACAGCGGATAGGGGTCGAACAGCTCATGGGCCAGACCCATCTCCATTTCCGTATAGTCAGAACCCGCAAACAGCACATCCAGCACGGCGACCTTGGGCTTGTGCTTTTCCACGGCCAGCCGCATTTCCCAGTAGCTGGCAGCCAGGGAGGCCCCGTGCCCGCCCAGATCATAAGCGGTGATTCCGTAATTCTTCCACAGTTCCATGGGGTAAATGCCATTGACCATATGGCTGGAACCGAAGAGGAGAACATCATATTGCCGGTCGTCCCGAAGAAAAGCGCCATTTTTTTCAGGCCCGTCCGTAATAGCCAAGGCACGGCTCAGGAAGAGGACGCCGGAAATTACCAGTACCAGCAGCACCAGCACACTGATAACGCGCTTAAAACTTGAAATAAATGAAGCTGGATGCATCGAAGCCGTTCCCCCAAGTTCCAAAAGTAATGATAATCAGCATAAACGCCGCCAGTGCCAGCTCCCGGAAGAGCCAGTTCTGCCGCCCGAACCACTCGGTGATACCATGGCCCCGATAGCGCAGGGCATCGATCAGCGTCATGCCCCCTGTGCAGAGCAGCAGAGCCCAGAATTCCTGCCGGTCCAAGCCCATGGTATAAAAGGCCTCGCCCACCAGAGCCGTGGGGGTCAGATTCGTAAAAATCACCCGCAGCATGGCAATCGCGGCGCCCAGTCCGTCCGCCCGGAAAAACAGCCAGACAAAATCCACCAGCAAGAATGTGAGGGCCATGCGGAAAAGCCGGTAGGAGGCGGTTTCCCGGTCAACGCGCAGCGCGTTGAGCATCTTTTCCCGCAGTGGCTTTGTGATGCCGCCGAAGATCTGGTAAAGCCCATGGATGGCGCCCCATACCACAAAGTTCCACATGGCCCCATGCCACAGACCGCTGACCAGAAAAACGATCAGAACATTGCGGTATTTTTTCCAGACCGCACACCGGCTGCCGCCCAAGGGGAAATAGACATAATCCCGGAACCAGGTGCTGAGAGAGATGTGCCACCGCCGCCAGAATTCCTGGATGGACTGAGCGAAATAGGGCGTATCAAAGTTTTTCGGCAGATGGATGCCCAGCATTTCCGCCGCGCCGATGGCCATATAGGAGTAGCCCGCAAAGTCGCCGTAGATTTGCAGGGCATAGACCAGAGTGGCGAACACCAGGAAGATGCCGGAATAGCTCTCATAGCTGCCATAGACCGTATTGACGAGGATCGCCGCCCGGTCCGCAATGCAGAGCTTCAGGAAAAAGCCCCAGGTCAGGATCAGGAAGCCCCGGCGCAGCTGGGAAAAGTCCGCCTTTTGCGGCTTCTCATACTGGGGCAGCAGTTGGTCGCCCCGGCCGATAGGGCCGGAGAGGATCTGCGGAAAGAAGGAGACAAACAGTGCAAGCCGCAAAAAATTCTTTTCCGGCTTGTATTTGCCTTTATAGACGTCGATCAGGTACCCCGCCGCCTGGAAGGTGAAAAAGGAGATACCGGCGGGCTGTAAAAGGCTGACCCGGGGCAGAGGCGCACCCAAACCCAGCTTTGCCAGCAGGGCATTCAGACTGTAGAGACCAAAATCCAGGTATTTGAACGCCAGCAGTGCCCCCAGAGTACCCAAAAGCCCCAGCAGGAACAGATATTTCCGTCTTTTCCGCTCCAGCAGCAGGCCCAGAACATATACAAGGATCGTGATGCCCAACAGCAGCACGCACCATCGCTTGCCCCAGCTGGCATAGAACAGGTAGCTTGCCAGCAGCAGGAGCCCATTGCGCCATTTCAGGGGACACACCCGTGTCAGCAGCAGTACACTTGGGAAAAACAGCAAAAAGCCGTAGGAATTAAAGACCATACGCCCTCCGTTTGGCGAAATTTCGCCTTTTGCTGTCAGTATATCATACCCGGGCCCTTGGGGCAACCTGAATTTGATACGCTGAGAAAATCAATCTGTATCCATATATTTGATCTGCCTACCTTGTTGACCCTCTGGCAATGACGTTGGAGGTGGTGATATAGGTCTGAATCTGCATATTGGGGTGCCGGATGATATCCGTCAGGAATTTTGCCGCCTGAGCGCCCATATCCCGGACGTTGATGTCCACCACCGTCAGAGGCGGCTCCATGATCTGGGAGAAGGGATAGTCGTCAAAGGCCATGATCCCCATATCCTTCGGAATGCGCATTTCCCTTTTCAGCACCGCGTCCACGCAGCCCAGGGCGATATAGTTATTGGCGCAGATAATGGCATCCGGCAGCTGCTTCTGGTTCAGAAGGCCCTCCGTCATGCGGAAGCCGTCCGCCCGGGTGGATTCTCCCAGCCAGATATACTGATCCTCTAATCTTTCTCCTCCGTTGGCGAGTCCCTGCTTCACGCCTTGCAGGCGGAGGGCAGAGCCCAAATCATAGGATCTGCCGCCGATGAAGGCCAGACGCCGATAGCCCCGGGACAGGAGGTACCCGGCGGCTACCGCGCCGGAATAGGTATTGCTGTTATCGATCCAGCAGACCTGGCTTTCAAAGTCCGGCGCTCCCAGAACGATATGGGGAAACCGCAGCCGGGTCAGCACTGCTGCCAGAGGATGGGACATAACGCCCACATGGATGGCGATGGCATCCGCGCTTCGGCGGGAGATGATCTCCTCCGCAATGCCGCAGGCGGAGGTGGCGTCCGCGCCCCGCAGGATCAGCCGGTAGCCCCGTCTGCACAGGGCCTCCTCCAGTCCGGCGATAATCTCAAACATATGGGGATTCCGGAACGCCGCATTGGGGGAAAGATTGGCCAGCAGCACCACCGTATGGTTGGAGCCGCTGGCGAAGCTCTGGGCATTGGCATTGGGATAATAATTCATCTCCCGCATAATGCCCCGGACCCGCTCCGCCGTCTTTTCGGAAATGCTGTAGTGTCCGTTCAGGACCTTGGAAACCGTGGAGATCGATACCCCCGCCGCCTCGGCCACATCTTTGATTGTCACGCCCATGCCGCTTCACCGCCTTTTTATTTCCAATACTATAGCACAAATTCCCCCGGATTGAAAGAACCAGAGAAAAGCTCCGGTCCCGAAAACCGGGAAACATTTTTATTTACATCCTATTAAAAATTGCGAATCATTCCTATATTGACAGACGCCGTGATATGATGTATAGTAACCCACGATTGATGATTGCGGAATGGATGTGACTGCATGGTGAAATACCTGACAAAGCAGCGCAGGCAGCTGATCCGTTATCTGGAACAACACACGGACGAGCTTTTGACTGCTCAAGATATATCCCAGGCGTTGAACGGAATCAGCGTCAGTGCGGTTTATCGGAATCTGTCCGCTATGGAGGAAGATGGGCTGCTGAAACGGAGCATCCGGGAAAATTGCCGGGAGGCTTTCTATCAGTACATTGCCGCTCCCGGCTGTAAGGACAGTCTGCATCTTTCCTGCCGGATCTGCGGAAAGAGCATTCACTTAGGGGACCCGGAAACCCAGCAGCTACTGGATTCCACATTGAAAACAACTGGCTTCCAGATTGACAAATCTGAAACCATTCTCTACGGCATTTGTGCCGATTGCCAACAATAACCAGGAGGTGAGCATAATGGTAAAACCCAAAAGAATTCTGGCTATGCTGATGGCCGTTGCCATTTTTGCTGTCATGCTCTCCTCCACCCTTTTTCTGGCCGAGGAAGCCGATCACGACTGTATTGGCGACGGGTGTCAGATCTGTGTCCAGATGAATGTCTGCCGGGGAATTCTGAAAAGCCTTTCTCTGGCGCTTTATGCTGCCGTGGCGGCCCTTGCCGTTGCCTGCATTCTGTGCGGCAGCTTCAATCCCTGCGAGGAATCTGCTGACCATGTTACCTTGGTTACCTTGAAGGTGAAACTCTCCAATTAAATAAGAACAGATACAAGGGCGAAGTCTATCCATTTTCGGATAGGCTCTTGCGGTGCTGCCGCTGCCCTTGTATTTTTGCGCCCATTTTGCAAATTATGTTCTTATCATTTGGAGGATACACAATATGAAAAAAATAATTTCCGCACTGCTTGCGGTTCTGATGCTGGCCGGAATGCTGTCCGGCTGCGCAAATCCATCCGATGTGCCCACCGTTTCCACCACCGCGGCCGCCACTGCGGCCCCATCCCAGACGGAAGCCCCGGCGAAGACAAAAATCAGCGTTGTCACCACCATCTTCCCGGAGTACGACTGGGTCCGTGAAATTCTGGGAGACAAGGCAGACAACGCTGAGATTGCCCTGCTGCTGGACAACGGCGTCGATCTGCACAGCTATCAGCCTACCGCCGACGACATTATCAAGATATCCGACTGCGATTTGTTTGTCTATGTGGGCGGCGAGTCCGATGAATGGGTAGATGAGGCTTTGAAAAACGCCACCAACAAGGATATGAAGGTCATTAATCTGTTGGATGTGTTGAAGGACACCGTTAAGACGGAAGCGGCAAAGCCCGGAATGCAAGCCGAAGAGGGACATAACCACGGCTACTCTCACTTTGACGACAGTGATGTTCAGGATCGGACTCTGTTTGACTGGGATGGAGATTGGCAGTCTGTCTATCCCTACTTGCAGGAGGGCATTCTGGACGAGGTAATGGAGCGCAAGGCAGAGAACGGAAGCAAGACTGCGGAAGAGTACCGTGCCTACTATGAGACAGGCTATAAAACAGACGTATCTCAAATTACGATTGATGCGGAAAGCCGCACCATGTGCTTTGTGAAAAACGGGGTAGCCGTAAAAGCAACCTATGAATACAAGGGCTACCAGATTTATGATTACGCGTCCGGCAGCAGAGGCGTTCGTTATTTCTTTGAAGCCACAGGCGGTGATGCCGACGCGCCGAAGTTTGTTCAGTTCAGCGACCACGGTATTGGTCCGGGCAAGGCAGAGCACTTTCACATTTATTCCGGCAACGATGGGTTTGACGCGCTTTCTCAGGAAATGGATAACTGGCCTACCTACTATCCCACAGACATGAGCGGTAACGAAATCAAAGAGGATATGCTGGAGCACGAGGAAAAAGAATACGATGAGCACGTCTGGCTGTCTTTGAAAAATGCTGAAACGCTGGTCGGAGCCATTTCCAATGCCTTGCAGGAGCTTGACCCGGACAGTAAGGATACCTACGCCGCCAATGCAGATGCCTATGTGCAAAAGCTGTCCGCTCTGGACGCCGAATACCGGAAAGCGGTATCCGCCGGAACCTATAAGACTGTTCTCTTCGGTGACCGCTTCCCCTTCCGTTATCTGGCGGACGACTACGGTCTGAACTACTACGCCGCCTTTGCCGGCTGCTCTGCCGAGAGTGAAGCCAGCTTTGAAACCATTTCGTTTCTTGCGAAGAAGGTAGACGAGCTGAAACTGCCCTGCGTGCTGACCATCGAGGGAGCACAGCACAAGATTGCCGAAACCATTGTCAAGAATACCACCGAGAAAAATCAGAAGGTCCTGACCATGGATTCCATGCAGTCCACTACCTCCCAGGATGTGGCAAACGGTACGACCTACCTTTCCGTTATGGAAAAGAATCTGGATGTGCTGAAAGAAGCACTGGGTTAAGGAGGCAGAATCATGGCTCAACTCACCTGTCAGAATCTCAGCGTCGGCTATGATGGAAGACCAGTCCTGCAAGGCCTCAATTTTGAGGTCTCTGCAGGAGACTATCTCTGCATTGTGGGGGAAAATGGCTCCGGTAAGAGTACTCTGATGAAAACGATTCTCAGCTTGCAAGCGCCCATCGGCGGAACGATTCTGACAGGCGATGGGCTGCGGAAGAATGAGATCGGCTATCTGCCCCAGCAGACGCAAGTACAAAAGGACTTCCCGGCATCCGTGAAAGAGATTGTTCTGTCCGGATGCCAGGGACGCTGCGGCAGACGCCCCTTTTACAGCAAAAAGGAAAAGCGGCTTGCGGCAGATGCCATGGACAAAATGCGGATCTCCCAGCTTGCGGGCCGCTGCTACCGGGAGCTCTCCGGCGGCCAGCAGCAGCGGGTTCTGCTGGCCCGGGCCCTGTGTGCTACCCGAAAAATGCTCCTTTTGGACGAACCCGTTTCCGGACTTGACCCCAAGGTAACGATGGAAATGTACGAATTGATTGAATCTCTCAATCAGGAAGACGGCATTACCGTAATCATGATTTCTCATGACCTCTCCGCCGCTCTGCGTTACGCAAGCCACATTCTGCACATCGATGACTCTGTCTTTTTCGGTACAAAGGCCGATTATCTCCGAAGCCCTCAGGGGAAACTCTTTGACTCCGGAAAAGGGGGTGGGGTGTGATGAACGCAATTTGGGAAAAGCTTACGTTCTACTGGGGCTATCCCTTTGTCCGGTATGCGCTGGTAGTAGGGGTGCTGATTGCCCTGTGCTCTTCTCTGCTGGGAGTGACGTTGGTGCTGAAACGCTTCTCCTTCATTGGCGACGGACTGTCCCATGTGGCCTTTGGGGCCATGGCGATTGCGGGTGTTTTAGGGCTTACAAACGATATGCCCCTGGTGATGGCCATTACCATTGTAAGCGCCGTTTTGCTGTTGAAAACCGGGCAGAACACAAAAATTCAGGGAGACGCTGCCGTGGCAATGATCTCCGTAGGCGCGTTGGCCCTGGGCTACCTGCTGATGAACATTTTTTCCACCTCGTCCAACCTTTCCGGCGACGTATGCAGCACCTTGTTCGGTTCCACCTCGATTCTGACCCTCTCGCCGGGAGAGGTATGGCTCAGCGTGGGCATATCGGCGCTGGTGGTACTGATCTTTGTCCTGTTTTACAACAAAATATTTGCTGTGACCTTTGACGAGAGCTTTGCCAAGGCGGTAGGAACCGCCGCGGACAGGTATAACCTGCTGATTGCCGTAATTGTAGCCGTTGTGATCGTGCTTGCCATGAATCTGGTGGGATCGCTTCTGATCTCCGCACTGGTGATTTTTCCGGCGCTTTCCGCCATGCGGGTATTCAAGAGCTTTCGGTCTGTCACCGTCTGCGCCGCAGTGCTGTCCACGGTCTGCGCCGCTCTGGGGATTCTCATTGCCATTCTGGCAGGAACCCCCGTAGGCTCCACCATTGTCGCCGTGGATATTCTGGCCTTTTTCCTGCTTTCCGGAATAGGCCGCCTGATTGGAGGAATTCGCAAATGAAACAATCGATTTGTCTGCTGCTTGCCGCCCTGACGGCTCTTGGCTTGAGTGCCTGCGGAGAAAAGGTTTCTGCCCCCACTGTGGAAACCGCGTCCTCGGCAATCACTCCCACAGAGGCGAAGCCGTTACCAACGCTTCCGCAAGAGACTGCGGCAACGGAGGAAACGGAATCCGTTCAAAGCAGCGAACCTGCGGAAAGCACGTTCGTAGACCTGACTGTCCTGAGCAGCACCATGGTCTATGCGGAGGTTTTCGCCATGATGTCCTCTCCGGAGGACTATGTGGGGAAAACTGTGAAGATGCAAGGCACCTTCAGCAGAGGCCAGCTCTACGCCGCTGACGGAAGCCTGAGCGACGGCGGAATGGTCTTTGCCTGCATTGTCCAGGACGCAACCGCCTGCTGCGCCCAAGGCATCCCCTTTGATCTGGCAGGGGATTACGAATATCCCCAGGACTACCCGGAATTGGGTGACACAATCACGGTGATCGGTACCTTTGAGATTCATGAGCAGGAGGGCATGCAGTTTTGCAGGCTGCGGGATGCGGAATTTGTGCAATAAACCAGCCGAACCGTCACCATACAATTCGTCAAAAGCTTTGGCCTGAGGTTCTCTCGCAATTTAAGGTCAAAACCATCCAAAAACAGGGCTGTTGCAGGATTTTGCAACAGCCCTGTCTTTCATCCGCTAAGGCAGCACCACAAATCCACCTGGAAACAATGTACCATCTCTGAGTCCCTCAGCCCAGTAAATCTTTTCCCAGGTGAAGGGAAGGACCGCCGGGGCATCTCCCGCGTTGATGGCTACAGTCACGCTTTCCTTTTCGATGCATCTGCGGAAGCAGAACACCCGGCTGCCCGTCTCGGCGGACAGCACTTGAAAGTCCCCCTCCCGCAGCGGCGCAAGGGCATGGCGCATGGCTATGGCTTTCCTGAAAAAGGCCAGCAGGGATAAGTTGCCAGTCTCCCAGGGCATGGGCGCGCGGTATTCCTCCTCCCGGATGCCCTGAACGCCCAGCTCGTCCCCATAAAACACGGTGGGCATTCCCACAAAGCACATCATGAAGAGAACCGCCAGGCGATAACCGGCCGTATCTCCCCCGCACAGGGACAGGAAGCGGCTGACATCGTGGCTGTCCAGCAGATTCATCTGGGCGGGGAGCATCTGTAACCGGTAGCGCATAAGCATATCCGTGACCCGGCCGGAAAATTCCGCCGCGTCTATGCGCTTTTCGGCAAAGAAGGCCCGACAGTGCTTTCGGAAGTCGTAGTTCATGGTGGAGTCGAACATATCCCCCCGGAGCCAGTGATCCGCGCTTTCCCAGACCTCGCCGATGAGCAGAGCCTCCGGGTCTACTCCCTTGACAGCCTCCCGAAAGGCCCGCCAGAAGCCGTCATTGACCTCGCTGGCCACATCCAGCCGCCAGCCGTCGATGTGGTATTCCCGGACCCAGTAGGCCCCCACGTCGCAGAAGTATTTCCGGACCTCGGGGTTCGCGGTGTTCAGTTTCGGCATCATGCGCTCATAGGCAAAGCAGGCGTAGTCCGGGAGCTCTTCGGCCGTTTCGGGCCGGCGAACAGGAAAGGTCAGGTCATAAAACCAATCCTTATAGGGGGACTTTTCCTGATTTTTCAGCACGTCCTCAAAGGCAAAAAAATGCCAGCCGCAGTGATTGAATACTCCGTCAATGATGACCCGGATATTGGCGGCATGCAGGGCCTCTACCATTTCCCGGAATGCCCCGTCACCGCCGAAGCAGGGGTCTGCATGGTAATAGTCCAGCAGATCGTACTTGTGGTATTCCCCGGCGGCGAAGATGGGATTTAAGTAGACGCAATTGATGCCAAGGTTCTTCAGGTAGTCTATATTCCGAGTCACGCCCTCCAGCGTTCCGCCCAGCCGCCCCCGCAGGGTCTGCCCCCCGAATTGCCGGGGCTGAGATGTGCCCGCAATGCGGCATTTGCCTGAGGCGAAGCTGTCCGGGAAGATGTTATAGACCACCGCGTCCCTGACCCATTCCGGCACCCGGGCAATATCCGCCCGATGGTTGAAGGGCAGCTTGAAATACTCCGAGCGGTCCTGGGCCAGCTGATTGGTAAACAGGCCGCTGTAATAAAGTGTTGTCTGCTCGCCATCGTCCAGCTGAAAATAGTAGTACACCCGGTTGTATGGGCTTTCCACGATTACCTGCCAGTAGTCGTGGCAGGTATCGGACAGGATCTTCTCCATGGGCACAGCGGTGAAGAGGATCGGGTTCACCCGGCAGGCCGTGTCGGCGTAGAAAAGCGTGACATGCTTCAAATCGTCCCTGGCGCAGCGCAGCCGGTAGACAATGCGCCTTTCATCCAGCCCGCAGCAGTATTCCGACATGGGGATGTGCAAAACGGCATCCTGCTTCATCCCTTCACACCTCCGGCGGTCAGTCCCGACGTCATGTACTTCTGGCACAGGAAGAAAATCACCAGCACCGGCAGGGACACCGTAATGGCCGCCGCCGCGAAGACGGGCCAGGAGCCGGTCATCTCCGTGGCCTGCAAAGCGTTCAGTCCGGCGGCCAGGGTGTACTTGCTCTCTCCTGTCAGGAAGGTGGTGGCGTAGATATACTCGTTCCACACATAAATCAGCACCTGCAGCGCTGTCGTGACAATGCTGGGTTTTGCCAGAGGCATGACGATTTTCAGAACGATCTGGGTATCGGTTGCGCCGTCAATTCTGGCGGCCTCCTCAATTTCCGTGGGAATGGTGTCAAAGTAGCCCTTGGTGTTCCACAAGCTGAATACCGCCATGGTGCCGGTATAGACCAGAATCAGCCCCAGCCTGGTATTGACCAGTCCCATGGGCCGCAGCAGGCGGTAAATGGCAAACATGGAGAGGATCGCCGGAAAGGAATTCAGCAGAACCAGGCATCGCAGAATCGCTTTTCTGCCCGGAAACCGGCGGCGGGAAAAGCAGTAGGCAGCCGGAACCGCCACCAGCAGGGACAGAAACACCGTCACAATTGCCAGAAAGATCGTATTCCGGAACCAGACCGTGATATTCTCCCCAAAGAGAACTTCCCGATAGTTTTTCAGGGTGAAATTCTTGGGAATAAAGGAGAAATCCGAGCTTAACAGGCTGTTGGAGCCGTTGAAGGAGACGCTCAGCGCATAGAGAATGGGAATCAGGGTCAGAAAGCACAGGGCGATGAAAAACAGATTCAGCGCCGTCAGGCCCGCGCCCTCCCGCAATTTGCGTTTTGTCATCATGCATCCTCCCTCAGCTGGAATTTCGCGGAAAACAGGAGCAGCAGTGCGAAGATAATCATGGAAATGGCCGAGGAATAGCCGTAATTATTGGTGATAAAGGCGTTTTCGTAGGCATAGGTCAGGATGGTGTGGAAGCCGGAGCCGGTTTTCGCCCCGGCCTGCTGGGTCAGAAGATACACCACGTCAAATTGCTTGAAGGTGGTAAACACCGTGATGATTACCGCCGGGGCGATGATTGGCCGCATGGCGGGGATGGTGATGTACTTCGCCCGGGCAAAGGCTCCCGCGCCGTCCAGCGTGGCGCTTTCATAGTAGCTTCTGTCAATGCTCTGCAAGGCGCCGTCCATAATCATAATCATGAAGGGCAGGGCCAGCCAGAGGTTGACCACCGTGCAGCACAGAAATGCTGATACGTCAGAGGAAAGCCACCGGACTGCCGCAAAGCCCAGTCTTTCCAGCCACTGATTCAGCAAACCGAACTGGGTGTTGAACATGCCGGTTTTCCAGAGCAGAATGCCCACATAGCCGGGCATGGCCCAGGGAAACATGAGAATTGTTTTGTAGAGCTTCCGCAGCCGGAGCTTTTGAATATTCAGAAGGTTCGCCAGAACAAAGGCAATCACCAGCTGCAACGCCATGCTGACCGCCGTCCACAGAATCGTTGCCAGCAGGGCCGACAGGAAGCCGGAATCGAAGACGAACAGCGCCCGGATGTAATTGTCCAGCCCTACCAGAGTGAAGTCAAACCAGTGGTAGACGTTCATATTGGTCAGACTGATGTAAAAGGTATAGAGTATGGGGAACACCACCATCAGTCCAATCAGCAGCAGAGAAGGGGCTGACCAGACATAGGAGCGGATCCATTCCCGCCGTTTCTTTTTCTCCATAGGCATTTCCCTTTTAGCGCATACCCGCGATCAGGCTCTCCGCCTGATCTTTCGCCCCTTGGAAGCTGGAGGGAATGTCCTTGCCGGACAGGTTCACATCCGTCAGGAGATTGCCGACCACTGTCCACATAACGTCCATCTCAGGGATATTGGGCATGGGTACGGCGATTTCCGCCGTCTGCCGCATGGCCTGAACCAGCGTGTCCTCCGCGACCCGGGAATCCCCGTAGCAGGCGCTGTTGGCCGGTGCGCAGCCGCTGGCCAGAGCCAGAGAGGTGCCGATTTCCGGCTTTGCCAGTGCCCCGAGCAGCTCCTTCACCGCGGCAGTTTTCTTTTCGGCGGCGGCCTTCAGAACGTGTACGCCCTGGACGCCGGAATAAGGCGCCAGCGCCAGACCGGTTTCATCCACAGTGGGCATCGGCGCAATACCGAGGTCGATTCCGGCCTCTCTGGCAGAGGGAACCATCCAGGGGCCGCCGATGGTCGCATCTGCCTTTCCCTCCAGGAAAAGGGTATTGACGGTATTGTATTCCGTCTCTCCCGGCATGAGCCGCACGAATTTGAGATGGTAGGCCAGAGCATCCTGAACGGCCTGGGCATCCGGGAATGGATTGCCGTCGCTGTCAATAATAGAGCCGCCGAAGCCATGGATCCAGGCGGCGGAATAATAGGCGGTGCTGTGCTGCTCCACAAAGCCATAGCGGCCCCGGCCCGTATTGTTCTCCATGTAGCTGTAGAGTTCCTCCGTCGTAGCGGGAACCTCGTTGTCCTGCATATAGCGGCGGTTGTACATAAACAGCAGAGTCTCAAAGTACAGCGGCAGCTGATACAGGGTATCTTTATAGGCGGCTGCCTGAAGCGTCATGGGAAGAAAATTCTCCAGCGTCCCCTCCTCCAGCAGAGGCTCTATGGGGGCCAGAATTCCCATTTCCGCAAAGACGCCGATTTTATCGTGGGCAAACAGGAACAGGTCCGGCGCGGCGGAAGGGTCGTTGCCCACCAGCTTCAGAGAATCCGTCAGGCTTGTTTTCTTCTCAAATTGAATGTTCAGGTCCGGCACGGTCTGGGAAAGGTATTCGGTCAGGGCCGAAATTACCGCATCCTCCTTGTCGTGCCAGATGACCAGCTTGTTCGCGTCCGTGCCGGTTGCCCCGCCGCTGCCGCAGGCGGCCAGACTCAAAAGCATTGCGGCGCACAAAAGCAGACTGAAAAACCGTTTCATAAGTGCCTCCTCAGATAGACCGTCAGCGGGTACACGGCAGCCGTGTACCCGCCGGGGATACAGTCAGTTTACTTCTTTTTCTTCTTGCTGACAAGGGCCGCGCCGCCGCCGATGACCACGACCGCCGCCGCAATGCCGACAATCAGACCGGTATTGCCGCCCTTCGTCTCCTCCTGTGGCGCATCCGTGGCAGCGGGAGCGGTGGTTTCGGTGGCTTCGGTGGTTTCTGAAGCAGCCGTCTGGGCAGGCTCCTCATAGAAAACCTCTGCGTTTTCAGCATCCGTCACCACGATCCAGACGTCCTTGCCGGTATCCACGGACAAATCCGTGGTCTGCACCGTGCCCTCGCTGGCGTTGATGATGATGGAGTTGACCCAGCCGGGGACCTGAATGGTGTACCAGTCGCCGTCCTTGGTCAGGGCCTCGCCGGGCCAGGCGGAGAATGCGTTGGTGCCGTCCGGCGCGGACCAGGCCCAGCAGCTGGGCTCTGCCCAGTCCTCGGGAACCTGAGCGTGAACGGTGATATCGTCTACCGCCTTGTCGGGGTCCTCATAGCTCAGATCATAGGTCAGGTTCTCATAGACGGTGAGCCACAGCTCCTTGCCCTCAACGCTGATGTCCTCCGTCTGCACGGTGCCCTCATTGCCGTTGATGATAACGGAGTTGATCCAGGTGGGTGCCTTGCAGGTGAACCAGCCGTTGTCTCCCTCGGCCATGGCCTTGCCGGGCCAGCTTTCAAAGGCGTTGGTGCCGTCGGGAGCGGACCATGCCCAGAGATTCACGGTCTTCCAGGACAGGGGCACATAGGCATGCACCACAAATTTCTCCACATAGGCGGGAATCTCGCCCCGGAGCTGGGCCTCATAGGAAACAGCCGCGGTCTGATCCTCCGCCACGGTGATCCAGGCCTCCTTGCCGGCTTCCACAACGATGCCCTCGGTCTGAGCGGCCTTGTCCGTGCCCTGATTGGCGTTGACGATTACATTCTGTACAAAGCCGGGCACATAGGTGTAGTACCAGCCCTCCGCCAGCGCCTCCGTTTCCTCGCCGGGCCAGGCGGCGAAGGCATTGGTGCCGTCATCGGCCCAGGCCCACAGATTGGGCGTGCCCCAGTCCTCCGGCACCTGAACGACCACGGGAATCAAGGTGGTTTCCTCCTCTGCCGCATCCGCAAAGGCCGTCATGGACAGCACGCCCAGCAGCAGCACAGCGGACAGCAGAACTGCAACGATCTTTTTCATGGTTTACCCTCCTGTATTTTTGTTGGTAAACCCAATATAGCACCCTCGTTTTCCGTCGTCAACGGAGAATCACGAAAGCAGTTTCGTTGTGAAATATGGTCATTTCATACATATTCGTATTTCGTAATTTGTGCATTTCATCCTTAATTTTTCTGGAATTCTTAACATACAGGCAGAATTTTGCCCCCGCAGACTTCTTCGCAGAGAAAGTATTTTCCCAATTTGTTTCCAATCCGGCCACACTCTATGCCCTGTCAACGGCAGCAGTACCGGGCACTCCGCAAAACGCATAACTTTCCATACTCCTTTTGGCCCGGAATTGTACCGTATATTCATAATCCACAAATACAAAACAATTTTACTCACTTTTCTATTCAGGATTGACAAGGCATGTTTCGGTGATTATAATAAACTCTGTTCCCGGTATTCTATTTACCGAGGTTACACAGAATGGAGGAAACAATGATGAAAAAGTATTTGGCTATGCTTTTGGCCGTGGTAATGGTCCTGTCCCTGGCTGCCTGCGGCAGCAAGACCGACGCGCCTGCCGCCACCACCGCAGCGCCCGCAGCCGGTGATACCACCGCCGCTGCCGACGCACCCAAGGAAGAAAGCAAGTATCCCAGCTATTTTGACGGCATGGACGATCTGATCGCCGCGGCACAGGCCGAGGGCGAGCTGACGGTCTACGGCTCCTGCGAAGAGGAGTACCTGGCCGCCGCCTGCGAGCACTTCCAGGAAGTGTTCGGCATCAAGGTAAACTACCAGCGTCTGTCCACCGGTGAGGTCCAGGCCAAGATTGAAGAGGAGAAGGGCAATCCCTCCGCTGATGTCTGGTTCGGCGGCACCACCGATCCCTACAACGTGCTGGCCAAGGAAGATCTGCTGGAGCCCTACGCCGCCCAGAACGCTTCTCATCTGCTCAGCGACATGTACAAGGATCCCGACGGCAAGTGGTACGGCATCTACAAGGGCATCCTGGGCTTCATGGTCAACACCGATGAGCTGGCCCGCCTGAATCTGGAAGCCCCCGCAGACTGGGCCGACCTGCTGAAGCCCGAGTACGAGGGTCTGATCTGGCTGTCCAACTACAACACCGCCGGCACCGCCAAGCTGGTCATCAACACCATGATCCAGAAGTACGGCCACGACGAAGGCATCCAGTACCTGGTGGACCTGGATAAGAACATCGAAGTCTACACCAAGTCCGGCTCCGGCCCCTCCAAGAACGTGGGCACCGGCGAGTGCGTCATCGGCATCGGCTTCCTGCATGACGGTATCACCCAGATCGTGGACAACGGCTACACCAATGTGGAGCTGGTGATTCCCTCCAGCGGCACCTCCTTCGAGGTCGGCGCTACCGCCATGTTCAAGGGCGCTGCCCACTCCAACGCCGCCAAGCTGTGGATTGAGTACGCTCTGTCCCCCGAGTGCGTGAATCTGGCTGCCCAGAACGGCTCCTACCAGTTCCTGGTCATCGACAACGCCACCCAGCCCGAGGTCGCCATGCAGTTCGGCCTGGATCCCGACAACGTCATGGACTATGACTTTGAGGATGCCAAGAACAACATCGGTACCTATATTGAGGAAGTCATGAACGCTCTGAACGCCGGCGGCGCTGATACCGGTGCGGACCGCTTCAAGACTGAGTAATTTTCAGATTCTCATTTCCCGATAGCCAAAGAGGCGGCGGCTTCTGCCGCCGCCTCTTTTTAGAGTGTCAAAAAAGCTCCAAATATACGTTGTCATTCCGAACCAGTCCTCAGACTGGTGTGGGAATCCCCCGGTTAGACGTAAAAACTGACTGCTTAGGAACCAAAATATTTGAAAATCCGGGAGATTGTGCCCCGAAGGGAATCCCCTTGGGGGACCACGGCAGTGTACGCACTGCCTCGCAATGACATGGTTTTTCGATAGTCTGCAAAGAGATTAGGAGGACCCGCCTATGGCTAAGAACCAGAGTGCGGCACTGGACCGGAAAAAGCTGATGGCTGACCCCATTCTGATGACCACCATTGTCGTGCTGATCGCATTTTTAACACTGTTTATCCTCTATCCCCTGGCCATTCTGCTGGTGGACAGCTTTGTGGGAGACGGCGGCTTCAGCTTCAACGTGTTCAAGCGCATTTTTGCCATGCCCACCTTTACCCACGCCATTACCAATACACTGAAGGTGGGCTTTCTGGTAGGCATTCTCTCCACATTGGTGGGTCTGCTGTTTGCCTATGTGGAAGTGTATGTGAAGATGGATAAGTTCGTGGGCGGCCTGTTCAAGGTCGTGTCCATGCTGCCCGTGGTCTCGCCCCCCTTCGTGCTGAGCCTTTCCATGATCATGCTCTTCGGCAAGGCCGGCATCATCACCCGGTTCCTGCTGAAAATCTATGACAACAGCGTTTATGGCTTCTGGGGCATCGCCGTGGTCCAGGCCCTGACCTTCTTCCCCGTCTGCTACATGATGCTGAAGGGCCTGCTGAAAAACATTGACCCCTCTCTGGAGGAGGCCTCCCGGGATATGGGCGCTTCCCGCTGGAAGGTGTTCACCAGCGTAACCCTGCCTCTGATGCTGCCGGGTCTGGGCAACGCGTTTCTCGTGACCTTTATTGAGTCCATCGCAGATTTTGCCAACCCCATGATTATCGGCGGCTCCTATGACACTCTGGCCACCACCATCTACTTACAGATCACCGGCGCCTACGACAAAGCCGGCGCCGCAGCCATGGCCGTGGTGCTGCTGTGCATCACACTCTGTATGTTTGCCGTCCAGAAGTATTATCTGGAGCGCAAAACTGCCGCCACCCTGACGGGCAAGGCCTCCCGGGGCCGGATGCTCATTACGGATAAGAGCGTAAAGATCCCTCTGACCGTTCTGTGCACACTGGTTGCCATTTTCGTCATCATGATGTACCTGTGTGTGCCCATCGGGGCCTGCTTCCCCACCTGGGGCTTCAAGTTCTTCCCGCTGACAGGCAAGTGGTTCAAGCTGGTCTTCTCCCGCTACCACGGACTTCAGGCTTTCCGGGATTCTTTCATCCTGAGCCTGATTGCCTCCCCCATTACAGCGCTGCTGAGTATGATCATCTCCTATCTGGTGGTCAAGCGGAAGTTCAGGGCCAAGGGCTTTATTGAGGCCGTATCCATGCTGGCCATGGCTGTGCCCGGCACGGTTCTGGGCGTTGGCTATATCCGGGGCTTCTCCGGCGGCCTGTTCCACACGGGACTTTTGCAGGGGCTTTACGGCACCGGTGCCATTCTGATTATCGTCTTCGTGGTCCGTTCCCTGCCCACAGGCACCCGCAGCGGTATTTCCGCCCTGCGGCAGATTGACAAGTCCATTGAGGAATCCGCCTATGACATGGGTGCGGACAGCTTCCGGGTATTCATGACCGTGACTCTGCCCCTCATCAAGGATTCCTTCCTCAGCGGCCTTGTCACCGCCTTTGTCCGCAGCATTACCGCCATTTCCGCCATTATCCTGCTGGTGACGCCCCAGTTCCTGCTCATCACCGTGCAGATCAACGAGTTTGCCGAAAAAGGGTCCTACAGTCTGGCCTGTGCCTTTGCAACCATCCTCATCGGCATTACCTACGGGAGCGTCTTGCTCATGAATCTGGTCACAAAATACTTCGGCACCAGCAGAAAAATCAAGGAGGGCAAGTAAGCCATGGAAAAGAAGAAAAAAGGTGTGCGCCTGGAGCACATTTCCAAAATCTACCAGGACCCCAAAACCGGAAAGCCTTTTTATGCCGTCAGGGATAACTCTCTGACCATTGCCCCCGGCGAGTTTGTCACCCTGCTTGGGCCCTCCGGCTGCGGCAAAACCACAACTCTGCGGATGATCGCGGGCTTTGAAAGCCCGGACGAGGGCGAAATCTACTTAGGCGACGAGCCCATCAACGCCCTGACGCCCAACAAGCGGGACACCGCCATGGTGTTCCAGAGCTACGCCCTGCTCCCCCACTACAACGTCTTTGACAATGTGGCCTACGGGCTGAAGCTGCGCCACGTCCCCAAGGACCAGATCAAAGAGCGGGTCATGAAAATTCTGGATCTGGTGGAGCTGACGGGCATGGAGGGCCGCATGACCAACCAGCTCTCCGGCGGCCAGCAGCAGCGTGTGGCCCTGGCCCGGGCCCTGGTCATCGAGCCCAGCGTGCTGCTGTTTGACGAGCCTCTTTCCAACCTGGATGCCAAGCTGAGAGTTACCATGCGGACGGAGATCCGCCGCATCCAGCAGGAGGTGGGCATCACCGCCATCTATGTCACCCACGACCAGAGCGAGGCCATGGCCCTGTCCGACCGGATCATCATCATGCGCTCCGGCGTGGTCGAGCAGATTGGTTCCCCTCAGGAGATCTACTATCACCCCGTCAACGAGTTCGTGGCCGACTTCATCGGTGAAGCCAACTTCCTGAAGGGCAAGCTGGAGGCTCTGGAAAACGGCCGCGCCCGGATCAACGTGTCCGGAGATATTTGCCACGCCGCCCCGGTTCCCGGTATGGAGGTCGGCAGGGACTACACCATTGTCCTGCGCCCTGAGGCCGCCGCTTTGGCAGAGGAAGGCGGATTGCCCTGTGAGGTCGTCCTCTCCTGCTTCATGGGCAGCTACCAGAACTACCACGTCATGGTAGGCGGCACTCTGGTCAAGCTGACGGATCCCAATCCCAAGAACAAGCGGGTGTATCAGGTGGGCGACAAGTGCCATCTGGTCTTCGATCCGGAGAATGTCCACGTGCTGTAAAGCAGTCTTTTCGCAATTCAAAAAGGGGCTGTTGCAAAATAGGGTTTTCTGTAGGGGCGGCAACCTGCCGCCCGCTATCTCACGGAATTACACACTTAATTCTAGCGTTCTGTTCCGAAAGGCAGCGGGCGGCTGGTAGCCGCCCCTACAGGTTTTCTATGTTGCAACAGCCACTTCTTTTGGTTCTATAACGAATGGGTCGGGCAATGAGTCGACCCATTCGTTATAGAAAAAGGTTAAGCATAGACTCCGCAAAGCGTATCTGGAAATGCACCGCCCGATACTGTTCAATGAGCTGGTACTATCCGATAAACTCTTTGAGCATTGCGCCGAGATTGACGAAGCGGCACGAAACCGCATGGAGCTGATCGTGCGGTCACTGGCAGAGCAAAACGGCGTGACCGAGCAACTGAAAGCTGAAAACCAAATGGAATGGGTGCGGCAGATGAACGCTTGCAAGGCACAGGCAGAAGCGATTGTGAAGTTTGAGCTGATTTATGATTGATACCGAGAACGCCTGGACAAATAAAGTTCGGGCGTTCAGAATTTCCTGAACGAACTGTATCTTTTTCACAAAACCCATTGACAAGAGAACTTGGCAAAAGTATAATTAGGATATGCAAAGAAAACTTGGAGCGGAGGTGTTCATATGAAAAAGGACGATATCTTAAACGCAAGTCGAAAAGAGCATAAGAACAAAGACTTAGCAGAAATAGAAGTGATATATCAAGCAGGAAGTCATGCAGGCAGAGTAGGTGCTTTAGTGTGTTGTCTCCTGTCCTTACTATCCTCTATGCTTGCTCATACCATGATTTATAGTCCGTGGGTTATATACTTCAGCATTCTTTCAACGCAATGGTTAGTTCGCTTTATCAAAATGAAACGAAAAAGTGATTTGGTGCTAACCATCCTATTTTTGATTCTTTCCGTCTTGGCATTTGCCGGATTTATTCGTCGCCTTTTAGAGGTGAGAGTATGAAAGAGCAGTTGCATCTGAAAAATCACTTAAAGGAAGTTCGTATGGCAGCAAATCTTTCTCAAGCACAGCTTGCAGAAATGGTGGGTGTGTCGAGAAACACTATCAGTTCTATCGAAACAGGGCAATTCAACCCAACAGCAAAGTTAGCTCTTATCCTTTGCATTGCCTTAGATAAGAAATTCGAAGAACTATTCTATTTTTAGGAGGACAGCATGGATAATTTGATATTATTGATTTTGGGGTTGTTTATTTCTGTGCTTGGCATTACAAACATCAAAGGTAATATCAGTACGATACATTCGTACAACAGACGAAAAGTAAAAGAAGAGGATATACCTAAGTACGGAAAAGTCGTTGGCACAGGCACGCTTATAATGGGAGTATCTTTTATCTTAGGGTACATTGCTTTGTTTTGGAGCGAGACCGCTATGGCAGTTATCATCCTACCGGGAGTAGTTGTTGGTTTGGGATTTATGCTCTATGGACAGTTCAAATATAACAAAGGAATTTTCTGAAAAGCGAAAACGGAAAATCCCTTTAGGAACTAAAGGGCGCACTTCTATACTCTCTGTCGAGAGTAGTGCGTCCTGGGTCGCTTCATTCCCGGTCAGCAGAAGAAAACTGCCCGACCGTGAATGTTTCGTCACGACCTTCCGTCAAGGTGGCTACACCCCCTTGCGCCGCTAAAGCGGCTATCCCCTGTGTACTTGCCGTCCGCAAACAGCATGAAATGCTGTTCGCCGCCAGCAAGTTTGGAAAAACAAATACCGAAAATCAGGCCGTTGACTGGTCGCACTATGCGAAAAGTTGACGGTCTTTTTTATCCCCAAAATCAAAAATAGGAGGTCAATCACAATGACAAAACCGAAAACCCTTGACCAGCTTCGAGCCGAAAAGGAACGAGCCGAGACACAGCTTGCACAGGAACAGCACAAGCTGGAGCGTCTGGACCTCCATGGATGTTCTCTGGTCAAATGGCTTCATTGAAGGCTGCAACAACAAAACAAAGGTTCTGAAGCGAATCTGCTTTGGTATGCGGAGTTTCTACAATTTCAGAAAGAGAATCCTTTTCTGCCATACATAAAAACCGTGCCGGAGCTATTCACCCCGACACGATCTATCATCACCAGGTTTTTTCTCTACCCCAACTATTGACATAGAGCCTTTCTTTTGCGTCCGCATATATGGGTCAAAAATGCAGGGGCGGTTGACAACCGCCCCTGCAGGGAGGATTCTTTTACAGCAAGTCCCGGGAAAACGACTGCGGAAAAGCAGTTCTTACTTCAGACCGGCCTGCTCCAGCAGTGCGGGAACCTTGTCTTCCCAGCCCAGGCTCATGATGTGGACACCCTGACAGTAGGGCTTGCACTCCCGGATAATCCGGGCGGCGATTTCCACACCGGTGATGCCGGCCTTGGTCTTCTCCTTGTCGGCCTGCAGCTCCTCGATGAGGGCATCGGGAATGTGGACGCCGGCCACGTTCTTGTTCATGAACTTGCACATACCGGCAGACTTGGGGATGATGATGCCCACCTGCACAGGCTTGCCGAACTGCTTGGCCTGCTCCATGAACTTGATGAACTTCTCGGGCTCAAACACAGCCTGGGTCTGGAAGTACTCGGCGCCAGCGGCGACCTTGCGCTCCATCTTCACCAGCTGGGCATCCACGGAGTCAGAGCAGGGGGACACAACAGCGCCCTTGGCAAACTTGGGGGGCTCGCCCACCAGGTCGTTGCCGCCCAGATCCTTGCCGGTCTCCAGCAGGCTTGCGGTGTGCAGCAGGGAGACGGAGTCCAGATCGAACACGGGCTTTGCCTGGGGATGGTCGCCCAGCTTGGTGTGGTCGCCGGTCAGGCACAGGATGTTGTCAATGCCCAGCATGGCGGCGCTCAGCAGATCGGACTGCAGGGCAATGCGGTTCCGGTCCCGGCAGGTCAGCTGGAAGATGGGGTTGAGCCCGGCGTCCTTCAGCACCTTGCAGGTGGCGAGAGAACCCAGCCGCATAACAGAGGACTGGTTATCGGTGACGTTGACGAAGTGGACGCCGGAGAGGTACTTCTTGGCCTCTTCTACCATGCCGTCAATATGAATTCCTTTGGGAGGGCCGACCTCGGCAGTAACTACAAACTCGCCGTTATCAAACAGTTCTGTAATTCTCATAATTCCATACGCTCCTAATTATTCAGATTCTTTGGCGGCTTTGGTAGCCTCGTCTGTATTAAAATCATGGATCTGGGTAGCACATTTCAGAACGTCCAGACGGCCCTGGGCCTTCAGACGCTGAATGATCCGCTCCCAGCCGCACTCCATATCCGGGCAAACCTCACATTTGCCGTTCTTGGTGCCGCCGCAGGGGCCGTTGACCAGGCTCTTGGAGCAGGCGGTAATGGGGCAAATGCCGCCGGTCAGGTTCAAATAGCACTCGCCGCACTGGCCGCAGTCCACTTCCAGAGGGGTAACGCCCTGGAAGCCGGGCAGCTCGATGGTATCGCAGCAGGCGTAAACAGGCTTATCCTCCAGTACCTCGGAAATGGTCTGCACGCCCACACCGCAGGAGAACACCAGAACGGCATCCGCCTCGGCGATTTTGGCCATGGGGCCGCGGAGCCGCAGAGCCAGCTCGTCGGGGTTGCAGACATAGTCGGTGGTCAGAACGCCCACGACCTTGCCTTCTTCCTGAAGTTTTTTCTGCAGAGCCGCGGCATCCTTTTCGGGAAAGCCGACTTCCTTGCAGCCGTGGCAGTTGATGATGAAGACCTTGCCGGAAGCCAGGGAGCCGATGACCTCTTCAGATTTCAGTTTTGTCATTAACATAAATGTTCGTCCCCCTTATTTCTTCTTCAGCAAGGGCATGACCAGGCCCTTGGCCGCGTTGATCTTGGATACCAGCGGGATCTTGGAAGAGCAGATGTACTCACAGCACTTGCAGGAGAAGCAGTCCATAACGTTCAGCTTCAGCAGGCCCTCGGCATCGCCCAGCTGACCCAGCTTGTAGATCTCCAGGGGCTGCAGCTCCATGGGACATACGTCCACGCAGCGGCCGCACTTGATGCACTCTTTTTCCTCGGTATGGTCGGCGGCAATGGCGATAATGCCGTTGGAACCCTTGATAATGGGTACATTGGTATCGTGAATGGGAGCGCCCATCATAGGACCGCCCATCTTCAGGACCACGTCCTCGCCGGTAACGCCGCCGCAGTGGTCGATGATTTCCTGGACGTTGGTGCCCAGCTTGACAATATAGTTGCCGGGGTTCCTGATGTACTCGCCAGTGACGGAGACAACGCGCTCCACCAGGGGCATTCCCTTCTGGATGGCGTCGGAAACAGCCTTGGCGGTAGAGGTGTTGGACACCACGCAGCCCACGTCGGCGGGCAGCTTGCCGCTGGGCACCTGACGGCCCATGACCTTCTTGATGAGCATCTTTTCAGCGCCCTCGGGGTACTGGGTTTTGGCAGCCACCACACGGATGTTGTCGTAGGGCTTGACCTTTTCTTCCATCAGCGCCACGGCGTCGGGCTTGTTGTCCTCAATGAGGATCACGCCCTCGGGAGCGGAGACGGCCTTCATCATGGCCCGCAGACCGTAGACGATGTCGTCCGCGTACTCCAGCAGCACCCGATGGTCGGCAGTCAGGTAGGGCTCGCACTCGGAGCCATTGATCAGCACGGCATCGATGGGCTTGCCGGGCTTCAGCTTGACGTAGGTGGGGAAGGTCGCACCGCCCATGCCGACGATGCCCTTCTCCTTGACGATTTCAACGATCTCGTCAGGGGTCAGCTCTTCCAGAGGCTTGTTGGGCTTCACGGACGCATCCAGAGTGTTCTTGCCGTCGTTCTTGATGACCACGCTCATGACGCCGGGGCCCTTGTTGGGATGGGTATGGGGTTCTACAGCGATCACGGTACCGCTGACGCTGGAATGCACAGGAGCGCTGATAAAGCCCGCCTGCTCACCGATCAGCTGACCAACTTTCACGGTATCACCGGCCTGGACCACAGGGTTGGCGGGCGCGCCGATGTGCATAGCCAGAGGAATAATCACAGTGTCCGGCTCGGGGAACTTCCGCAGCGCCAGATGCTCGGTATACTCCTTGTGTTCCACAGGATGGACGCCGCCGTAGAAGCCCTCATAGCGCTTGGCCCGGGCTTCGGCAACGTAGGCCTTGATCTCATCCACATTGACCTTGGAATAATCCCGCAGCTGGATGGGCTGGTTCAGGAATTCCCGGGTTCTGCCCTGCTTTTCCAGACGCTGATAGATCTTTTCCCAGGCGCAGTCCTTCTTGGGGTCGATCTCGCATTTGCCGTTCTTGGCGCCGCCGCACTGGCCGTTGACCAGACCCTTGGAGCAGTCCACAATGGGGCAGATGCCGCCGGTGACGTTCAGATAGCACTGGGCGCAGGCGCCGCAGGTCTTCTTCGTCAGGGCCATGCCATGATGACCGGTATAGTTCAGGGAATTGGTCGCTGTGAAGACAGGCAGAGCCTCCTTCTCCGCCACAGTCTGCACACCCAGGCCGCAGGAGATCACGATCACGTTCTCCGTCCCCTCAGGGATGATATCGGCCAGCTTCTTCTCCGTCTGCACGCTGTTGCAGAGGAAGTCGATTCTGGCGGTCCCGGTGATGTGCTTTCCCTGGGCATTGGCGAAGTCGGTAAAGGCACCGACTTCCGGCTCTTCCGTCGTGTTAAATTCCTTGAAGCACTTATTGCAGGCAACTACAAAGAAGTGATCCTTTCCGGACAGGAGGTCTCCCAATTCCTTGCTGTCCTTTAACACATACTTGGTATACTCCACCAAATACCACCTTCTTATCGTTTTTATGATCCGCATGCAGGCATACGAACTTATGGTAATTATAGCACATGTGTTATGGGCTTGTCCAGAAGTTCCCGCACTTTTTTCCGCAAACTTCCGCCCCTTTCGAGCATGCGAAAAACGGCTTCCGGAGTGCTTCCGGAAGCCATTGGGTATAATCAGATATATTCCAGCACCCGTTCTTTTTTCTGGATGCTGGGGATGCCGCCGGAGTGCTCCGTGGACAGACTGGCGGCCGCCGCGGCGAAACGGCCGATATAGGCAAGGTCCTCTTCCGTCAGGGCGTCCAGCGGCTTTTCCAGTTCCAGCAGCCTTGCCATGGCGCTGCCGCCGAAGATATCTCCGGCGCCGGTGGTGTCTACCGGCCGCACCTTGGGGCAGGATGCCCGATAGGCAGCCTGACAGTTCTTCAGCAGGCAGCCGTCAGGCCCCAGAGTCACCATGACCAGGCCGACGCCGAATTCCCGCAGAAGCTTTTCCGCGCCCTCTTCCGGCGTGCAGCCCCACAGGAACTCCACCTCATTGTCGCTGATCTTTACAACGTCCGCCTGCTTCAGACTCCAGAGCATCTGCTCTTTTGCCCCATCGGCATTGGGCCACAGGGGCAGCCGCAGATTGGGATCGCAGCTGATGAGCTTTCCATGCTCCTTCGCATAGGCAACGGCCTTCCGCGTTGCCGTCCGGACCGGTTCGTCTGTCAGACTCAATGTTCCAAAGTGGAAAACCTTTGCCTCATCAATCAGCGCCGTATCCACCTCTTCCCAGGTCAGCCGGGTATCCGCGCCGGGCTTCCGGGCAAAGGAGAAGGAGCGGTCGCCCTGGGCGTCAAAGGTCACAAAGGCAAGGGTCGTAAAAACACTGTCATCCACCCGGATGCCCCGGGTCTCAATTCCCGCCGCGTTCAGGGTGCCCAGCAGCAGATGCCCGAAGGCATCCTCGCCGACCTTGCCAAGAAACGCGGTCTTTTTGCCATAGGCGTTCAGGGCCGCCAGAAAATTGCCCGGTGCGCCGCCGGGGTTGGCCGCCATGGTGGGATACCCCGCGGCGTCCGTAGACCTGGCCGCGAAATCAATGAGCAATTCGCCCAAAGCTACTACGTCGATCATATTTTCTCCCTTCAATTCTTTGCTGCCGGGTATTCCGTACACAGCAGGCGGTAGGGCGGTTCATCTTCTTCAACGGCAGGGAACCGGCCCATGGGCGGATTGAAGCGGTTGTCATGGGCATCGTCATTGCACTGGCTGACCTCGCCCAGAAGCACGTCTCCCGTACCGGGCTCCACTTCAAAATCGTGATACAGATACTGCTGGATGTAGATGGATTCGCCGGGGGTCAGACGGATCTGGGTTCCGGCAGGAACCGTGTAGGTCCGGCCGTCCGTATGGACCGTCACATCGCTTTCGTAGTCGATGTCCTCATTCGGCAGGGAGTTATACACCCGGATCAGCACATTTCCGCCGCCCCGGTTGATGATATCCTCTGTTTTATACCAGTGGAAATGGTTTGGAGAATACTGCCCTTCCTTCAAAAACAGCAGTTTTTCAGCATAAACTTTGGGGTATTTCTCCTTCATGGTCTGGCTGCCGTTGCGGATGGTAATCAGGGAAAAGCCGATCTTGTCGAAGTTGCCCTGGCCATAGTCCGTAATATCCCATCCCAGACAGCAATCCCGGACCTCATCGTATTCGTGGCCCTTCTCCTGCCACTGCTCCGGGGTGAAATGGCAGAAGGGCGGCAGGTAGCAGCTGTACTTTTTACACATAGCCTCCAGCTCCCGCAGAGCCTTGTTGATTTCGGAACGTTTCATTGTATTTTCTCCTTTCCAGATGGATCCGCGCGGTTGAAAAAACAGTCGATTTTTTTCCGTATCAACAGTATAGCACACTTTCCCGTATTTGGTAAAGTCTGAAAAGCAAAAATTCTTCAAACCTGCGGCTGGACATCTCCTCAAAAAAAATTTTTGAGGTTGCTCTTGACAAAGCCCGTTTTTCGATGTATCATGCAGGCACAGTTTCACATCCCACCAAATGTGTTGAATCAGAAGAGTAAGATCCCGACCCTGTGTCCAGAGAGCTGCCGGATGGTGCGAGGCAGTTGCAGACCCGATCTAAAAATCCCTGAGGAGCAGCCGGCTGAAAGTTTTCAAGTAAGCCCGGACGCAGGGCAAGCGTTACAGTGCCGCACGTTTAACTGCAAAGGCGACGTGACAGAGGGGCCGAATTCTCGGCAAGTTGAGTGGTACCGCGGAGCATATGGATTTTTTCTACAGCTTCGTCTCAAGAAATCTTGGGACGTGGCTGTTTTTTTATTCATTTTCGGAAAAGGAGCCAATCGTATGAACACCTACACCAACTGCCTGCCCGCCTGGAGCGTGGGCCCCGACTGCTACAGGGAAGTTTACAATGTGGTCCGCCGTTACGGCAAGACCGCCGCTGTGGTCGGCGGCAAAACCGCCCTCAGCAAGGCTTATGATAAGCTGGCCGCCGCCGTGGAAGGCACCGGTCTGAGCCTGACCCGTCCTGTCTGCTACGGAGGTAATTCCACCTATGAGAACGGCGACATGGTAGCCGCTCTGGAAGAGGTCAAAAACGCCGACATGCTTTTCGCCGTAGGCGGCGGACGGGCCGTGGACACCTGCAAGTATGTGGCCGAAAAGCTGGACAAGCCTCTGTTCACCTTCCCCACCATCGCCTCCAACTGCGCGCCCGTAACCGCCATCGGCGTGTTCTACAATCCGGACGGCAGCTTCAAAGACTATTTCTATCCCTCCCGCTGCCCGCTGCACACCTTCATTGACACTCAGGTCATTGCGGAGGCCCCGGAAAAACTGCTGTGGGCCGGTATTGGCGACGCGCTGAGCAAGGAATGTGAAGTAGAACTCTGCACCCGGGGCCGTGATCTTCCCCATACGCCCCTCATGGGCCGCACCATGGCGGCCTGCTGCACAGACCCGCTGGTGGAATACGGGAAAAAAGCTCTGGAGGAGTGCCGGGCCAATGTAGCCGGGAACGCCCTGGAGCAGGTTGCCCTGTGCATCATCGTCTCCACCGGCATCGTTTCCAACTTCACAACCACCGCAAATGATTACTATTACAACAGCTCCCTTGCCCACTGCGTCTACTACGGCGCAACGCTGGTGCCCGCCTCCGGGCACAACCATCTCCATGGCGAAATCGTCTCTTTTGGTGTGCTGACACTGCTGACCTACGACAGAAACTTTACCCGCCGGGACGAGCTGCTGGCCTTCAACGCTTCCGTGGGCCTGCCTGTGACCCTGGCCCAAATTGACCTGACGGAGGCTGACCTGCAGACCGTAGCCGACAAGGCCGCTACCGTCCTCGAATGGACCTGCTCGCTTCAGACCTTCACCAGAGAAGCCTTCATGCAGGCCATGCGGGATACCGACGCGGCAGGAAGAAGCTACCTGAGCAATGGACAATTGACAGTTGACAATTGACAATTCAGGCACTTTTTCGGAGCTGATTCAAACTAATTTCATTTGTCCCGCAGGGACACCACAATTGTCAATTGTTCATTGTCAATTGTCAATTCACTTTCTGACACAAAGGAGCTTTCACGCCATGAATAAAACAAAATCCTCTTGGGCAACCGCCCTGAGCATCGGTTTTACCGCTTTTGCCGCCCATGCAGGCGGCGGCTTCGCCACCGGCAATCAGGCCAACACCAATTTCGTCTCTCTGGGCTGGGTGGGCATTTTCAGTGCAATGCTTGCCATGGTTCTGCTGGCCCTCTCCACGCGGGAGGCCCAGCTGCTGTGGAACACCCGGGGATGCAAAAGCTACAAGGATCTGTTTTCCGCCCTGTATCACCCCTATGACAAGCTGCACCTGACCTTTGACATCTTTTATGACATCATGATTCTCATGGTCGTTGCCTCCTGCATCGCCGGTGCCGCCAGCGCCCTGCATCAGTATCTGGGGGTAAACTACTATCTGGGCGCTCTGGCTGTGGGCGTTGTGATCCTGCTGCTGTCCATCTTCGGCGCGGATCTGGTCCGCATGGGCTCCTCCTACATGGGGCTGGCAATTCTGGCCCTGTCCCTGGTGATTTATTTCTACGGTCTGGTCAAGGGTGTAAACCTGTTCGACTGCCTGAAAGCCGGTTTTGCCGCCGACGGCTTCACCAACGTACCCAAGGCCATTTTCAACGGCGTCAACTACGCCGCTTTCCAATGGGTCACCATCCCCGGCGTTCTGGCCTGCGGCACCGTGCTGAAAACGAAGAAGGACTGCACCCGGGGCATGAACTGCATGCTGCTGTTCAACGTGCTGGGCCTGGGCCTTTCCGTCCTGATGCTCACCGCCTGGAGCGGCTACTTCACCTCCGTCGCCGGCGGCACTACCCTGCCCACCCTGACGGTGCTCATGAGCCTGGATATGAACTGGTTGGTGGTGCTGTACTGCCTAGTGCTGTTCCTGTGCATGATCTCCTCCGGCGTTGTGGTAGTCTTTGGCTTCGTCAACCGGTTTGAAAACGCCAGTTACCTGGGTTTCCTGAAGAACACCCATGTCCGCCGGGGTGTTATTGCCACCGCCATCATGGCCGTTTCCATGTTCATCTCCTTCGCCGGGCTGACCAACATCGTCAAATACGGCTATGGCTACTGCGGCTACTGGGCCATTGTCTTTGTCATCGTGCCTCTGCTGACCATTGGCTACAAAAAGAACCGGGATTACCTGAAGGGTCTCCCGGAGGAGGACGAGGCGTTTCCCGCCGTCAGCGCAGTAACGGTTTCCATGGACAATTGACAGTTGGGCCGGTTCTGTCAGGAAGTGTTCAAAAAGCTCTCCCTGTCCCGTGCCTTCACCGCAATCGTCAGCGATTTCATTTGTTTACTCCGCAAACAACGACCCCCATGGCATTCACGAGTCTGCCATGGGGGTTTTGTTTATTCAAACAGTTTGTCGAAGAAACTTCTTCCCTTGGGGGAATTGTTCTTCTCCAGAGAGCCATCCAGCTTGCGCAGGAGCTCCTTCTGCTCTCTTGTGAGCTTTGTGGGGGTCTCCACCACCACGGTGAAGCGCAAATCGCCTCTCCGGCGGCTGTTGCCGATTTCGGGAATACCCTTGTCCCGGATGACGAACTCCTTGCCGGTCTGGGTGCCCTCGGGAATGGTAAAGGGAACATTGCCCTCCAAAGTAGGCACCTGAATCTCGGCGCCCAGTGCCGCCTGCGTGAAGCTGATGGGCACGGCGCAACGAATGTCGTTGCCGTCCCGGACGAAAGTGTCGTGGGGGCGCACCCGGATCTCCACCAGCAAATCGCCGTTGGGGCCGCCGTTGGCGCCTACGCAGCCCTCACCCCGGACACGGACGGACTGGCCGTTGTCCACGCCCGCAGGGATCTTGACCTTGACCCTGTTGTTCTTCCGGACCTTGCCCTTGCCCTTACAGGTAGAACAGGGATTCTTGATGATCTTGCCCCGGCCGCCGCACTGGGAGCAGGTGGTCGTAGACTGCATCTGCATACCCATGAAGCTCTGGGTAACACGCTCCTGGCCCGTGCCGTGGCACCGGGAACAGGTTTCCACCTGGCCGTCGGCACTGCCTGTGCCGTGACAGGTGGGACAATTTTCAATTCTGGGGGCGGTAATCTCCTTTTCCGTGCCGAACGCCGCTTCCTCAAAGGTCAAATCCAGCCGGGACATGACATTCTCGCCCCGGCGGGGAGAATTCTGAGAAGCGCTGCCGCGGCTGCTGCCGCCGCCGAAGAAATCGCTGAAAATATCACCGAACCCGCCGAAACCGCCGAAGTCTCCCGTAAATCCGCCGCCGAAGCCGCCGGCGCCGGGGTTATAGTTGGGGTCCACACCGGCAAAGCCATAGGAATCATACCGGGAACGCTTGTCCGCATCGGACAGCACCTCATATGCCTCGCCCACCTCTTTGAACTTTTCCTCGGCGGTTTTGTCGCCGGGGTTCCGGTCCGGGTGGTACTTCATGGCCAGCTTCCGGTAGGCCTTTTTTATATCATCGGCACTGGCGCTTTTGTCTACGCCAAGCACCTCGTAGTAGTCACGTTTATTGTCTGCCATATCATTCACCTTCATCTTGAAAGAATTGACAATTGACAATTGACAGTTGACAATTATGGTACTTCCTCCGAAAACAGGAGCAAATCATTTCATCTCGTCCCGAAGGGACACCGCAATTGTCAATTGTTCATTGTCAATTGTCAATTCGTACTCTACCGGCACAAGGGGCGGCGTACCGCCGCCCCTTGTGGGTCAATTGCTTAGTCAACGGTCTCGTAATCCGCGTCAACCACGCCGTCGTCGCCGGGCTTATTGCCGGTCTGGCCGCCCTGGGGCTGACCCTGCTGAGGGCCTGCCTGCTGATACAGCTTCTCGGAGACTGCGTAGAAAGCCTTCTGGACTTCCTCGGTAGCGGCCTTGATGGCTTCTACATCGGTGCCCTTGTTGACTTCCTTCAGATGGTCCACAGCGGCCTGAATCTTTGCCTTCTCGGAGGCATCGATCTTGTCGCCCAGCTCGCCCAGAGTCTTCTCGGTCTGGTAGGCCACCTGGTCGGCGGCGTTGTGGGCGTCGACCTCGTCCTTCCGGGCCTTGTCCTCGGCGGCATACTGCTCAGCCTCATGGACAGCCTTATCGATGTCTTCCTTGCTCAGGTTGGTAGATGCAGTGATAGAGATCTGCTGCTCCTTGCCGGTGCCCAGGTCCTTGGCGGAAACCTTCACGATGCCGTTGGCATCGATGTCAAAGGTGACCTCAATCTGAGGTACGCCCCGGGGAGCGGGAGCAATGCCGGTCAGCTGGAAGCGGCCCAGCGTCTTGTTGTAAGCGGCCATCTCACGCTCGCCCTGCAGGACATGGACCTCAACGGAGGTCTGGCCGTCAGCGGCGGTGGAGAAGATCTGGCTCTTGTGGGTAGGAATGGTGGTGTTCCGGTCGATCAGCTTGGTGAACACACCGCCCATGGTCTCAATGCCCAGGGACAGAGGGGTAACATCCAGCAGCAGGATATCCTGCACATCGCCGGTCAGCACGCCGCCCTGAATGGCAGCGCCCACAGCAACGCACTCATCGGGGTTGATGCCCTTAAAGCCTTCGTTGCCGGTGATCTTCTTAACGGCTTCCTGAACAGCAGGAATACGGGTGGAGCCGCCAACCAGAAGAACCTTGTGCAGGTCGGAAGCGGACAGACCGGCGTCGGACATAGCCTGACGGACAGGCTTCATAGTGCGCTCCACCAGATCGGCAGTCAGCTCATTGAACTTAGCCCGGGTCAGGGTCACATCCAGGTGCTTGGGGCCGGTGGCGTCAGCGGTGATATAAGGCAGGTTGATGTTGGTACTGGTCATGCCGGACAGCTCGATCTTGGCCTTCTCGGCTGCTTCCTTCAGACGCTGCATAGCGACCTTATCGCCGGACAGGTCAATGCCCTCGGCCTTCTTGAATTCGGAAACCAGATAATCCATGATCCGCTGGTCGAAGTCGTCGCCGCCCAGATGGGTGTCACCGGCGGTTGCCAGAACCTCGATAACGCCATCGCCGATGTCCAGAATGGACACATCGAAGGTACCGCCGCCAAGGTCATAGACCATGATCTTCTGCTCGGATTCCTTATCCAGACCGTAAGCCAGAGCGGCTGCGGTAGGCTCGTTGATGATACGCTTCACATCCAGACCGGCAATCTTACCGGCGTCCTTCGTTGCCTGACGCTGGGCGTCAGAGAAGTAAGCGGGGACGGTGATTACAGCCTCGGTAACGGGCTGGCCCAAGTAAGCCTCGGCATCCGCCTTCAGCTTCTGCAGGATCATAGCGCTGATCTCCTGGGGGGTGTAGCTCTTGCCGTTCAGGGTAACATGGTAATCCTCACCCATGTGACGCTTGATGGAAGAGACGGTGCGCTCAGCGTTGGTAACCGCCTGACGCTTTGCGACCTGACCGACCATACGCTCGCCGGTCTTGGAGAATGCGACCACGGAAGGGGTCGTACGGTTGCCCTCCGCATTGGGGATGACAACGGGCTCGCCGCCCTCAAGAACGGCAACACAGGAATTGGTAGTACCAAGGTCAATACCGATAATCTTAGACATAATGATTTTCCTCCTATATATTCAGCAAAAGAATTTACAAAAATGATTTAATTTGCAACCTGAACCATTGCGAAGCGGACGATTTTGTCGCCCACCTTGAAGCCCTTCTGGAAGACCTGGGCGATCACATTCTCGCCAAGGCTTTCGTCCTCCGTGTGCATAACCGCATTGTGGAGGTTGGGATCGAAGCTGTCGCCCGGGGCTCCGAAAACTTCCACGCCCAGTCCGGTAAAAATCTTTACCAGCTCGTTCATGGTCAGCTCCACGCCCTTCTTATAGGCGGCGTCCTCGGTGGGCTGGTTCAGAGCCCGCTCCAGATTGTCATATATGGGAAGCAGCTTCACGATGGCGTCTGCCTTGCCGTTGCCGTAGGACTGCTCTTTTTCCTTCACGGTACGCTTCCGGAAATTGTCATATTCCGCGGCCAGCCGCAACAGGCTGTCGTGCTCCGCGTTGTACTTTTCTTCAAAGGGATCGGTTTCCGGCTTTTCCGCTTCCGCTGCCTTGGGTTCCTCCTGGGGCGCTTCCACGGTTTCCTCGGGGATCAGTTCCTCTGTGGTCTCGGGCTGCTTCTGTTCATCCTTCTTGGCCACTTCTATACCTCCTTAGATTCTGCGCTTTCCTCATTTGGCTGAGGCAGCTGCTTTGTTTCGGGTTTTGCAAAGGCCTTGGAAAGGCTCTCGGCGAAATAGCTCAGCCGGGCCGTGACCTTTGCGTAATCCATACGGGTGGGGCCGACCACACCGATCATGCCCTGCATCCCATCGCCAATATCAAACTTTGTCATGACCACGCTGGTATCCTTCAGCTCCTGCGCCACGTTCTCAGGGCCAACCAGGACCTTTGTCCCGTTTTCGCTCTGCATAATGGCCGGCAGATTGCTGAGGGCATCCTCATCGATGGATTCCAGCACCTTCTGGGCTTTGTCCACATCCCGGTACTCGGGAAGTCCCAGAAGTCTTGCCTGTCCCGCCACAGCCACATTGGTGCTGGCCTGATGGCGAAGCACGTCTGTGGTAAAGTCCACAATCACGGGCACCAGACTGGACGCCTTTCCGGCGGACCGCATGACCTTGTCCAGCAGCGCCGGGGTAAAGCCCTCAGCGGGAAGCTCCGTCATGGCAGCGTTCAGAAGCGCCGCCAGAAGCTTCAGATCCGTCTCTTCCGCGGAGACGGGAAGCTTGATGAGCTTATTGAACACCTGGTCATCACTGAGCATCACCACCAGGATGATGCTGCCCTGACCGGCCTGAATCAGATCATAGCGGGTAACTGTCGCGGTGTCATTGCGGGAGGCAGCGGAGATAGCGGGAAGATCCGTGGCCTGGGATACCAGTTTTGCCACTTTTTCCACCAGCTTATCCACACGCCGGACCTTTTCCTCAATGGCATTGTTGATGGATCTTGTTTCATCCACGCTGAGACGGTAATCCTGCATCAGTTCATCCACATACAGCCGATAGCCCGCGGGGGACGGGATCCGTCCCGCACTGGTATGCGGCTGTTCCAGATAACCCATGGCAGTCAGGTCCGCCATCTCATTGCGGATGGTCGCGGAGGAGTAGTTCATGTCCGGCAGCTCCGTGATCGCTTTGGAGCCTACCGGCTCGGCGGTACGGATATAAAGGTCAACCACGCTGCGCAGGACCTTCTTTTTCCGCTCGGTCAATTCCATCTCGTTTCCTCCTTAGCACTCCATCTCTCTGAGTGCTAAGCAAACTATACTACAGAGTGCTAAAAATGTCAAGGGGTTGGGATATGAACTATTTTTGAATTTTACGCACAGACGGCATCGGCATAGCAAATCGGCCCTCTGTTTCTCCCCGGTCAATTGCGGACACTGCTGTTTCCCTGACAGCGTATCCAGAATAAACCGCGGAAACGCCGGAATTCTGCGGTGCGTGCGGTTCCGGTGATCTCCCGCAAATTCCTGTTGACTTTGTTCTTTGCGAAAGTTATGATAAATGGGAAAACTGCGGCGCGACACGGCATCTGCCGCATATAGAAAGAAGGAGGAACCCTATGAGCAACCTGAATTCCCGTTCCGGCTACAGCAGCCCAACAAAAATCATCTGTCTTGTTTTGGCGGTTCTGACCGTGCTGACCATGTTCCTGCCCTGGATGTCCATAAGCCTGGACACCAAATATGGCAAAATGGATATCAACGGAATCCTGGAAGATGTGCTTGGCAGTTCATTGGAGGACGCCATTGACAGCGTCAAAAATCTGGATGTTGAGGATCTGATCCGCAGCTTCTCCGACATCACTGCCGCCCAGCTGCGCGACTTCCGTTCCGCGAGAAAAAGTGCCCTCGCTCTTCTGCGCAGCATCTCCGATGGAAAGCTGTCCCCTGTTGAGACCATGTCCGCTCTGTTCAGCACCGCAAAGGTAATGCGTGTCATGGCCAGGTACGATTCCGGCAGCGAAGACGCTTACCGCACCGCCGCGGCCGCGGCAACCGCCGTCGCGCTGGTGTTCCTTGTCCTGATCCTCACAGCTGTTCTCTTCCTGATACTGACGGTCCTGAACATCCTGCGGGATAAGCGCAAAGGCGGCGTGGCCCCATTGGTTCTCTACAGCGTTCTGTCGGCATTGTACATCCTGATCATCATCGGTTTGAATGCCGCAATCGCCTCGGAAATCGCCAACAGCTATACGCTCCGGCTGCTGGGCATTGATCGGCTGCGGGTCTTCCATTTCACTGCGTATCCCCCACTCGGCATTGGCATGCTGGCAGCCCTTCTTGTACTGCGCGTCAGCGGAAAATCCAAAACCATTCCCTATACCGCCAACGCCGCGCGGCAGAACACCGGCAGCTGGGAATGCGCCTGCGGCAACGTCAATTCGGAAACTGAGTCCTGCTGCACCCTCTGCGGAGCCAATAGGTCGTAATTATCAAAGCCGGGCATTTCTTGAAACGCAAAAAGCGCATAGGCCGGAACCAGTCAACCGGTCTATGCGTTTCTTTTTCTATTTCTGTTTATTCCTCGCAGCCCGCGATGCGTCTCGCTACATGGACGCCGCTGGCGGAGGCGTGGGACAGGGAGTGGGTAATGCCGCTGCCGTCACCGATGATATACAGGCCGGGATACTTGGTCTCCAGATGCTCATCCACAGCCACTTCCATATTATAGAACTTGACCTCCACACCGTAGAGCAGGGTGTCATCGTTGGCGGTGCCCGGGGCGATCTTGTCCAGGGCGTAAATCATTTCAATGATGCCGTCCAGAATCCGCTTGGGCAGAACCAGGCTCAGGTCGCCGGGGGTGGCGTTCAGGGTGGGCGTGACGAAGCTCTCCTCCATGCGCTTGGGGGTAGAGCGCTGGCCCCGGATCAGATCGCCGAAGCGCTGGACCATGACGCCGCCGCCCAGCATATTGCTCAGGCGGGCAATGGATTCGCCGTAGCCGTTGGAGTCCTTGAAGGGCTCGGAAAAATGCTTGGCGACCAAAAGGGCAAAATTGGTGTTTTCAGTCTGCTTGGCGGGATCCTCGTAGCTGTGGCCGTTGACGGTGATAATGCCGTTGGTATTCTCATTGACCACGGCGCCCTTGGGGTTCATGCAGAAGGTGCGGACCTTGTCCTCATACTTCTGGGTACGGTAGACGATCTTGCTTTCGTACAGCTCATCGGTCAGGTGGGAGAAGACCACCGCGGGCAGCTCCACGCGGACGCCGATGTCCACACGGTTGGACTGGGTGGGGATGTCCATGTCCTTGCAGATCTGCTCCATCCATTTGCTGCCGCTGCGGCCTACAGAGACCACGCACTGCCTGCATGTATAGCTGGCATCGTCGCAGGAGATCTCATAGCCGCCCTCAATGACAGTGATGCCCCGGACAGGGGTATCAAAGTGGAAGTCCACCTTGTCCTGCAGATAGGCGTACAGGTTTTCCAGCACCACATAGTTGATATCCGTTCCCAGATGGCGAACGGAGGCATCCAGCAGATGCAGGTCGTTCTGGATGCAGATGGTCTTGAACTTGGTCCCGGCGGTGGAATAGAGTTTGGTGCCCGCGCCGCCGTAGGCCATGTTGATCTCATCCACATACTTCATGAGATTCAGCGCCCGCTTCTTGCCGATGTACTCGTAGAGGGTACCGCCAAAGTCATTGGTGATATTGTATTTGCCGTCAGAGAAAGCGCCCGCGCCGCCGAAGCCGCTCATAATGGAGCAGCTCTTGCAGCCGATGCAGCTCTTGATGGTGGTGCCGTTGATGGGGCACTTCCGCTTATTCAGAGGATGGCCTGCCTCAAAGACGCCGATTTTCAGATTGGGGTCGCGCAGGGTCAGCTCATAGGCGGAAAAAATACCGCCGGGGCCCGCGCCGATGATCAGGACATCGTAATTCATGGCTTCTTGTCTCCTAATTTGATTCTTCTTTTGCCCAAAAATCGGGCTGTTTCGCTGTCAGGCCATACAAACCCAACATACTGTTTATTATATCTCCCAGATTTCCATTCGTCAAGAAAAAATTTGCCGCGATTGCGGCAAAAAAATGACAGCCAGGGGAGGCCCCTGGCTGTCAATCCTCCATTCTCAATTGTCAATTTGCTTCGCGCCCTGGAATTCCACATGGAGCGGCAGGATCTCCCAGCTGCGTTCGGTGATCTTGGGCAGCTTTTCCTGCAGGATACCGGAGAGCCTGGGGTTTCTGGTCATGACAAGCAAGGTAGGACCCGCGCCGGAGAGGCAGAAGGCCGCGCCGGTGGTGCGAACCAGTGCCTCGATCTTCTCGTAATCCGGAATCAGCTTTTTCCGATAATTCTGGTGAAGCCGATCCTGCATGGCGCTGCGCAGCAGCTTTTCGTCTCCAAGCTCCAGTGCCTTCAGCACCATGGCGCCGTGGGAGATATTATAGATGGCATCCGCCCGGGACACCTGCTCCGGCAGCACGGAACGGGCCAGAGATGTGGCCAGGTTGAAGTCCGGCACAAGGGCCAGGAATTCCCAACCGGGATGCAGGGGGAAGCTGACCGTGACCGGCAGGCCGCTGTCCACCATAGAGGCCGTCAGGCCGCCGTAAAAGGCCGGTGCCAGGTTGTCCGGGTGGCCTTCCATGGCGTTGGTGATGTTCAGCAGGCCCTGGGTGCTGAGCTTATTGCCCCGCAGCACATTTGCCCCCATTGCCCCCGCCACCAGCAGAGCGGCAGAGGATCCCAGGCCTCTGCAGATGGGGATATGGGCATCGATGTGGATCTTTACGCCCCGGACCTCCTCGCTGAGGGAGGCCAGCACGGCGCAGTAAGAGGTATAGGCCAGGTTGTCCGGCCCTGTAAAGGCCTCGTCGCAGCCGGTAATCTCCAGCCCTTCCTCCGTTTCTTCGAAGGTCACATCGGTGTACAGGCTCAGCGCGCAGCCAAAAGCATCAAACCCGGGTCCCAGGTTGGCCGTGGTGGCCGGCACGCGAATGGTTACTTGGTTCTTCATCTTTCTGTCTCCTTTTACAGGTGCGGGAAGAGATTAATTGACAATTGACAATGAACAATTGTCAATTATGGTGTCCCTTCCGGGACAAATTTAATTTTTTGAATTATTTCCGAAGGAAACTCCTTAATTGTCAACTGTCAACTGTCAATTGTCAATTGTCAATTTCTTACTACCGTCCCAGCACAAACTCCAGCATCTTCTCTTTCGGAATGACCCCCGTATGCCGTTCGGGCTTTTCCCGGAGAGCGGCAAGGTTTGCCGGGATGGGTACGCCGGTCAGCGCCTGCAGGCGTTCCATGCGGTCGTATTCGCTGCCGGAAGTATCACCCCCGATGGCAGTGAGGACGGCGGTGGAGAATTTATAAGGAGAGGCGGTGGAGAGGACGACCATGGCATTTTCGCCCTTCTGCCGCTCCGCCACGGCCCAGCCACAGGCGGTATGGGGATCCATAAGATAACCGTGGTCCCGATAAACCTTCCCGATATAGTCCTCCGCCCGGGCGTCATCGCAATACCCGGCGGCGAATTCCGCCTGAATGGCAGCAAGGAGGCTGTCCGGCACCTTGTAAAAGCCCTGTTCGTTCAGGTCCTTCATGAGTCCTGCCACCAGCGCCGTGTCTCCGGACAGCAGATACAGCAGCCGCTCCAGGTTGGAGGACACCAGAATATCCATGGAGGGAGAGGTGGTCTTCAGCAGAGGACGGCGGCGGTCATAGACGCCGGTGGTCAGGAAGTCCGTCAGCACATTGTTGGCATTGGAGGCGCAGATGAGCTTGCCCACAGGCAGGCCCAGCCTCTTGGCCAGATAGCCCGCCAGTATATCCCCGAAATTGCCGGTGGGAACGGAGAAATCCACTTTATCCCCCAGCGCAATGGTCTTCCGTGCCAGAAGGTCCGCGTAGGAGCGGAAATAGTACATGATCTGCGGCGCCAGACGTCCGATATTGATGGAGTTCGCGGAGGACAGCAGGAAGGGCAGCCGCCTTCCCTGACAGGCAGCAAAAATGTTTTTCACACCGGTCTGCGCATCGTCGAAGTTGCCCTCTACGGCACAGACATGGACATTGCTTCCCTCCTGGGTCACCATCTGCGCCCGCTGGACCTGGGAGACGCCGCCGTAGGGGTAGAACACGCAGATGCTCACCCCGGGCACATCCCGGAACCCCACCAGAGCCGCCTTGCCCGTATCGCCGGAGGTCGCCGTCAGAATGCGGATCTCTTCCGCGATGCCCTTCTCCTTTTTCGCGGCGGTCAGCAGCTGAGGCAGCATGCTCAGTGCCACATCCTTAAAGGCGGACGTGGGCCCCCGGAACAGCTCCAGCACCTGAAAATCTCCGACAGGGACCGTAGGCGTCAGATCTTCCGTCTCGAATTTTCCTGTATAGGCGTTTTTCACCAGAGTGTCCATATCGGGAATGTCCGGCAGCAGGGCCTTCAGAATTTCCGCGGACATCTGCTGGGCGGAAAGCGTCAGGCAGCGCTGCCAGTCAAAGGCTGGAATGGCCTCCGGCATATACAGCCCGCCGTCCGGCGCCAGACCGGACAGCACAGCCTGGGCGCTGTCAACAGCCGGGGATAACCCCCGGGTAGAAATATAATCCATAAAGGTTCCCTCCTACAGGTTGAATTGCACAAAAAGCCCCAAAAGTCAGTGGGCGCAATTGCGGTTTGTTTCAATTGCAATTTTGGTAGGTATATGATATACTGACTGGTATAAAAATGCAAGTGTTTTTCCCACACAAACAAATCATAAAAACAGAGCCGCAATTTGTGAAAAGAGAGTAGGTAGAGAGAAGAATGCAGATCGGACTTTTGGGCTTCGGCACTGTGGGCCGGGGCGTTTATGAGATCATCGCGGGCCGGGAGGATATGGCCATCGCACGGGTGCTGTGCCGCCGGGATCTGGAGCTGCCGGATGCCGCCGTGACCCATAACTTTGAGGATATCCTGAACGACCCGAAAATTGACACCGTAGTGGAGGCCATCGGCGGCCTGCACCCCGCTTATGAATATGTCCGCAGCGCCATTCTGGCGGGAAAGAACGTTGCCACCGCAAACAAGGCCCTGATTGCCACATGCTTTGACGAGCTGATTCCTCTGGCGCGGGAAAAGGGCGTTTTTTTGCGCTGCACCGCCTCCGTCGGCGGCGGCATCGGCTGGCTTTCCGAACTGGAGCGGGCACGGCGCATTGAGACCATCCATCATGTTGGCGGTATTATGAACGGCACCTGCAACTACATTCTGGACTCCATGACCCGGCTGAAGCTGGGCTACAGCGAGGCGCTGAAGCAGGCTCAGGCCCTGGGCTACGCCGAGGCAGACCCCACCACGGATGTGGAGGGAATCGATACCTGGCACAAGCTCATCGTCTCCGCCAACATCGGCTTTGGTGTCAGTCTGGATATTTCCGAGGTTCCCGCCGCGGGTATTTCCCGGATCGGCGCGGAGGATGTGGCCAATTTCAGCGCAAACGGTCTGGTGTGCAAGCTGGTATCCACGGCGGACTGCCGGTCCGGCGATTATTCCGCTTATGTGCAGCCCACACTGTACCCTCTTGGCCAGCCGGAGGCAGCAGTGCCCGCAAACTACAATCTCATTACGCTGGAGGGCGACATTTCCGGCCGCCAGAGCTTCTTCGGTCAGGGCGCGGGCAGGTACCCCACCGCATACAATGTGGTGCAGGACTGCGTGGACTTCCTCCATGGCAAGGGTTTCTATACGGCTCCCGGCCGCAAAGTCGCCGTAGACAACAGTGTAAAACTGCGCTATTATGTCCGTACAGCTCAGGAAGACCTGTGGCTCAAGGAAAACACGGAAAAGCACTGGGCCGGTGCGGTTGTGACGAAGCCCGTAGAGGTCAGCGTCATGCACCAGTGGCTGAAAGCCCACCCGGACGCCTTCATGGCGGCGTTTGCGTGAAAGAAGGTCAAATATGAAAGTAGTCAAATTCGGCGGCTCCTCCATGGCGGATGCCGGGCAATATCGGAAGATCCGGGATATCCTTCTGGCGGACCCGGAGTGGAAGGTGGTGGTGGTCTCCGCCGCCGGAAAGCGGAGTAAGCAGGACCACAAGATCACGGATCTGCTGTACCTGTGCTATGCCCACACCCAATACGGCGTGGACTGCTCCGGGGTTTTTGAAATGATCACCTCCCGGTATCGGGAGATCGCCCGGGATCTGGATCTCTCCATCGATCTGGAACCGGAGTTTGCCGCTCTGAAGGCCAAGCTGGACAACAAATCCGTCACCCAGGACGAACTGGCCAGCCGGGGCGAATATTTCTCTGCCCGGCTTATGGCGGATTATCTGGGCTTTAAGTTCGTGGACGCCGCCGACTGGGTCCACTTCCGCTTTGACGGCACCGTGGATCAGGAGAGCAGCTATGAGGCCCTGCGCAATCAGGTAGACGGCATCGGCGTCGTCATTCCCGGCTTCTATGGCCAGCTGCCCGATGGCAAGATCAAGACCTTTACAAGAGGCGGCAGCGATATCACCGGTGCCCTTGCCGCCGCTGCTCTGGACGCGGACGTCTATGAAAACTGGACGGACGTTTCCGGTATTCTGATGGCGGACCCCCGGATTGTGGAAAATCCCCAGACCATCCCGGAAGTCACCTATGACGAGCTGCGGGAGCTGAGCTATTCCGGCGCCCAGGTGCTCCACGAGGGCACCATCTTCCCCGTGCGGGAGAAAAACATCCCCCTGAATATCCGCAACACCAACGCCCCTCAGGATCCTGGCACCATGATTCAGGAGCGGTTCGAGGGCAATTCCGACCCCCACCGGTTCATCACCGGCATTACCGGCAAAAAGGACTTCACCATCATCGCCCTGACCAAGCGGGGCATGAGCAACCAGGTGGGCGTGCTGCGGAAGGTGCTGACGGTTCTGGAGCGGCATAACATCTCCGTGGACTATGTGCCCAACGGCATTGACAATGTGTCCGTGGTAGTGCCCACGGAGGCCATTGCTTCCAGCCTGTACACCATTCTGGGAGAGATCCAGAAGGAAGTGGAGCCGGACAGCCTGACCGTCCACGATCAGATCGCCGTTGTGGCCGCCGTAGGCCGCAAGATGGCCTTCCGGCCCGGCGTTTCCGGCCAGATTTTTGCCGCCCTTGGCCAGGCCGGCATCAACATCCGTATGATCAACCAGGGCCCGGATGAGCTGAATATTATCTTCGGCGTGGATAACCGGGATTTCTCCGACGCCATTCGGGTGCTGTACAATAGCTTTGTAAAGTAAGTAAATAGCCTTCCCCTGGGGGAAGGTGGCCCGCCGCAGGCGGGTCGGATGAGGGACGATACGCAGAACTGGCAAGGAGAAAACTCCGCAGTTCGGTTCCGGTAAATGGAAAGGTAGCTGCGTAGACTGCTTCCGCATCGGTTCTACATACCGCACGAACTGTGGTGCGATTGCCACCGGCAATCGTTTATTCTGATTCGCTGCGCGGAGCGCCACCCTCATCAGTCACGGCCCTAAGGGCCGCGACAGCATCGCTTCTCAAAGTATAGCTGCCACTGGCAGCTATACTGATTTTGATTCGCTGCGCGACGCACCGCCCCGGGGGAAGCCAGTTTTTAAGGAGGCAATATTATGAAACTGTACACCGTTGCTGTTCTGGGCGCTACCGGCGCTGTAGGACAGGAAATGATCAAAATTCTGCAGGAGCGTAATTTTCCTGTGGGCAAGCTCCTGCCTCTGGCCAGCGCCAGAAGCGCCGGCAAAACCCTGAAATTCAAAGGTGAGGACGTTACCATTGAGGAAGCCCGGGACGAAGCCTTCCAGGGTGTGGACATTGTGCTGGGCGCTGCGGAAAACGACATTGCCAAGCAGTTCGCCCCTGCCATTGTCAAGGCCGGAGCGGTCTTCGTGGACAATTCCTCCGCCTTCCGCTTAGACCCCAAGGTGCCCCTGATTGTTCCCGAAATCAACCCTGAGGACGTGAAGAACCACCACGGCATCATCTCCAACCCCAATTGCTCCACCATCATCACCGTGACGGCTGTCAACGCGCTGAACAGCATCTCCCCCATCCGGACCATGACCGCCTCCACCTATCAGGCAGTCTCCGGCGCCGGAGCCGGCGGCCCCATTGAGCTCATGAACGAGGTGGAGGCCATCCGGGAGGGCAAGACCTACGAGCCCAAGGTGTTCTCCCATCAGATTGCCTACAATCTGATTCCCCAGATCGGCGGCGAGCAGTTCGAGGGCTACACCAGCGAGGAAATGAAAATGCAGAACGAGGGCCGGAAGATCATGCATCTTCCGGAGCTGAAGGTCTCCTGCACCTGCGTCCGGGTTCCCGTGGTCCGCAGCCATTCCATTTCCGTAAGTCTGCACTTCGATAAGCACATCTCCGTTCAGGAGGCCCGGGAGGTCATCGCCAAAGCTCCCGGCTGCCGTCTGGTAGACGATTTGGCCAACAGGCAGTATCCCATGCCCCTGGACACCAGCGATCAGGATATCGTCTTTGTAGGCCGCATCCGTCCCGACCTGACGGATGACAACGGTCTGTGCCTCTGGTGCTGCGGCGACCAGGTCCGCAAGGGCGCAGCCACCAACGCCATCCAGATTGCGGAGCTGCTGGTAAAGGAATAAGTGAATAAAACCAATGCACCTCGGGCAGAATTTCCGCCGGAGGTGCATTTTTATGAAATTGCGGGAAATGATGAGCGGCCAGGTAATCCGCATCCGGCCGGAGGAGCCGGTGGGGGTGGCCGCCCGGATGCTGGCGCAGTACAATATCGGAGCTCTGCCGGTGTGCGGCTACGACGGGAGTCTGAAGGGACTGGTGACGGACCGGGATATTGTGACCCGATGCCTGGCGGCGGGCCGCGACCCTCTGAAGACCCAGGTATCCCAGGTTATGACAGCCCGGGTGGTGACGGCGAGACCGGATATGGAGGCGGACCTGGCTGCCCACCTCATGGGCCGGGAGCAGATCCGACGGCTGCCGGTGGTGGAGAACGGGAAACTCTGCGGTATGGTCAGCCTGGGGGATCTGGCGGGCCGGGAGGAGACTGCCATCGACGCCTCCGACGCGCTGTCGGAGATCAGCGATAATCTGTCCAGCCGGTAAAGCGTCAGAACACCAGCTGCACCAGCAGCATATAGGCAACGGTGCCTGCGCCGATGCTGAGCAGCGTGTTCCGCTTCCAGCCATACAGCCCCGCCACCGGTTGGCAGACACAGATACGCAGCAAACCCGCCAAACATAAGAAATCCGAACCCATCCCCCACAGGGAAGAAGTTCGGATTTCTTATGCTTGGTGGGGGAAGGTGGATTCGATGGCTTGCTTTGCACAGCAAAGCAACAAGGAGAAAACCAGTTTGCAAACTGGTTTGTTAGGCAGGCCACTGGCCTGTTGGATTTAATTGGGTTCGAATCCGCCTTTCGGCAGCAAAAAAGACACCGCTAAAGGCGATGTCTTTTTTGTTGGTGGGGGAAGGTGGATTCGAATTTTGTTAGGTGTGTCTATTATAACTTTTTAGGCCAATATAGCAGGATTACATTTTGATAACAGGGTGTTTTCGTGATATTCTGTCTATTCCTTTTACTTGTTTTTCATCGTGATTGTGGTCAGGGTTGTGGTCAACGCCCTGACTTCAGTCACGTTTTTATTTCCGGATTCCTTTTTTCGTAGAGCCAATTCGCTCAATTACTTGTTTCTATTGCTAACCCTGGAGTGCTCTTGAAACAGGAGATTTCGAAATACCTAAACAGGCAACCATGCTCTGACGGATATTGCTAAATACCATCATCCCGAGCTGCTGGGGTGTGAGATCCAGAACTGGATGTGGAATTGGTCTACCATCGAATTATGGGCTTTGGGAGAAGCTGAACGACCCGCAATGAAACAGGCAGCAACAGCTTTGCCATGACGACCAAGAAGTGGATCGATGACACGGGTGCTGGCGGGAGAGCATTTCCTTTTGATAGGAGATTTGTCAAGGGTATGCTCTTCTTGAAAACACAATTTCAAAATCATTATATGAATGAGTCAGTCCTCCGGGCCTGGCTCTTTTTTCTTAAAGACTTATACAGTCTTCGTTTGGATTGCAAAGCCATAATACCGCTTAATACTTTTAGCGGTATTATGGCTTTGCAAGAAAGAAATGAGGTGAACAATTATGAGCATTATAAATGCGGTGAGAAGATTTGAACAGCGATTTGACACAAATGCGGAGCGTTTTATTTGGCATCATCCGCTACTTGGCTTCATCTGCATCTTTGTTGGAATGCCATTACTGGGTTTGGCGTGTGTCTGTATCAGTACAATCGTTATCGCCTTTCCAATGGCATACATTTTAGGTTGGTTGTGAGCTTTATTTCATCTTTAACCCCACCCCAAATGACTAATGCCGCTTTTAGATGAAAGACTTTATGATATTGGGGATAACAAAACAGGAGGATGAATCTTATGCAAATGCTAATTGCACTCATAGGTGTATGTGCAGCAGCAATGCTGCTGTGGTATGTCTATATTTTAATGAAGGGAGATGATCAGGCATGAGCACTATGATTCAGTATGTTTTATACCTTGCCATTCTGGTTGTTTTGGCAATTCCGCTGGGCGCATACATCAAAAAGAACTGATGAAGCCCGCAGCAACCCTGTGTGGCGGACGGATGGGGTGTACCTGTCTGTGTACTGTGACCACGCGCGAAAATCTACTGGAATGTGGTGCTTAACTGAAAACGAATGACCCCGGCAGGCGAATGATGCTTGCCGGGGCTTGTCTATGGGTGGAGGACGTTTAGTAAGAAAGCCATTCAGAAGTACGTTCAGTTTCTTAGATGATTTGCTGATAATAGAACCGCCGAGTTCCAAACAATAGACTTGGCGGTGTGAGATGTCGACAAGGGAACTAGCCTCCTGCTCGATTTCGTGGTATCCCCACCCCTTAGATCGTGAAGTAGAAGTTCCTCCCATACTTTGCCCAAAGCCATTGCTTTTATTTGCGTTTTCGATTATAATAACAATGGATTTTGTACGAATATGTGGACATGACTGCAACATGTGCGCTTACCTGCGTATTATCTTTCCGTTTCATAAACTGCTGTAAAGTGAGACATCTCGACCCAGCGTATCCAGATTTTGTGCAGTGAGCATGAGCCAGTTTATTGATATGGTCAAGGCATTGTAAAAGGAGATGAGTGCTTTGAAACTGCCGTACGAAAACGAATTGTATGAACTACGAAAGTGGATAGACTTTACAAACGCAAATTTGAACATGCAGTTTCTTCACCTGCCACCTGAGATTCAATCTGTACGTCGATGGATCACGCAATGGCAATGGGCATACAGAGTAATTACCCATTCTACGCTGCTGCACTACCTCGTATTGCAAACATCCTTTTTCAGACGAACGGCATGGGGGCTGCTTTTGTAAATCCCGCAGCATTTGGTGAACTGGTAATAATTATTCGCCATATTGAAGCGGAACCGGTTGTTGTTCGTTTTTGCTCAGAGATACACCCGCGAATCGTGAATGTCTCCCACGATTTATATGTGGATGGCCACTGCTCAACTGCAGCAGAAAAGGCAGTCAAAGAAGTGGAATCTCGTCTGCGGGAGAAGTTTGCAGAGTTAAAACCGGATACAGCGGTTCCAGTGAGAATTGGTGATGTAATTGGCGCGCTTATAAGTGAAAACGGTGTATTCAAGTTCTGCGGTACGGCAACTACCGATGGTAAGAACTACCGGCGTGGAATTCAATCCCTGTTTGAAGGCATTATGGCAGCTTATCGCAATCCAGCTGCTCATACAAATCTTCAATACGAAAAACGCGAGGCTATGGAGCAAATCATGCTCGCAAGCCACTTGATGTATGTGCTGGATAAATGACTTTATTAGTGTAAGCTATTAAACAGGATTGTTAAAAAACTATAAATGAGCATATTTTTCGATTTGCACAAAAAACACCGTTTGTCCATGCTTAAAAACCAAATTTTGCGCTTTAGTCCTTGCTGCAAAAACAAAATTGTGCAGTATCATAATATGCTCATTTATAATTTATAAAGACAAACACAATGCTCCTGTACCTCATTTCACGGAGGTGAATTATACGTTCCATACTCCAGAGGATACGGGGACAGGCATAGCTTTTAAGGGATTAGTCGTATTTGATTTGGCGATGATGCACTTGGCGAAACTTCCAATTTTAGTGCATGATTCTCTAAGGAACCTCTGATTTAATCCGCACTACCAAATAGGTTCCAGATATGGTATAATAACTCCATCAAAACAATGGTGGTGCAATGCAATGAAGCAGGAAACATTCACAGATATCGAGTACAGC